>Ga0105350_10002111_pt1 | contig 12110 bp, 10 predicted proteins | sample EN1Hudsemesocosm_FD_83506 | JGI IMG/M metagenome (GOLD analysis project Ga0105350, IMG submission 83506) | Methane-oxidizing microbial communities from mesocosms in the Hudson Canyon - EN1E Hudson Canyon | ecosystem: Environmental > Aquatic > Marine > Cold seeps | place: Hudson Canyon...
GGTAACCATATCGTCCATATTGAACAACAAAAAGCAGTCATTAAAGCCGCACTTTATGACGCCAACGAAGGAAATTTAACATGAGTTTAGAAATTCTGGTTCCTAGTCTGCCTGAATCCGTTTCTGATGCAACACTTGCTACCTGGCATAAAAAGCCAGGCGAGTTTGTTAATAAAAATGAAAACCTGGTTGATCTGGAAACTGACAAGATTGTACTTGAGGTACCTGCGCCTGAATCGGGTATTTTGACTGAAATTCTTCAACAAGATGGTGCAACTGTGGAGGCGGGTGATGTTCTGGCCTTGCTGGAGCTAAAACAGCAGGATGATACGCTTGCTCAATCTGCTGATGCTGAAACTGAGGCGGTGTTGACTGAAGAAATGCCATTAAGCCCGGCCGTAAGGCGTATCTTGCAAGAGAATAATATTGATCCGCAGGCTTTGCATGGTTCTGGAAAAAAAGGCCGGCTGACAAAAACTGATGTGCTGGAATATATTGACGCACAGAAGCAACCCGAGCAACAGGCTGTTCAAAAAGCAGAGCCGGAAGTCGTTGAAACCATAGTGCCAGAAACACCCGTATCTTCAAACTTTCGCCCAGAGCAACGTGTTCCAATGACCCGTCTTCGAGCTAAGGTGGCGGAGCGTCTGTTGCAGGCTCAGCAAAATGCCGCGATGTTAACGACCTTTAATGAAGTTAATATGCAAAGTGTGATTGACCTAAGGAATCAATATAAAGATCGTTTTTTAAACAAGCATGAAATTAAGTTAGGTTTTATGTCATTCTTCATAAAAGCATCAATAGAAGCCTTAAAGAAATACCCCGCTATTAATGCTTCCATTGATGATAACGATATTATTTATCATGGTTACTATGATATGGGCATTGCCGTTTCTACTGAGCGGGGACTTATTGTCCCTGTTATTAGAGATGCCGATCAACTGGACTTTGCCGGGATAGAAAAAAGTATCTTTGATTACGGTACAAAAGCCAGAGAAGGATCATTAAGCTATGAAGATTTAACTGGCGGCACTTTTACCATTACTAATGGTGGTATTTTTGGATCGATGCTTTCGACCCCGATATTAAATCCACCACAATGTGCCATTTTAGGAATGCATTCGATTAGAGAGCGTGCAGTTGTGGAGGATGGTGAAATTGTTATTCGACCAATCATGTACTTGGCTTTATCTTATGATCATCGTTTAGTTGATGGTAAGGAAGCGGTACAATTTTTAGTCACCATTAAAGAATGCCTGGAATCACCAGCCCATCTTTTACTTAATATATAAGGCTTTATTATGAGCATCTCGGGTGCAGAATACGATGTCATTGTCATCGGAGCAGGTCCTGCAGGCTATGTTGCCGCAATTCGTTGTGCTCAATTAGGGTTTAAAACGGCCTGCATTGATGACTGGAGCAATGAAAACGGGCAATCCAGTCCAGGCGGAACATTTGTAAATGCCGGTTGTATTTCCTCAATGGCTCTATTGGAATCATCAAAAATATATCATTTATTGAATAATAATATTGCTGATCATGGTATTAAAATTGATAATTTAGAAATAGATTTATCACAGATGATTAACCGCAAGGATTCTATAGTTAATGCCTTAAGTCATCATATTACTGCTTTATTTAAACATAATAAAATTGATTGTATTCATGGGAAAGGGCGTTTATTAGCCGCTGGAAAAGTTGAGGTCATTGAGAAAAACACAGAGAGTGAGTTATTGTTGACGGCTGAACATATTATTTTAGCGACGGGCTCTCACCCCTCGGTGTTACCTTGTGCCCCTGTGGATCATGAGTTTATTATTGATTCAACGCAGGCATTAAATTTAACTGAAGTACCTAAAAGATTAGGTATCATTGGTGCGGGTATTATTGGTCTTGAGCTTGCGGGTATCTGGAGTCGTTTAGGTTCGGATGTTATTTTACTTGAAGCACAAGATGCTTTTTTAACCTCGACTGATCAGCAAATATCAGATGAAGCTTATAAAATTTTTACCGAACAAGGGCTGGATTTACGCCTAGGTGCACGGGTAATTTCCGCTAAAAAAGGCACAAAAAAGGTTGTATTAGAATATCAAGATAGTGAAGGTAATCATACGCTTCATCTTGATAAATTGATTGTTGCCTCAGGTAGAGAACCCAATACCGAGAATCTTGCAGCTGCTGAAGCTGATTTGCTATTTGATGAAAATGGTTTTGTACATGTGGATGGAAACTGCTGTACCACTTTGCCAGGCGTTTATGCAATTGGAGACTTAACATCATTAGGTCCAATGTTGGCTCACAAAGGTCTGGAAGAGGGAATCTTTGTTGCTGAGAAAATTGCTGAAAAAGATAACCCGATTAATTATGATATTATTCCCAGTGTTGTCTATACAGCGCCAGAAATCGCATGGGTAGGACAAACTGAGCAAGCATTAAAAGCAATTGGGGAGAACTACAAAGTAGGTGTTTTTCCTTTTAAAGCATCTGCTCGTGCGCTTGCATCAGGTAAAACAGAAGGACTGGTTAAAATTATTACCCATGCCGATAGTGATGTCATTCTTGGGGTACATATTATTGGTGATCAAGCCTCAGAATTGATTGCAGAAGCTGTATTAGCCATGGAATTCTCGGCCAGTGCAGAAGATTTAGCCAGAACTATACATGCACATCCTTCAATTTCAGAAGCCTTGCATGAGGCGGCTTTAGCTTTAGATAATAGAGCCTTGCATTTACCGCCTGATTATTAGAAAGGGGGAATGCCTAAGAGCCGTCCGAGAATAGAGAGCCTACTCGACTACTGCTCCTGCGTTGTTCTACCTACGTGCATCCATGCACTAGTACGGGACAAGCCCTTTTGGCCATTTTTCCCCGTTCATTTTCAACTATTCGCCTCAAATGAACGAAAAAACTGACTCAAAAGTGCTTTTCCTCGTGACGGTAAGCTACGTAACCGTTGCTAGTTCGCTGAAGACGGACAAAAAGACCAGCAAGATTGGATGATTATTTTTTTCATCTCCCTAAGAGTAATACAGCATGTTTAGTGCCTATGCCTGGTTATTTGTTTTCCATAGAGCGAATAAAGGTATTGGCTTCATTAATAGACTTTTCCATTGCTGCTATCAATGTTGAAACATCAGACTTAATACCACTTAACTCGTTTTTAAGCGAGGAAATGGCTCGAGCATTTAAATTGTGTTTTAAATAAAGCACCTGATCTTTAAAAACTGCTAGTACAGGTTCTAATTTAGTCTCAGCACGTTCCATTGCCAGTATTAATTGTTTATATTGTCGTTTGGTTGAACTCAGCTGACTTTGGCTGTTGCGTTTTAAAGATGCACTGCTGTATTGAGCAATTTCTTCTTCCCATTCTTCAAATAAGGCTTCAGAGACATCTTTAATATCATCAATGCGTTTACGTACTAATTCTGCTTGATCGATACTATCTTCATATTCAGTATTCAATTTGTTGTAGATCGCTTCTAAATCACCACCATTGAAATTTGTCACCGCGGTAAATTGTTCCAGAGCAGATTTGAACTGTTCTTTAGTGTCTTCCTGGGTATCACGAGCTTTTTCAACCCGGTGTATCATCAGCTCCCTTTTTGGAATGCCCATTTTTTCAAGACCACTGTAATACATGCTGGAGCATGCGCTTAGGGTTAATAATATTGAAGCTAAAACTGCACGCGAGATAAAAGTCATATTCATTCCTAGTTGATAGATTCGGTTTATTATATTAGAAATACCTGGATTTATATAATCAGTTATAATTTGCGGTTATTTTAGAAAAACAGATTATTCAAAGCATGTCAGAATTACTTTCAGAAATGCAGCGTCGCCGCACTTTTGCCATCATATCTCATCCTGATGCCGGGAAAACAACGATTACAGAAAAACTACTTCTATTTGGTGGTGCTATTCAGTTAGCGGGCTCGGTAAAAGGGCGTAAAGCAGCACGTCATGCTACTTCTGACTGGATGGAAATGGAAAAGGAACGGGGTATTTCTGTCACAACTTCTGTGATGCAGTTTGAGCACAATAACTGCGTGCTGAATTTGCTGGATACACCAGGTCATGAAGACTTTTCTGAAGATACCTATAGAACCTTAACGGCAGTCGATTCGGCATTAATGGTGATTGACGTCGCTAAGGGTGTGGAAAAACGAACCATTAAATTAATGGAAGTGTGTCGCCTTAGGACTACACCAATTTTAACCTTTATTAATAAGCTGGATAGGGAAGGTAAAGAACCTATCGAATTGCTGGATGAGGTTGAAACGGTTTTAGATATTAAATGTGCACCGATGACTTGGCCTATAGGCATGGGCAAGCGTTTTAAAGGGGTTTATCATTTATATAAAGATGAAGTTCTTTTATTTAGTGCACAACATGCGGGAAAAATTGTCGAGGCTGAAGTGATTAAAGGGCTTGATAATCCAAAACTAGATGCATTATTAGGCGATCAAGCCGAGGAACTAAGGGAAGAGATTGAGCTGGTTCAAGGTGCAAGTCATGAGTTTGATCTGGATGAATATTTAGAAGGCACTTTAACGCCTGTGTTTTTTGGTTCAGCGATTAATAACTTTGGCATTATTGAGTTATTAGATGCTTTTGCTGAATATGCGCCTGAACCAAAAACCAGAGCAGCTGAGCAACGTGATGTTTCGCCGAAGGAAGAAAATTTTTCCGGTTTCGTGTTTAAAGTTCAGGCTAATATGGATCCCTCTCATCGAGATAGGGTTGCATTTTTGCGGGTTTGTTCTGGTGTGTTTGATAAAGGCATGAAAGTAAACCATGTTCGTTTAGGTAAAAATATACAGGTTGGCAATGCCATTACTTTTCAAGCCGATTCTCGTAAGAGTGTTGAGATTGCTTATCCAGGCGATATTATTGGCTTACACAATCATGGCACCATAACAGTCGGTGATACCTTTACTCAGGGAGAAAGCTTGAAGTTTGGCGGCATTCCATTTTTTGCCCCGGAATTGTTTCGTCGTGTGGTATTAAAAGATCCCTTGCGTGCAAAAGCGCTACAAAAAGGCTTGGTGCAATTAACTGAAGAAGGCGCAACGCAGTTATTTAAACCGTTAAAAAATAATGATTTAATTTTAGGTGCGGTGGGGGTGTTGCAGTTTGACGTAACAGCCCATCGACTTAAAAGTGAATACAATGTTGAATGTATTTACGACACTATCGGCATAAATACAGTACGTTGGGTGAGTTCTGACAATGCTAAAAAACTGGAAGAGTTTAAGCTTAAGGCATTTGATAACCTGGCCGAAGATGGGGGTGGTTATCTGGTGTATTTAGCAACCAGTCGGGTTAATTTACAACTGACCCAAGAACGTTGGCCTGATATTGTTTTTAGTGCTACTCGCGAGTTATAGCGATGGAACGTGAATTGTGTGCCTATCCTATATGATGGCCCCTGAAACTCAGACACATGTGCCTGCGATTATGTGGTTTGGTGACAGGTTTCAGTTAAATAGAACACTGCTCAAATCAAAGAGTATTGATAAATATAGTCACGATAATATCTATCATACAGTGCTGGGTTTTATGGAAGTAGAGACTGAGTCTTATAATAAAATTTTAGATGTTTTAAAGCCTTAACTTATTGCTTCTATATCATTAGCGCTGCAATTTATACTTGAAACTTTCATAAGTTAATACGCATAAGAATAAGGCGTCATGAGCTATAATATGATTACTCTTTATTAATATAAGCTATTTTGATGACGCTTCATCAGTTGGTAAAAAATGTAGAAAACCTTTTTTCAGTACCTGAAGTTTATTTTCGGGTGAAAAAAATGGTTGATCTTCCTGCGACGACAGTTGCTGATATTGCTAAAGTCATTAGTGAAGAGCCAGGGCTTGCTGCTCGAGTTTTAAAAATTGCTAATAGTGCTTTTTTTGGTTTTGCAACTAAAATTGAGACGCTTGATCGTGCCATTAATATTATGGGCTTGGCACATTTGCAAAATATTTTGCTGGTTGTTTCGGTTTCTAAATCATTTAAAGGCGTTAGAAGCGAATTAATTGATATAAAAAAATTCTGGATGCACAGTATTTATTGTGCAGTCATCGCTCGAATTTTAGCCAGAAGATGCAAGATATTGGATGATGAACGTTTGTTTGTTTGTGGCATACTTCATGATATTGGACATTTAGTCATATACTCAGCCCTACCTTCCCATGCTACAGAAGTCATATTTCGGGCGCATTCTGAGCAACGACCACTCTACCTGGTAGAAAAAGAAATGTATGGTTTTGATTATGCTGAGGTGGGTGGAGAGCTCCTTAAACAATGGTTGCTACCAGAAAGCCTTTACTTAGTCGTGCGTCAACATATTCATTTTCCATTAGTACAACAGTATCAATTAGACAGTGCCATTATTAATTTGGCCAATTCGATTGCTTTACGCAAAGAACAGCAAGAAACAGGATTGTTTGTAAAAGAAATTGATTTGCTTGCTTTGCAATTGGTTGGTATTACTGAAGCTGAATTAGATGAAGTAAAAGTCGAGGCTGAAGCAAATATGTTAGAAATCTTAAATGCCTTGTTTGGTATTTAAGGCGTGAGGATTCAATCATCAAGCAAGGGCTAGTTATTAAGCGTTGATTTATTGCCTGTCCGACAGAGCATAGGTATCTACACAAATATTCGAGTAGATTTCCATCCTAAAATGGTTGATTTCAATGGGTGGGAGGGGCCTCCTAGCGGGCTGAATAACAGAAAATTGTTTATATTTACCTTTCGTAAAGACTTGTGTAGATACCTATGCTGACAGACTGGGGTGGGTAATAGCCTGTTACCCACCCCAGTCTGTCAGTACAACAAGCGTTAGCTATTTAAGGCTTTAAGTACGGCCTGCATGCTGTCATTTGCATCACCAAATAACATACGTGTGTTTTCATGTACAAATAAGGGGTTTCCTACACCCGCATAACCTGCAGCCATACTCCGTTTTAATACAATTGACGTTGCACTTTTCCAGCATTCTAATACCGGCATTCCGGCAATAGGACTGTTAGGGTCGTCTAATGCTGATGGATTAACAATATCATTAGCACCAATCACAATGGTGACATCAACATTGCTGAAATCATCGTTAATTTCATCCATTTCATAGACAATATCATAAGGTACTTTGGCTTCAGCCAATAATACGTTCATATGTCCAGGCATACGTCCGGCAACGGGGTGTATGCCAAAACGGACGATTTTGTCGTTAGCACGTAACAACTTGGTAATTTCATTAACGGTGTGTTGAGCTTGAGCAACGGCCATTCCGTAACCTGGAATTATCATAATGTTTGTGGCATCTTGCAACAGTTGAGCTGTTTCTTCTATTTCAATAGGCGACACATCACCTTCTACAGTTGCCGCTTCGCCACCTGCAGAGCCAAAACCACCGGCAATAACGCTTAGAAATTGGCGGTTCATGGCGCGGCACATGATATAACTTAAAATAGCGCCACTGCTACCCACTAAGGCACCAGTAACAATAAGTAAATCATTGCTTAGCATAAATCCTGTTGCAGCTGCTGCCCATCCTGAATAGCTGTTCAGCATGGAAACAACGACAGGCATATCGGCACCACCAATGGCCATCACCATGTGAACGCCAAAAGCCAGAGCTATGAGAGTCATCAGTATTAGGGCAAACTCCCCGCCACCTGTTTCTGCACCAGTTAAAAATACATTTCCTAGCCAAAAGGTAAGAATTAATAAAGCTAAATTTAACCAGTGACGAGCGGGTAGCAGAACGGGTTTCCCGCTAAGTTTTCCGCATAACTTGCCAAAAGCAATGACTGATCCTGAAAAGGTCACTGCGCCAATAAAAATACCTATATAGATTTCAACTTCATGGATGGTTTTTTCTACCCCTTCCAATCCATTTGAATGATCAATGAAATTTGCATAGCCGACCAGTACCGCAGCCATGCCCACTAAACTGTGCATTAAAGCGACCAGTTCAGGCATTTGAGTCATTTCAACTTTTAATGCGGCTTTAGTGCCGATAAACCCACCGATAGCCAAAGCAGCTATTAGTACAATATATGAATCAACAGCATCACTGAATATGGTGGCTATTATGGCAATTGCCATACCTGTCATGCCGTAATAATTACCTTTTCGAGCTGTTTCCTGATTGCTTAATCCACTTAGACTTAAAATAAAAAGAATGGAAGCGGCAACATAAGCCATTATGACTAAACCTTGTGACATCATTTTTATTTTTCCTATTTTCTAAACATTTCAAGCATACGTCTGGTGACTAAAAAGCCACCCGCAATATTAATTGAGGCAATTAATATTGCCAGTCCTGAGAGCATGGTGATGAGTATTCCAGGGGCTGAGATCTGAACCACGGCACCAATAATTATAATGCCGCTAATGGCGTTAGTCACACTCATTAGCGGTGTGTGCAATGATGCAGAGACACTCCATATCACTTGATAACCAATAAAACAGGCGAGCACAAAAACAGTAAAGTGCGACATGAATGATGCAGGAGCCACTGATCCCAGGGCAAATAAACCGCCGCCAATGAGTATTAAGGGTAATGCCTGTTTAACTGGCTCAGGGATGATCGATTGTTGATCTGTGTTATCTACTTCAGTATTTACTGGCGCTTCTGTTTGCGGAGCAGGTGATGCAGAAACAGGGATTGGCGGTGGTGGCCAGGTGATTTTACCTTCTTTAATAACGGTGGTTCCACGAATGACCTCATCATCCATGTTGACATCAATAATGCCATTTTTTTCAGGACATAGTTCTGTCAGCAGGTGTTTAAGGTTGGTGGCATACAGTTGGCTGGATTGTGCAGCCAATCTGCTGGGTAGATCAGTATAGCCAATTAAGCTGACCCCATGCTTAACAATGACTTTGTTTTTTTCTGTCAGAGAGCAATTACCGCCTTGCTCGGCTGCAAGATCAACAATAACACTGCCAGCTCTCATAGATTCAACCATGCCTTCAGTTATCAGCTTTGGCGCAGGTTTCCCAGGAATAAGCGCAGTTGTGATGATAATGTCTACTTCCATGGCTTGTCGGGCAAACAACTCCATTTCGGCTTTAATAAACTCATCTGACATGGTTTTTGCATAACCGCCTTGACCCGATCCATCTTCTTCAAAATCCAGCATTAAAAATTCGGCATCCATGCTTTCAATTTGCTCTTTTACTTCGGGGCGAGTATCAAAGGCTCGTACAATTGCCCCCATGCTTTTTGCGGCACCTATAGCAGCAAGGCCTGCTACACCTGCTCCAATAACCAATACTTTGGCTGGAGGGACTTTACCTGCTGCAGTAATTTGGCCGGTAAAAAAACGACCAAAATGTTGAGCCGCTTCGATAACAGCCCGATAGCCGGAAATATTAGCCATGGAGCTTAGGGCATCTAATTTTTGAGATCTAGATAAGCGGGGGACACTATCAACGGCTAAAACAGTCGCGTTTTTGGTGGCCAGCTTTTGCATTAGTTCAGCATTCTGAGCTGGCCAGATAAAACTAATTAAGTGGCCGTTTTTTGATAATAATTCAGTTTCATCAATAGCAAATTCAGGGTGAGTTTCTGGTGCCCTGACTTTTAAAACAATATCAGCATTATGCCATAAAGTTTTAGCATTTTTTCTTATGGTACAGCCTGCTTCTTTGTATGCTTCGTCTGATATATTTGAACCTAAACCTGCGCCACTTTCTAGGTTAACTTCAAACCCTAACTTAATTAGTTGTTCTGCAACAGAGGGTGTGGTCGCAACACGTTTTTCACCTGGATGAATTTCCTTGGGAATGCCTATTATCATTTTACCGCCTTTAATTTTTAAACTTATCCGATTGAGGATAGGATATTGCCTGTTTTTTTTCAATAAATAACTGCACATAATATCAGTATAAGCTTATCTTTGTCAGAATGGTTAAAGTAAGCTAGACTAGGTTGTAGCTTGCAAAGGAAAATATCAAATGAAAGTCTTGGTTGTTGATGATAGTAAAGTGATACGCATGGTCATTGAAGAATGTATTGCCTCAACTGGGCACGAGGTAGTTCATGCAGAAACGGGGGAACAAGCTTTGTTGTATGTTGAGAAAAACCCTGTTGATTTGGTATTGATGGATGTGGAGATGCCTGGTATGAATGGGTTTCAGACGACGGAAGCAATTAGGAGTCTTAATTCTGAGGATTGGTTTCCTGTTATCTTTTTAACCACCAAACAAGATGATGATTCATTTTCTAATGGTATTATGTCGGGTGGCGATGCTTATTTGTCGAAACCAATTAATCCACTACGCCTGCAACTTACTATTACGGCAATGGAGCGCATATATATTATGCGACAGAAGTTACAAGAGGCACAGAAAGGGTTAGAACATTTAGCGATGTATGATCAATTAACCCAGCTAGCAAATCGGCGGAATTTTGATGATACGCTGGAGAAAGAATTCAAGTTGGCAAAACGTAATAAGGTGCCTTTATCGGTTATTATCTGTGATATAGATTTTTTCAAAATTTATAATGATAGTTATGGTCATCAAAAAGGCGATGACTGTTTAGCGGCTGTAGCCAGGATAATTGGTGAAACGCCTCAGCGACCAACAGACAAAGCTTGTCGTTATGGTGGTGAAGAGTTTACGGTTATTCTTCCTGATACTAACTTGCAAGGTGGTTTACAAATGGCTGAAAAAATTAGGCAAGCTATTTTTGATGCTAATATAGCGCATGAAGGCTCCAAAGCGGCTAGCTGTGTTACTTTAAGTTTAGGCTTGGCAACCTATCAGGGGCAGGTTAATTCTGGGGATGAGCTATTGAAAATAGCTGATGATGCTTTGTATAGAGCAAAAGAAAATGGCCGTAACCGTGTTGAAAATAGTTAATGAGTGAGATTTTAGCAAAAGATTTTATTGAAACATCTGAGGGCTTGGTTTTTGCAGTTGTAGAAAGTGGTTTAGAACAGGGAAAAGTTCTTTGTTTTCTTCGATATATAAAATCAGATCAGCAGTGGAAAAAAGTTGAGACCAAGCAGGCCAACCAGTATTTAACAGAAAATTTCCCGCACTACTTATATTATTCACTCGCTAAACAGGCGCATTGCCACGCCCTGACTTTAGAGCAAATACTCACACATTATCAGCCTAAGGTTAGACTAAAGCAGCTTGTAACAGCAGAAAACACAGATAATGTTGAAACGGATTGCCAGACACTTTGTTTGTTGTTTCAACAACAAGGTCTGGATCTTGATCATGTTGGTGTGACAGGGTCTGTTCTTATTTCAGCACAAAAATCTAGCTCTGATATAGACTTGGTTTTTTATTCTAAGCAGGCTTTTAATCAGGCAAGGGAAATAACTCGAGAATTAATTCAGAATGGGGATTGTGCTGAATTGAATAAGGGGGATTGGATGGAATCATATAATCGACGTTCCTGTGATTTAAGCTTTAATGATTATGTCTGGCATGAAAAACGTAAATTTAATAAAGCTATTGTTAATCATCGTAAATTTGATTTAACGCTAGTAAATTATACAGTGCCAGAGCTTGAGCTAATAAGCTTTAAAAAAATAGGCGCTATAGTGCTTAAGGTTCAAGTGACAGAAGATGCTTTAGCTTTTGATTACCCGGCAGAATTTACTATTGATCATCCAGAAATTAGCTCTATTGTTTGTTATACCGCTACCTATACAGGGCAAGCCAAAACAGGGGAGTGGGTTGAAGTTTCAGGTGTGCTTGAGCAATCATCAGAGGGGCAGCAACGGATAGTTGTGGGCTCTGATCGAGAAGCTAGAGGGGAATATATTAAAGTTATGCATGAATAAGCTAGCGGATTATTCGGCTATAATTTTTGATATGGATGGCTTGGTTCTTGATACTGAAGCCACCTATAGCGTTGCCTGGCAAGAAGCAGCCCTGGATATGGGGCAAGTTTTTACAGATAACTTTTGTTTATCTATGTCTGGATTGCAGGGGCAGGATGTGGCACGAAAGTTAAAAGAACACTGTGGTGCTGACTTTGATTTAGCGCGTTTTGGACAATTGAGTGGAAAATATTGGAGGCAAAATGTCAATCAAAAGGGCATTGCTGTTAAAAAAGGCTTTTCCGCATTACTGA
>Ga0105350_10002123_pt1 | contig 12041 bp, 6 predicted proteins | sample EN1Hudsemesocosm_FD_83506 | JGI IMG/M metagenome (GOLD analysis project Ga0105350, IMG submission 83506) | Methane-oxidizing microbial communities from mesocosms in the Hudson Canyon - EN1E Hudson Canyon | ecosystem: Environmental > Aquatic > Marine > Cold seeps | place: Hudson Canyon...
GCCGTTAACGTATCACCACTCACTGAATAACTTAAATCAACATCTTTTGATTCCAGACCTTGTTCTAAAAGTGCAGTTACGTCAGTTGATAATGTAAACGTACCATCATTATCAGCACCAAATGAAACGAGGGATTCTACAGAGCCTGATACAAGAGCCGGCCCATATTTATGAGGACCATTTGTTGTTGAACCATCATCTTGAGCGCCATCATTCGGAGAGGTACCTTCTGATCGTTTAGTATTGATATCATCTTCATCAATCGTTGCACTCACGGTTGCGTCAGTCGCTTCTGGCGCATCGTCATCAACAGTAACCATAAAGCTACTGCTAGCCGTATCGCCATCTGCATCAGTAGCAGTAAACGCAAACGTTAGGTCAATATCATCTTCCGTGTCAGAGCCACGTTTAGGGTCATGATCTAAGTTATCTTTTAATTCAAAGTCATATGAACCACTTTGTAAATCTGACAATGTCACAACAAACACTTCGTTGTAATCCGAAACGGCACGTTCACTGTCACCGCTTTCATCATCTGGATGCGTACCGGTATAGGCAGTCAATGTTTGACCATCTTCACTAATATGGTATGAAACATCATTACCATTTGAAGTTAGATATTGAGGTGCTGATTGCACATCAAACGCTACACTGCGGTCACCGCCTGTCGCTGAGTCATTATCGTTGTCAGCTCCCCAGTCGATATCCAAAGACTGAGCTACAACACTATAAGCTTCGCCATTAGCATCTTCACCATCATTGTAGCTATCACCATCGTTACCATTAGCACCCGGTATTCCTTCTTCATCGACAGTGCTTTGTTGAGGCTCACCAATAACCGGACCATCATCATCAAAGCTTATTGTGATCGCTTCTGATGTTGCTGAGTCACCGTCATTATCAGTAATAGTGATATGGATTAAGTCTTCAATGCTGACCATATCGTCATGGTCACTAGCATCTGGGTGTTGAATTGCTTTTAACTGAAGTAGTGCAATCACATCATCAGAGCTGTCGATACCACTATGAGAATCACCAACATCTTCTAGTAATCCAACCACAAAGGCGATATCACCAATGACGTCATAAATCGATTCGTATTGCTCTTGCAATGACTCTAAATCACTTAAATCAAGACCCGGTGTGGTTAAACCAATAACAAAGTTATCAGCATAATTTGCTAGTTCTTCGGGAATGTTACCACCCGAGATTTCTAATAATAGATCTGCTGGAATCGTGTACAGGTAAATTGGTGCGCCCGTATCTGAAGTGCGTAAACCAGAATCTTGACCATCTAATAATTCACCGTCAGCATCGGTTAACGCTAGGTTTTTAAGGCCATCTGCACCCGCATCATAACGAATGCCTGCATCATAATCTTCACCAAATGGGAGATCACCATGAAAGTGAAAGTCACCCGCTTCTACAGGGCGTACAGCTGCACCTATTAAATCAACCGGTGCATGTTCACCACTGAAGATATGGGTAAAGACGTCGTTAGCCAAATCATAATCACCAGGACGGCCTTCGTACGGTTGTGCACCTGTAGACTCATCATGGATAACTTGTAGACCTTCCGTTACATAGTCACTGTCTTCATCACTAATAGACTGTGAACTAATGTCATTTCCTTCACCGCCTTCGTAAGGGTCTTCACTCATATTTTCAATGATAGGACTATCATCATCGATATCTAAACGTAATACGCCTGCCGCGGTATCACCATCAAGATCTGAAATGGTAAAACCAAGATTAACTAATAAATTATCTTCTGTTGTGCCATCTGGATGGTCAACAGGACCATATAAAGCAACGCGGAACTCACCAGTATCAATATTGGTCAATTCTGCTGTAAAGATAACATGGACATGTCCTTCGCCTTGAGGTCCTTTACCTTCATATTGAGGGCCTTTACCTTCATAACCGTGTTCAATTTCAATATATGCAACCAAAGAATGGCCGTCAGCCGATACCCAGTACTGAATGTCTTCTCCGCCTGACGTTAAACCTGCTGGCTGTGTACCTTCAGCATTAAAAACTATATCGCCAGGACCATCTGCACCAAAATCGGCATTTAATATGCCAGATAAAACAGTCAACGCACCTTGTGGCAGATCATCACCAGAAATATCATCGCCAAACTCATCTACGACATCATCGTTACCTTTTGCGTATGCGCGACTTGCATCAAAACCCGTGGCATCTTCAAAAGCCTGTTCTAAAGCATCGTAATCTTCAGCTAAATCTTTTAATTCTTGTTCACCCAAATCATCTTCATCTAATAAGACGGTTGTAATGCCTGCAGAGGGAGTATCATCAAAAACGTCTTCTTCACGTCCATCTTCAAACTCAACGGTGATGCCGGTTGTGTCAAAACCAGATTCAGGGGTGACTTCAGGTGCTTCATAAAGGACTTGAACAACATCAGAACCTTCATTACCACCTGGGCCAGCGCCAGCGCCGGCAGCGGTTGCTTCACCAATCTGACTTGGGTCGGCACCGTCTAATAAGGCTTGTTGCAATGCATCAACTTCGCTGTCTACAGTCTCGGTAGGCGCTTGAGCTACAGCTTGGGGATTAAATGTGTCTAGATCTAAAACAGCTTGTGAGCTACGACCTAAGGTCATCAACGAACCATCAGAAAATTCAATCTCAACAGCGCCTGCAGTACCTGTTGTGATTACTTCATCCTGAAAAACTCGATCGCCAGCTTGCAAGGTCCGTTGTGAACCATCACTTGCTGTTGCGACTGCTGTTCCGATAAGCGTTTTAATCATTCCGATTTCTGTAGCCACTGTTGATTTCTCCTAAAATTTATTTATGGGGTTATCTAACCAGTGGGCTACATTACGGAAGTGTTCAACAAAAAACTATTGTACTTTGGTACTAGATGGAAAATATCTTTTGTGATCTACCTCACATTTAGCATTGCTTATGCTTTTTTACCCATACGGTAAAACCCGATACTCATCAATTACGTTTAGATACTATATTGGGAGTTAATGACCATCAAAAAAATCAGGTCTAAATGCGGATGCTTGCTGGCAGGTGGACTATTGCAGTATTATCCACATGTAAGGTCTCAATTAACGTGAGCTAGGATAATTACCAAGCAAAAATGAGACTCAATGAAAGTAATAACGACAACTGCTGCACTCAACATACCATTTATAAGTGGGGAGTTTGATGGAGTTTTGGAGATTTAAGTCCGTTAGCCAAGAATATGGCATGCCTATGGTCGGGCAATATGACATTGCTATCGTTATTCTTTCGATCGCTATTGCCTGCCTTGCTTGTTATGCCGCTTTAAGCATCGCTTATCGAATTATCTCTTGGCAGACCAATGTTATTCGCTGGAGCTGGTTGCTAACGGGTGCAACAACCATGGGTTTAGGAATATGGGCCATGCATTTTACAGGCATGCTTGCCTATTCTATGGATAGCCCCGTTCACTACTCGGTTCCAATCACCATTTTATCAGCATTGCCGGCAATTTTAGGTAGTGGCATCGCTCTTTATTTATTAAGTAGCGAAACAATTAGTATATATCGGAATCAAGTAAGTGCATTTCTTCTTGCCACATGCATTGCCATTATGCATTACGTGGGCATGGAGGCGATGCAAATGGATGCCCTTTTATATTATGATTTTGGCTTGTTTGTTTTATCTTATGTTGTAGCCCACCTTCTGGCTAGCATCGCTTTGTCAATAAAGTTCATCAAGCCAGAACGGTTTTTATTGCTCGCAAAATTTAGCACCGCCATAAGCGCCTTGGTGATGGGTCTAGCCATTAGCGGCATGCACTATATCGCAATGGCTTCAACTCATTTTTATGCCTCCGATGCTAGTCAATTCAGTACCGAAACTTATATCCCTACAATTGTCTTAGTTGCCTCGATATCCAGTATTGTGATTGTTATCATCTCCGTGTCGCTTATCACGGTAAATATCTATAAGTATTTTGAAAACATTTCTGACCAGCTTGAAGAAAGCCAAAATGAATTAAAAACCTTTATAAATAGTGCCCCCATCATGATGTGGATGATGGATGAGGATGGCCGCCCCAAATTATTTAATGAAACATGGCTAAATTTTACCGGCAAATCGTTATCCGACGAACTTGCTCACTCATGGGGAGGTGATGAAGTTCATCCCGATGACCAAAAAGCGTGTTTTTCGGTGTATAAAAAACACATTAAGAATCGAACAGCATTTGATCATGAATTTCGCTTAAAACGTTTTGACGGTGTCTATCGCTGGGTACGCGAAGTAGGTGTGCCATTTTTAGGTGCCAGAAAAAAATATTTGGGTTTTATTGGAAACTGCCTAGATATTACTGAACGCAAACAAACCGAAGAACAACTTCAACACATTCAAAGTTATTTAATCAATATTATCGATTCTATGCCTTCGATTCTTATTGGTGTTAATGCAAATAGCAAAGTCACGCAATGGAATAGCCAAGCACAAAAAGCAACGGGAGTTTCACCGGAAGAAGCACAGGGGCAAAACCTTGAAAAAGTCTTTCCCCGTATATTTCATGAAATGCCCAAAGTACATAAAGCAATCATTTCTCGCCAACAACAATCAGATGCCAAAAGAAGCTATATAGAAAATGGTGATATTAAATATGAAGATATTACGATTTATCCCTTAGTGACTAATGGTATTGAAGGTGCTGTTATCCGAATCGATGATGTGACCGAAAAAGTTCACCTTGAAGAAATGATGATTCAATCTGAAAAAATGCTCTCTGTTGGTGGGCTTGCTGCTGGCATGGCTCACGAAATTAACAACCCACTTGCTGGCATGATGCAAACAGCTAATGTTATGAGAAATCGACTAACAGCAAACGAAATTCCAGCCAATGTAAAAACAGCCGAAGCTGTCGGAACAAATATGGACGTCATTCATCATTTTATGAATGATCGCGGCGTTTTTCGTATGCTTGATGCAATTACTGATTCAGGGAAAAGAGTCGCTAAGATCGTCGATAACATCTTAAGTTTTGCTCGTAAAAGTGATGCTGAAACATTTCCTCAAGATATAAGAAAATTATTGGATGACTCGCTTGAATTATCTGCTACTGATTATGATTTAAAAAAACAATATGACTTCAAATCTATTAAGATCATCAGAGAATATTCAGACGATCTGCCTGAGGTTTTGTGTGAAAGTACTAAGATCCAACAAGTATTTATGAATCTTTTTAGAAACGGCGCCGAGGCGATGCAAGAGGCAGGTACAGAGCATCCTCAGTTTATCTTACGCACTCTGCATGGTCCGGATCCTAAGCGGGTAACCATTGAAATCGAAGACAATGGTCCTGGCATTGAAGAATCCACGCGTAGACGGATATTTGAACCATTTTTCACCACAAAACCGGTTGGTGTCGGTACCGGACTAGGCTTGAGCGTTTCATACTTTATCGTATCGGAAAATCATCGAGGTGAAATGAGTGTTGAATCTGAGTTAGGCAAAGGCACACGATTTATTATCCGCCTGCCAATTTAAGATAACTCATACACTTCTGTTCTAGTCAGGCTATGACTCACGATGAAACAACACCTGTTAATTTAGACTTATTTTCTAGCCGCAATGGCTCGACGTTTACCTTGAAATGCTCTGTGCGTGCTAATGCGTTTTTTGAATGTTTACATGTCATCAATCAAATTCAACATGATTATGCCGATCAAGCAAAGTATTCGTTAGAATAGGATTCTATGACCGCTGCCAATGAAAATACATCTTCATCATTATTTGCCAAACTACGTCACCGTTTGGCACAAACAACTGATTCTGAACCCGAACAAGCAATAAAAATTCGGCTTACTTTAGGGATTGGGATAGTATTATATTTTTGTTTTCCTTGGGCTGAAGGCGAAACATTTTCTTCCGCAATTCAAGCTATACCAAGCTTAATAGCACTTGCTTATTATATAGGTGCTATTGCAATTGCCACTGCAATTGTTCTTAATCCAAAAACCTCTCCGCTTCGCCGAGTAACGGCTATTTGTTTGGATTTGGTATCTCTTTCAATTGTTATGTTTTTAGCGGGTGCCGAAAGCATCTTCATCTTTGTACTTTACCTTTGGGTTATCTTAGGTAATGGCTTTCGTTACGGCGTCAATTATTTATATATCGCATTAGTTGTGTCACTTATTGGTTTTGCTATCGCCATTACTTGGGGTGAATATTGGCAAGTCAATCCAAATCAATCTTTTGCCATTAGTCTCTTATTCTTATTAATCCTTGTTCCGCTTTATTCGGCCTTTTTGATCAACAAACTACATGCTGCAATCGCAGTAGCCAAAGATGCCAATGAGGCTAAAAGCCGTTTCTTAGCTAATATGTCTCATGAGTTAAGAACACCATTAAATGGTGTTATTGGTATTGGCGATTTGATGGGCGAAACAAAATTAGACCCGCAGCAATTTGAATTTGTAAACATTATGCGTAGCTCAGCAAATACATTATTAGATCTGATTGAAAATGTACTCGACATATCAAAAATTGAGGCGGGAAAAATCACCATCGCCCAAGCGCCTTTTGATTTGCATCAACTTGTTAATACCATTATTCAAATGCAACAGCCCATTGGCACTGCAAAAGGCATTTTTGTAAGTTTTAATATAAATGCATCAACACCCTTTTTATTAAATGGTGATGAACAACATTTAAAACAAATACTTATCAATTTAATTGGCAATGCCATCAAATTTACTGACGAAGGTTCCGTTAAACTCTATATTACTGTCGCCGATAATAAGAATAAGAGTGATACTCCTAAGCTTAGATTTGAGATCCAAGATACTGGTGTTGGTATTCCAGAAGAATCTATAGCAACGATCTTCGATGATTTTACTCGGGCCGAATCAAAGACAAAACAAACAGTTGCTGGCACCGGGTTAGGCACAACAATTTCTAAAGAACTTGTTGAATTAATGGGCGGCGAAATCGGCGTAGAAAGTGAACAAGGAAAAGGAACCACCTTCTGGTTTGAGCTTCCTTTCTCATCGATACCTTATGACAATTTGAATTTAGCTGATAACCACTTATTATTATTAACCACATCAGAAACAGCCTCGATCATCACTCCGGCACTCAAAACTTGGAATATTAATTATAATTGGATGTCATCATCTGCTCGGGCATTTTCAGAACTGATGCAAGCGATCGAAAATGGCGATGACTATAAAACCTTAATTATTGATCAAACTAGCATGCTCGACATTGATCCTGTTCAATTTGCTCAGATGATAAAAACAGAACCCAGTTTAGAAAAACTGTCTTTGATTTTGGTTAATAGCCCTGAGTACAGCCAACACGCTCCTCAAATTCGAGAAAACTTTCTTTCAACTGTGACTGATCCTAGTGATCGTCGTTTATTATTTAATGCTATTCATGCCTCTCAAACCATTTCTTTTAATGAAACTAAAGTTGTTACCTTAGCTGAGCATTACGCGTCAAAAACAGATGGGCGACCATTGACTATTTTAATTGCAGAAGATAATCGAGTTAATCAACAAGTAATCGAAGGCGTACTGCAACACGCTGGCCACCAAACTTTATTGGTTAATTCAGGTGATAAAGCCCTTGATCTACTCACAGATGAAATGGCTGAAGTCGATCTGTTGATCCTTGATATGAATATGCCAGAAATGTCGGGTATCGAAGTTATGCGCGCCATACAGTATATGGATACCACTCGCACTGTACCTGTCATTATGCTGACAGCTGATGCCACTCCTAAAGCAAAAGAACAAAGTTTAAATGCCGGAGCAGCGGCCTTTTTAACCAAACCGATTGATTCGCGCTCATTATTAGATCATGTTGCTGAACTTGCTCAAACAATAACGCTGGAACCACAAAAAAAATCAAAACCAGAACAGCAGAGCGGTTCAAACTTGATCGATACAGCTATTGTTCATGAGCTTATGTTACTTGGTGGCGGAGAACCTTTTATGCAAAAACTTATTCAAGGGTTCGAGTTCGATGGTGATAAACATATCACTACAATCAAAAATTCTGCCGTTGATGATTACCTAACTTATCGTGAAAGTTTGCATGCATTAAAAGGATCGGCCGCCGAAATAGGTGCCAAACAATTAGTGGCTTTATGCATAGAAGCTGAAACGCTTAAACCTATTAATGTTGGCGAAGCTAAAGTCATCGCTTTAAGCACCGAAATAGATCTCGCCTTTATACAATCTGTATCCGCCTTAAAAAATATGATAAATTCAAAGCTAGAACAAAACCCTAGTGCTTAATACCCAAGTTACTTAAAACTCTGCCTTTCTGACCAAGCGATTCATCATCTTTAAGTCTTTAGCGCTAACCTGAAGCGCGGCAATAGAAATTTAATCGCGAATTAATGCCGACAAATGACTAGCCACTGCGCTGGCATTACCTTCAATGTTATAACCACCTTCCAATAGTGAAATAAGTCGACTATGACAGTATTTATCAGCCAACTGTTTAACAATTTGAGTCAACTTCATAAATCCTTGATCAGTAATGTCATGGCAGCCTAATAGATCATCTTGTCGGCTATCAAAACCCGCAGAGATAATAATTAAATCAGGTTGAAACTGTTCGGCTGCTGGCAGTAATGTTTGCTCAAATGCAGTAATCATATCGTCATCTGTTGCACCACAATCTAGATGCACATTGATATTAAATCCCTTACCCTCTCCTTCTCCTTGCCGCTCTGGAAAACCTGTGCCTGGATAAGCAAACATATCGTGAGTAGAAAAATATAATACCGACGGATCAGAATAAAATGCCCACTCAGTGCCATTTCCGTGGTGATAGTCCCAATCAACGATCAATATTTTTTTTAGATCATATTGCTGCTGAGCATATCGTGCTGCAATGGCAACGTGGTTGTAATAACAAAAACCTTCTTCTTGCCCAGTATTCAAAGCATGATGCCCTGGTGGCCTGGAAGCACAAAAAACATTGTTAAGTTGACCATTACAAACCTTGTCAACGGCCGTTATCACTGCACCGGTAGCAATTAATGCTTGCTGATGATTAATCAAATCATTTTGTTTTATTGAATCAATGTGTTTTTTTGAATGAATAAGCTCTAAATATTGTTCACTGTCATTTTTGGGTTCAAGCAAGGTGAGCTGTGTTAATAAATCTTGTTCTAATAACTGCTCCGTGATTGCTTGATATCGTGCTGGTGATTCTGGGTGTGCAGGACTAATATGATGCTCAATAAAACGTTCATCTAATACCAATCCAGTTGCTGATCGTGTCGCTTTTGCATTCACCTTTGTCGTCAGCACACTAGCTAATGTCGATAAGGCGAGAAATTGTCGTCTTTTCATTTTTTTCTCTTAACGTTTAAATTCACCGTGCTTAAACTTAACTTTCATCAAATCCCCAAACTGTACGGCGTTCAAAGGTCACATCGGGATCATCACTTTGTAATACCCGACGGACAGTAAACGCTGGCATTTTGGTATTTCTCTTTATGGGAGCATTATAATTGCCCACTTGAGGCCGCATACAGGCATGCACGATGGGGCAGTCTGGTTTCTCGCCTTTTTTTGTCACCACACCCACTTCAGCATTTGCCAGTTGTACGATCATCCCCGGAGGATAAAAGCCTAACTCTTTAATATAAAGCCCTGCTATTTCAACACTTACTGATTCGCCTTTATCCAATAAAATATCACGTAAAATATCTTTATGTAATAAAGGGTCACGATACGCTCTCGGCGACAATTGAGCACAATACATATCTGCGAGACTTATAATCTGACTCGCTTCTGGATATTGCTCGCCACGTAACTTATGAGGGTAACCATTACCTGATACTTTTTCATGATGAGTCAATACACTCTTCAACCATAAATTATCAATCACTTTAGCTCGTTTTAGTATTACTACACCTTGCCTTGAATGCTCTTGTATAGCTTGTTGTTGTTCTTTTGTCGGTGATTCTTCTTGTCGGAACAATATCTCCTGTAATTCAATCATCGCAACATTCATTGTTAATGCTGCAGCAACGCTAGATTGACGGTCCTCAACTGAAAAACCCCTTTGTTTTGCTATTAATTCAGTCAACACAGCAACATCTACCGAATGTTTGATCGGATAACTATTGGTATCCAAAACAAATAATGATGCTAGCGCTGCATGAGAATCTCGGTGACATGCACGTTGAATCTCATCAACTAAAGAAAATATTTCGTCAGTGAAAAATTCAGAGGTATCCGCACTCGCCAATGAAATTGCGAGTTGACTATAGACTTCTTCTAATACTTTAAATGGGGAAAAATCTTTGAATTTGTTTTCAACTGGAGGGGGAGCTTGAGGTGCTTCTTTAGCTTTAGCAAGATCTGTTTTTTTAGCAAAAGCACCGCGCAAAACCAATCGGTCTATCTGCTGTTCGAGCTTAATGACAAACCCTTGTTTGACCAGCATTGCGCCATTACTATCATAGATAGGCCAGATTAATTGTTGGCCAACAGAAAGATCTTCAGCAATTAGTTTTTGAAACTCTACAGTCATCACCTTCTCCTCTGAATCCAACGCGATGATTCATACAAAGTGACTGATCTCTATTATTGATACTTTAAGCAAAATATACAATAAAAATATGCTACATCATCCCTTTCTCAAACGCGTATGATGAACCTTATTCATCATAGATAAAATATTCGCGGAAACTACCATGGCTCACTATCTACTTACCGGTGGTACTGGTTTAATTGGTCGTGCTTTATGTCAACATCTAGTTGATGACAATCACCATGTCATTGTGCTCAGCCGCCAGCCTGAAAATATAATAAAACTTTGTGGTGACAAGGTTGAGGCTGTCCGCTCACTTGAAACTATCGACCAAAAAATACACTTTGATGCTGTCATAAATCTGGCTGGTGCACCCATTGCTGATAAACACTGGACTAAAAAGCGTAAAAAACTACTTGAACAAAGCAGAATAGCCATGACATCTAAATTGGTGAGTTGGATTAAACAACGCGATTTAAAACCAAGCTGTCTGATTAGTGGTTCTGCGGTTGGTTGGTACGGTAACGGTGGAGAACAATACCTAACAGAAGAAAGTAATTTCCATGATGAATATACTCATCAACTTTGTGATGCTTGGGAAAAACAAGCATTACAAGCTAAAGAGATAGGTGTGAGGGTGTGCATCGTTCGTACTGGTTTAGTTTTATCGGCAGAAGGAGGTTTTCTTAAAAAGATGTTATTACCGTTTAAAATGGGCTTGGGCGGCCGATTAGGTAATGGACAACAATACATGTCATGGATACATATTAAGGATATGGTAAATCTGCTGACATTTTTGATAGCTAATCACAATGCAAAGGGAATTATTAATGCCTGTTCTCCTTCCCCCGTTAGCAATAAAACATTCAGTCAAACCTTAGTTAAACAGTTAAATCGACCTGCTTTTTTACCCGTTCCTGCTTGGTTTTTAAAACTAGTACTCGCTGAAATGTCGCAACTATTACTCCATGGTCAACGCGCTCTACCTAAAAAAGCACAGGCGTTAGGATTCAAGTTTGATTATACTGAGCTAAACATTGCCTTAGCAGATGTATTGTCCACTCAATAATTTAAAAATAACTATGACACGAAGAGCAGTATTACTTGCCAATTTAGGCTCTCCAGATAATGCAGAGCCACCCGCAGTTCGACAATATCTCAATCAATTTTTAATGGATCCTTATGTGATCCAATTGCCATGGATCTTAAGGCGACTCATCGTCAGTCTGTTTGTTTTACCTTCCAGACCAAAAGAATCTAGCAAAGCGTACCAAAAAGTATGGCTTAAAGAAGGATCGCCACTGGTTGTCTTATCTGAAAAATTAAAACAGGCTCTGCAAACAAAATTGACCATCCCTGTGGCAATGGCTATGCGTTATGGTAATCCAAGTATCGAATCTGAATTATTGAAATTAAAAGAACAAAATATTGACGAGGTTTTGTTTATTCCCTTATATCCACACTTTGCTGATAGCACAGTGACAACCTCAATCGAAGAAGCCAAACGAGTCATA
>Ga0105350_10002125_pt1 | contig 12038 bp, 5 predicted proteins | sample EN1Hudsemesocosm_FD_83506 | JGI IMG/M metagenome (GOLD analysis project Ga0105350, IMG submission 83506) | Methane-oxidizing microbial communities from mesocosms in the Hudson Canyon - EN1E Hudson Canyon | ecosystem: Environmental > Aquatic > Marine > Cold seeps | place: Hudson Canyon...
ACCAACAGGCCCGAATCCTCGGGAATGTCGATCATCGCCTGCGCCGCCATCAGCGTCCATGCGGATTCTTGCGTTGACCGCCCTCCACTGACGCGAACAATACGGTTGCTTAGACGATCACGGTCCACCGCTGTGCTTCCGGCCTCAACCGCAAGGGCCAAAACCGCAGCCACATCGCGCAACGGGGTGCCGAAATCAGCACGCCACAACGAAGCTTCGGGTTTGATCTTGCCAATCATCGCCGCCGCGCGTGAGAACATCTGGTCGGCCCGGATCTGATCCCCGTAAGCTGCCAGAGCAGCACCAAGCTGGGCAGCAGCGAGCGGCGAGTCAAAGGCATCGCCTTTGACATCGGCGTAATAGCGCAGATCGCCCATCGCCGCCGCGCCTTCGCGCGCCAGAACCAACAACGCATAGGACAATGCCCGGCCGCCATGATCAAAGTCAGCTGCGTAATTCACCCGGTTGCGCAGGTTGTCCATCGCCTGACGGAAAGCCTGATCCGGCACAATATAGCCCTGCGCCCGTGCCCGGCTGAGGAAATCACTGGCATAGGCATCCAGCCAGAACTGGCCACTTTCAGCCCGCCACATCCCGAAGGCACCGTTGCTGGCCTGACGGGTCAACACCTTGGCGATTGCATCTTGCACGCGCGCCTGCACCGCAGGTCCATTGCCCAACCCCGCGGCCTGTGCCACCGAGGACAGGTACAACAACGGCATCGCCTTTGAGGTCACTTGTTCGGTGCAGCCATAGGGATATCGATCCAGCGAGCTTAGCAATCCGGGCACGTCGAACTTGGCCAATGGACCCGCCGACAACACGGCGCGTCCTGTACCAGCGCGCAGGTTGGCAAAGACATCAGCACTGAAACGGAAACTATCCCCTGACCCAAGCGAAAAACGCCGGGTTTGAGAGACCACCGGATCATTCGCCCGCACTGGCAGGCGCAACTGTTGAACCAGCGCTTGCCCAGCGGGTGTGGTCAGGGTCAGCTCGATCTCCGGATCGCCCACTTCAAGTGCCGAAACCGCAAGCTCTAGTGTGGCCTTGCCCTGATGGGTCAGCGTCACCGATGCAGGCAGTTCGCCCAGTTGCAACCCACTGCCCAGTGCGCGGGCGGTCAGGGCCATCTCGCCACTTGGCCCATCGGCGTGAACGATTTCCAGCAACACACGGCTGCTGTCCCCGGGTGCCAGGAACCGTGGTGCCGAAGCGGTGACAACCACCGGATCACGCACCAGCATGTCTTGTTCGGCCTGCCCCACGGCACGGCCTGACCAGGCCACTACCATCAGCCGCACCGTGCCGTTAAAGGCTGGCAGCTCAATCGGGAAATCTACCGTACCATCCGCTCCGACCTGCAAAGGCCCCGAGAACACCGACATCAAATCCTGTGTCGGAGGCGGCGAATCCATCCGCATCCCAGTATCGGCATCCCCGCCCGAGCGCACTTGCCCAAGAGCGCCGTTCTGGCCGTCGATCAGACGACCATAGATATCGCGCAGCTCCATCCCCAGACGGCGCTGGCCGTAGTAATACGCCGATGGATCCGGGCTTTTGAACCCCGTGAGGTTAAGAATACCAAGATCCACGGCAGCGACACTGACCCAGACATCGTCCCCGGCAGTGACACCATCAACATGGATTGTTGCGGTCTCGGTCCCCCTAGGGCGGGCCACGTCGGGTACGTCCACGGTGACACTCAGCTGCTGACCGGGTTGCTCAATTGTGACATGCGCCAATCCAAGTGCCCGGGCTGGAGTTTGGTCCGTTGCCCCCTCCATCGGCTTGATCACCATGGCACTGACATAGGCACCACTGCCCCAGTCTTCGGTCACGGTCAAAGGAATAACCGAGGCACCGGCAGGCACCTCTACCGCGTGGCGCTCGATCAACTCGTTTGACATAACCGAAATCAAGGCAGTGCCCGCCGCGCGCGGCACGATACGCAATTCCGCAGTATCGCCGGGCAGATAGGTCTCGCGATCCAGCGACAGCTCCAGCCGATCCGGGGTCGAAGCCGCATCCGCCGGGGCGTACCAACCGGCATAAAAGTCCAACGCAGCCGAGACATGTTCATCCCCATCCAACCGCTCCACCACCAACTCGTAGCGGCCCCAGTCAACGGGTTCGGACAAAACCAATGGCTCGCCCGACAGTGCGGCCTCGCCCATAGCGACGCGGGTGCGGCGGGTGATCGGTTCCCAATTCCAATTGCCGTAAAGCTGATACCACTGATAATGCGTGCGCACCCGGTTCAGGGTCCATTTTACCTGCATTGGAATTGGCTGCAGATCAGGGCTAAGGCCAATCACACTGAAACCAGCCTCGCCCCCCTCGCCCACAACATCGTCAAACATCGGCTTGATCCCGATGACCGCAGCATCCGGGCGCACAGACACAGTCATACGGCGTTCAACTGGACGGGCCGATCCATCAGCAAGACGCGTGGTGACCGTAGCCGTCATCGGCTTGCCCGTGGCCGCGCCAGTGGGAATGTCGACCCAGACCGTGGCCAATCCCTGGGCATCGGTTTTTTCGTCACCAAAATAGCTGCGTTGAGTGGTGCTTTGTCCGTCATAACGACCAAACTTATAGCCAGACCAACCGTCCACTGTTGCAGCAGCACGCAGGCTGACATCGCCTTCGATCGCCAGCCCGGCGCCCGGTGCGCCAAACAGGTAACGCGCATCGATCGTCAGCGGCGCATCGTCACCAGGGCGCAAACCGCCCGTTGGCAGGCTTTGCGTAAAGTCGATCCGCTCGGGCAGGAAGTCCTCAACCAGGATCTGGCGGCTGGCCAGTGCCGGTGCTTTGGGATCGCCTTTGATGTCCAAACGCCAGGTGCCGCGCGGCGCCGAAAGCCCAACCGGAAGGGCAAAGACATGACCGCCCATTTGGCCACCGTCCGAGATATGGCGGCTGTATTCCACCCCATCCGGCCGGGACAGAATGGCGATCAATGGCAGCCCCTCGATGGCCTGCGCCTTGCTGTCCCGCGCCAGGGCCGTCACATTCATAACCTCACCGGCGCGATACGCACCGCGATCGGTGGTCAGAAAGACATCCACTGGCCCCGGTGCAGGCCGTCCCTCGACGCCACGGTCAGAGAGGTCAAACCCCGGATCTGTCAGCGACAAAAATCCGAAATCTGTCTCGCCACTTTGCGCCAGGATCATCGCCGGAGCACCAGCCCCACGCCCCCGCGACAAACCGGGGGCAAAACGGACATAGCCACTGTCATCCGTCATCGCCGTACCCAGCACCGCATTTGCACGCGACACCAGTGTGATCTCGACCCCTGGTTTGGCCATGGCATCAGACAAACCGTTAACCTGCACATGCAGCCCATCTGCGCCTGACATTGAACTAATTCCCAGATCTGACAGGACAAACCATTGGGTCGCCGCCGGATCATCATAGGGATCAGCCCCTGGGATACTGGCATTTAGAGCGTAGATTCCAACCGGCTGACCAGCAATTGCCTCGGTCAACGGCAGGCGGGTGGTCATGTCCCGGTTCAGCTCGCTTTGCACGTCAGCAGACCCGGTCCAGACCTCCTCGGCAATCTCATCCGAGAAATATTCGTCCTGCCATTGGGACATCGGACGGCCAAACAAGCCTTCTTGCAGCGCCCGTAACAGGTTGCGGTCGCTGACTCGCCGCAGGCGCAGTTCAACTTCCGTCAGGTTGACCGTTTCAATCGGCAGCGCTGCCAGATCGGACTTGGGCAGCACATAGGACCGACCAGGAAACCGAACCGTGGCTGATCGGTCCCGCACATAATGGTTCAGCTCAATATCGCGGTACAGCATCTCGCCATTGGCCGCAGGCAATCCACGGCGCAGGGTCACACGATACCGCTCGCCATGTTCAGCGCCATCAATACACAACTGACGCCCGTTGGGTTCGGCCACCATGCGCTTGCTTGGCAGTTTCACGTAGTCGCCGTAATCCACCCCGGATTTGACCAGCACTTCTGTGAACTCGATGCAAATCCGCGGCGCGGCGCTGTCGCTTTCGATGGTACTATCTTTGACTCGAAACCCGTATTTTCCTATTGCGCTGTCCAACATCTCGGCAGTGGTTCGCCGGGGCTGTATATCCTCGGCCAGACGCAGAGTTGGCAGCATGTCGCGGCCACGGCCCAGTGCCTCTAAGGCACGGGCAGCAATAACCAATGCATTGGTCTGCGTGCCACGGCGTTCACTGCGCAAATAGCTATTCACCGCTGCCGACAGTGCGTTTGATTGGTATTTACGTTTCTGAGCGCTACCCACGTCCTCGATCCGCAACAAATAGTCGGCGTAATCGGCCCAAAGCTCTGGCTGGTCGCTCAGTGAGACCGCGGCTCCCATCCAGCGCATTGCGGCAGTGTTATTGCCTTCTTGGGCACGGGCACGGGCGGCCTGAATCATCTGATCCAATTCAAAACTGCCCGCCGGATGACGCAGCCCGATTTCGCGGGCAAGATCTCTGGCACGTGTCAGGTCAACCGGCTTTAGAAAGGCCAGTGTTGCGCCTTGAGATTCTCCGATAGCGCGAATCGTTGCCGACGTTGCGATCTTTTGCGCTGAAAAGGCACCAACATAAGGGCTTGATTCCCCTATGGAACTTTTAGGAAAGCAGGAATTCGACCTGGAGTTGAACGAAAAACCCACACACTCGTCCTGACTTGCGCAGACACGCACGCAACTATTCAGGTCTGTATCAAAAATCGATTGTAAATCAGAGCCATAGAAGTCGATATCTTTGGTTGCGACAAACCGGAAATCCGGGACTGGCGACTCGGACCAAGCTGCTGAAATATGCGATAACCCAATGAAAATAAAAAGTAAAAAGCGAACGGACACTCGTAACATAACACCCTCCAAATTTATACTCAGGCTGTCACGCGATTAACCACATGGCAAGGATGACGACGTAGCTAGGCTTAATTAGTATTTCACGTTTTGAATTGATCTTGGGGTTTACCCTCTTGTTTCGTTGTCGCTGGAGCCCATAAGGATGCCCATAGCTGATAAATTTGCTCTCGAACGGCGTGCCCGTTTGGCTGCTGAGCGCCTGCTTGAGCTAAAGCAGGCGGAGCTTTCAGCCGCAAATCGAAAACTTGGGCGTCATGCAATGGCGTTGACCAAGCAGATTGGCGCGACTCAAGCTGAGGTTGCAACCTTTCGGGACGAGGTTGCAACCGTCCGGGATGAGAATGAAAAGGTCAAATCTGACCTGCATGTGGCAAACGAAAAGATAGAAGTGGCCGAACGCCGATTGTGGCACTCGATCCAGACCATTCAGGATGGGTTTGCTTTTTTCGGCGCTGACAGCAAATTGATCGGTGCGAACACGGCCTATCTGAACACGTTTGAAGGGCTGGAAGAGGTTGCCCCCGGCATACCCTACATTCGCATCTTACAGATTCTAACGGACGAAGGTCTGGTCAACACTGGTCAGCTTAACCCGGATGCGTGGCGGGAAATGATGACCGCGCGTTGGGTGTCACCTACGCCAGAGCCTGTGGTGCTCCAGCTGTGGAACAATAGCTATATCAAACTGATTGACCAACGTGGTCACGGCGGCGACGTCGTCAGTCTGGCTTTGGATATTACGTCATCAGTTCAATACGAAGAAGAACTGCGCGCATCCCGAGAACGAGCCGAGGCAGCCAACCGCGCCAAGTCTGCTTTCCTGGCCAATATGTCTCATGAGATCCGGACCCCGATGAACGGGGTTGTCGGCATGGCAGAACTGCTGAACGACACCAACCTGAGTGATGAACAGCGGCTCTATGCTGACACCATCAAAAACTCTGGTGAGGCGCTGCTGGTTATCATCAATGACGTGCTGGATTACTCTAAGATCGAAGCCGACAAATTGGTGCTGCACAGTGAACCTTTTGACATGGAGCGGTGCATCCATGAAGTTGTGATGCTTTTGCAGCCAACGGCGCGGGACAAAGGGCTGGCGATGCTGGTGGACTATGATTTGTTCCTGCCAACACAGTTCCTCGGCGACCCTGGCCGCATACGACAGGTCCTGACAAATTTGGTCGGCAATGCCATAAAGTTCACCAAATCAGGCTATGTTGCGCTGCGTGTTACCGGTGTGCCTGACGCCGATGACAAAAATTGTGCCATTCATGTCGCTATCGAAGATACTGGAATTGGGATTCCTGAGGACAAGATCCAGCATATTTTTGGCGAGTTCAATCAGGTTGAAGACGAACGCAACCGGCAGTTTGAAGGTACCGGCCTCGGGCTGGCGATTTCCAAACGTCTGATCGAATTGATGGGCGGGTCAGCCTGGGTTGAAAGCGAAGAGGGCGTTGGATCATGCTTTGGGTTCCGGGTGCCGTTGCCGATGGCAGAGGGGCCACAACCCCGCGCGGCTGAACTGCCCGCGAACCTGCGGCATGTGTTGATTGTTGATGATTTGCCCATGAACTGTTCAATTCTGAAAAAACAGATGCAAGTGCTGGGCGCCGAAGTGACAACTGCAACTTCGGGCAGCGAAGCATTGCTCAAGATGGACGAGACCATCGATTTGGTGATTAGCGATCACCACATGCCGGGCATGGACGGAGTAGAATTTGCCACTGCTTTGCGACAAGGGGACTGGTCTGATGTGCCGTTCCTTTTGCTCAGCTCGAATTCGAATTTTGCCAGGGACAATACCACTCAGAATCTGGTTCAGGGGATTTTGCAAAAACCGGTGCTTCGAAAAGATCTGTTTTCCAAATTGGCAGACATGGGCGCTGTGTTCCCTGACAAGGAACCTCTGGCTGATTCAACAGATGCGTCAAAGGAAGCTGCGGCCTTCCCCGAGCATAGCCTACAGTCTGATTCCCAAACCGAACAGCAGGCCAACTCAGCATCTTCCACAGCTGGGACCGAAGCACCTATAATCGAGGAACTTCAGCCCGAGAACCAAAACCCGGTGCCCGACAACAACCCGCAGCGTTTGATGCGAATTCTGGCGGCCGAAGACAACAAGACCAATCAATTGGTGTTCAGGAAGATGGTCAAGGATCTGAACATCGACATCCGCTTTGCCAACAATGGAATTGAAGCCGTGGAAGCCTATTCTGAGTTTTCCCCTGACTTGATTTTTATGGATATCTCCATGCCCAAAATGGACGGGAAACAGGCCACGTCCGAAATCCGGGAAATCGAAAAATCCACAGGTCGCCATGTTCCGATCGTTGCACTTACTGCCCATGCCATGGACGGTGACTCAGAGGGCATTCTGGCCGCTGGTCTAGATTTCTATCTAACCAAGCCATTGCGCAAAGCCGTCATTCACGAGCGGATTGAACAGCACCTCCCCGATGAAGCGCAACCTGTTCAGCCGCAATCAATCTGACCCGTGACTAACTGGCATAAGGTCGTAAGAACACTGGCGCATCTGCCGTCGACATCTTAGCCTGATATTTATACCCGCCGACGTCGAAATCCTTTAAACCGTCAGGATCCCGCAACCGGTTCTGAATGATAAAACGCGCCATCGCGCCACGGGCGCGCTTGGCAAAGAAACTCACCACTTTGGGGGATCCGTCTTTGTCTTCCATGAACACCGGCGTGATCACTTTCAGCTTCAAAGCCTGGGGGGCCACCGCGCCAAAATACTCTTTGCTGGCGCAGTTCACCAATACCTGCGCATCCGTCTCATGCCCCAGTGCATTCAGCGCCGTGCTCAGCTGGTCGCCCCAATACTCATACAGGTTCTTGCCGCGCCGCGTTTTCAATCGGCTGCCCATTTCCAGCCGGTAAGCCTGGATCACATCCAAAGGTCGCAAGACACCGTAAAGCCCGGACAGAATACGCAAATGATCCTGCGCCCAGGCCATTTCATCACTGTCCAGCGTCCCGGCCTCAAGTCCAAGATATGTATCTCCAGCAAAAGCCAATGCCGCAGGTCGGGTAATGTCAGCTGATGGTTCTTCAGCAAAGTTGCGGAACCGGTCACGGTTCAACCGGGCCAGATCGTCGCTCAAATCCATCAGCTTTTTCAAATCACGCAGCGTGAGATTGCGTGCGGTTTTCACCAACCGGCACGCATCGGCCTGAAAGTCAGGCTGCGTCACTGCGACTGTGCGTTCTGCCCAGTCCAGCCGCTTGGCCGGTGAAATAACGACCAGCATCCCAGTCTCCTTTTTCATATGCGACATTCTCTAACTCTCAGACTGCAATACATTTAAAAAAGCGGCAGCAAACCGATCTGCGCGTTTGTCACCAAGTAAGCGCGCAAGCCCAGCCTCGTCAGTGGAGCGCAGCTGGGCCACCTTCGCCAATAGGCTGGCAGAACAACTGAGTGGTTTTTCAGTGCCTGCCTCGCCGCGTGCCAACAGGCTTTGCGCCTCTAACAGCGCATCATACAATGTCCCCGCCGACCGTCCCGCCAATTTTCGCCGGGCTGGGTGTACCTCATCAACAGCACCGTTGATAACCGCAAGAAACAGATCGCCATAGCGTTCCAGCTTTTTCGCGCCTACGCCACCCACATGGGCCATCGCATCCAAATCCGTGGGTCGGGTTTCTGCCATCTCGATCAGCGTGCGGTCTGGAAAAATCACATAGGCGGGCACCTTCTGTGCCTCAGCCAAGGCCCGGCGTTTGGCTTTTAAAGCCGACAGGAGCGGGGCGTCTTCCTCGGCAACCAAGGCTTTGACTGCGGGGCGGCGGCTGGCTGTTTTGATCGAATCCTTGCGCAGGGAGATTTGCGCCTCTCCCTTCAGCACCGGCAGCGCCGCCGCGGTCATCTGCAACGCACCGTGGCGTTCGGGGTTAGGGCGTACCAGGTCATGGCCCATCATCTGCCGAAACACAGCCTGCCATTGCCGCTTGTCGTATTCGTTGCCACAACTGTAGACCGACAGTTGATCATGACGACGTGCGCGGATCTTATCTGTCTCTGTTCCAGTCAGAATATCGATCAAGTGACCCGCACCAAACCACTCTTCCGTACGCAGGATTGCTGAGAGCGCCTTGCGCACCGCCGTGGTGCCATCAAACACCTCGGCGGGGCTGTCGCACAGGTCACAATGGCCGCAGGGTTCCGTCACCTCGCCAAAATATCCCAGCAGGTTTTTGCGGCGACAGTGGAGCGCCTCGGCCAGTCCCAACAGAGAGTTCAACCGGGCATGATCGGCGGCACGACGTTCGGGAGGGGCCAGGCCTTCGTCGATTTGGCTGCGACGCAGACGAATGTCGTCCGGGCCAAACAGGGTCATCGTCTCAGCTGGTGCGCCATCGCGCCCGGCGCGGCCAATTTCCTGATAGTAAGACTCGATGCTTTTGGGCAGGTCCGCATGGGCGACCCAGCGAATGTCCGGTTTGTCGATCCCCATGCCAAAAGCCACCGTGGCCACCACTATCAGCCCATCTTCGCGGGCAAATCGGGTTTCGACGTTGCGCCGGTCCTCGGCCTGCATGCCACCATGGTAATGGCAGGCCACATGTCCATCATCGCGCAGCGCCTTAGCCAGCGCTTCTGTCTTGGCACGGGTGCCGCAATACACAATGCCCGACTGGCCCTTGCGTGCGGCGGCAAAACTGAGGATCTGTCGGCGTGGCCCATCCTTGGTTGCAAATGCAAGATGAATATTCGGCCGATCAAACCCTCGCAAAAAAGAACGTGGCGGCTGCCCGTCGAACAGTTTCTGTACAATTTCGTCGCGGGTTTCTGCATCCGCCGTGGCGGTAAAGGCAGCCAAGGGAACATCCAAAGCCTGCCGCAGCTCACCAATGCGCAGATAGTCCGGACGGAAATCATGGCCCCACTGACTGACACAGTGTGCCTCGTCCACCGCAATCATGCTAACGCCGATGCGCCGCAACATGCCCATAGCCGCACCCGACGCCAACCGTTCTGGCGCCATATACAACAGCTTCAGCCGCCCGGCCTCCAGGGCCTCCCAAACGGCGTCGGTTTCTTCTTGGGTATTGCCGGATGTCAGCGCACCAGCCGCGACGCCTGCCTCTTGCAGGCCCCGCACCTGATCCCGCATCAAGGCAATCAACGGAGATATCACAACTGTAACACCTTCGCGGATCAGTGCCGGCAGCTGAAAGCACAGGGATTTGCCGCCACCGGTCGGCATAATCGCCAACACGTTTTCACCTGCAGTCACGGCATCAACGATCTCTTCCTGACCGGGCCGGAAGGCGTCAAATCCAAAGACATCGCGTAAAAGGGGGGAAGCGCCTGGCAGGGCTGTCATAGGCGGGAGGTCTCGCGTGGGGGTGTTGCTGATCGTTTGATCGGCACAGTCTCACATGCGGAATCGCACAGCAAGGGCCAGTTGGCCCCTACTTCTTTTTGCGCCTAAATACTCACTACGGAGCCTTAGCCCCGCATCTTTGGTCAGTAGAAGGCCGAGATATTGTTAGCCAGGATGATCCGCGCGGCATAGACCCCGATCAGCACCACCAGCGGCGCCAAGTCGACCCCCCCCATATTGGGCAAAATACGACGCACTGGGCCATATACCGGCTCAAGCATTCGGTTCAGGAAATACCAAATTTGCCCCACCAATTGCTGATGCAGGTTCAGCACCTGAAAATTGATCAGCCAGCTCATGATCACATGAGCAATAATAAAGAACCAGACGATGTCGAGGACAAGCATCAGGATTTGGAACAACGACAGCATCTTATTTCCTTCTTTGGATCCGTCCCAGACGTAAGCAGCAACACCGCAAAGCGCAAGCCTTCCGCGAAGTTGTGGTTGACGCTGCTGCAAAAGAAGGCATGACAGCTTCAGATTACAAAGGTGTTACCCATGTTCCCCATTGTTCGCCTGATCAAGGATTTGCTCGTCGCTAGACGCATGCCACCTCTGGAGCTAACGGAGACTCATGTCTCGCATCACATTTGCTGGCCCTGGGATCTGGATATCTGGATGGAGCTCAACAATGGCCGCGCGATGACGCTCTATGATCTGGGCCGCACCATGAACGCCCAACGGGTTGGATTGATCACCGCCATCAGCAAACACCGATGGGGCATGACCATGGCAGGCAGCACCGTTCGCTTTCGTCGTCGCATTCGCGGCTTTGAACGGTTTGAGATGCGCAGCCGGGCGGTGACATGGGACGACAAATTCATCTATCTGGAACAATCAATGTGGAAGAAGAACGGTGAATGCGCCAGCCATGTGATGTTCAGATCCGCAGTAACCGGCAAAGCCGGTATAATACCACCAGCGCAGGTTCTGGCAGAGATGGGTCGCGCCGATGCCGTGCCGCCGCCAATGCCTGATTGGATCAAGGCCTGGTGCAAGGCAGACGCCCAACGCCCCTGGCCGCCGATGCAAGATAGACTTGCCTAACGGCAACTGCCCCTGCCATACCTGCTAAACAGTTAGTTTGGGGATGGTAGTGCAAGAAATTTCAACACGTAAGCGTATTTGGGGATGGTATTTCTTTGACTGGGCCAGCCAACCCTACCACACACTGCTGGTCACCTTTGTCTTTGGACCCTTCTTTGCTGCCGTAGCTGCTGACTTCTTTATGGGGCAAGGACTGGCAGACGATGCCGCCAAAGCACAGGCGCAGACAATCTGGTCAATGTGTTTGACCGTAACCGGGTTGATCATCGGCTTTGGCGGACCATTTCTGGGGGCTTTGGCTGACATTTCCGGACGTCGCATGCCCTGGATCCTTGCCTTTTCCGTCATGTATGTGATTGGCGCTGGCGGCTTGTGGTTCATGGATCCGGAAGGTTCAAACCTGACATGGATGCTGATCAGTTTTGGTATTGGCTTTATCGGCGCCGAATTTGCACTGATCTTTATCAACTCACAACTGCCATCTCTGTGTAACAAGGACGACGTCGGTAAAATCTCGGGCTCGGGGTTTGCCTTTGGTTATCTCGGTGGCGTGATATCACTGTTCATCCTGCTGTTGCTGTTTGTCGAGCAAAGCAACGGCAAGACCCTGATCGGATTGGACCCGGTATTCGGACTGGATGCAGCCACACGTGAAGGAACACGCGCCGTCGGCCCGATCACCGCCTTGTGGTTCGCAGTCTTTATGATTC
>Ga0105350_10002130_pt1 | contig 12016 bp, 10 predicted proteins | sample EN1Hudsemesocosm_FD_83506 | JGI IMG/M metagenome (GOLD analysis project Ga0105350, IMG submission 83506) | Methane-oxidizing microbial communities from mesocosms in the Hudson Canyon - EN1E Hudson Canyon | ecosystem: Environmental > Aquatic > Marine > Cold seeps | place: Hudson Canyon...
ATGACCGTTATCAGGTGTACCCAACAAATAGCGATATTAGTTCAGAGCAGATGGTTCTGTATCCTACTGAGGATGAAGTAGATTTTGATGTACGTGTAGGTGATGTGGATGTGGTATTTTTTATAGGAAATGACGTTCGTTTTGAGCCTCGTGGAGATGTGATTATAGCTCAAAGCCGTTTCTTTGAGGAATCATTTGATGCTGAGTTAGAGAGTATTGTTCGTAAAGTGGTTATTCGTGAGGGACTACCTGATATAGACATAGATGATACAGTTATTTACGTTAACCTATTGTCTAACATACCCGGCAATAATGGGAACGTAACGTCTATGGATGGAGGCGATCAAGTGTTTAGTATTACTGATGGTGATATTGAGCAAGTAAGTTGTCAAAAATATGAACGGAGATTGAAGGCAAAATTAACAAATTTTTCTACCGAAAAGGGTGATTTGACGACGATATTCGATGGTGATGTCGAGCTTTTTCAATTCACAGAAAATTTACGAGAACTGGATTCTGGCATCAAATCAAGTGACTACACCACAACGGTCAAACAGAATAAAGATGAAGATAAGTTCGAGATGACTGACTTTACTGCAATCAAAAAGTTAGATTTAGATGGCGAGTCTTACACATTGAATTTGGAAGGGCTCATAAAATCGGATGCTCTGTTTGGGCAGCTGCTAGCTGGGCCTGCCCCCATTCCCGTTAGGGGGTATGAGTCCAAGGCCTACCCCGATGAAGGCGCGTATCCTATTATCGGTCAAGGGGTTGAATTGGTAGGGCTCACATTTGAAGGAGATCACAATATTGAGATCACCGTCGATTATGATGGGGACAACACAGGGGATAGTTTTAGTGACACCGACGCGATTATTGATACAACATGGGAAGAGTTGCTAGCAAGAGAATTCAAAGAAGTCGAATATAAATAATTGCGAATAGTTTCTCAGTAGAGCTCCTATGCCTAAGTCAAAAATAGCCTTTGTTTGCACTGAATGTGGCTCGGATATGTCTAAGTGGCAGGGGCAATGCCCCGATTGTGGCCAGTGGAATACCATCAAAGAAATCAAACTAGCCAACAGACCTAGCTCAAAAAATTCAAAAGTCTCCGGTTATGCGGGTACAACCTCAGAAATACGCTCCCTGGCTTCTATAAATTTAGAAGACCAGCCTCGGTTCAGTTCGGGAATTGGTGAGTTTAATCGGGTTCTTGGTGGAGGCTTGGTCCCAGGTTCTGCAATCTTGGTAGGTGGGCATCCAGGGGCAGGAAAAAGCACACTTCTTTTGCAAGTTATGTGTTTTCTTGCGTCGAATATGGACTGCTTATATGTCACTGGTGAGGAATCTCTACAGCAAGTTGCTCTAAGAGCAAGTCGACTTGGCTTGCAAGCAGATCACCTAAAAATGTTTTCTGAAACCCGTTTAGAAGATATCGAGTCGAATATTGCACAGCTGAACCCTAAGGTGCTCGTTGTTGACAGTATTCAGGTGATGCATACGGATGATATCGAATCTGCACCTGGTAGCGTTTCTCAAGTAAGAGAGTGTGCTGCTCGTTTGACGCGGATATCTAAACAAACTGGTATGGTCTTGTTTCTTGTGGGTCATGTTACCAAAGAGGGTGCTATTGCCGGGCCTAAAGTTCTTGAACATATGATTGACTGTTCCATCATGTTGGAGGGGTCGAGTGATACTCGATATCGAACACTGCGCGGTATTAAAAATCGTTTCGGTGCTGTTAACGAATTAGGTGTATTTGCGATGCAAGAAAGGGGGTTGATGGAAGTAAAAAACCCCAGTGCTATATTCTTGAGTCGAGGAGACGAAGTATTACCAGGTAGTGCTGTGACTATCTTGTGGGAAGGTACTCGACCCTTGCTGGTTGAGCTTCAAGCACTTGTCGATGAAAGTCAGGGCAGCTACCCCAAGCGGGTATCTTTGGGTCTAGACCAAAACCGACTATCGATGCTTTTGGCCGTTTTACATCGCCATGCGGGTGTTCAATGTGGTGACCAGGACGTATTTGTCAATCTAGTTGGCGGTGTGAAAACCACTGAAACTAGTACTGATTTGGCAACTTTTGCGGCGATTATTTCTAGTCTGAAAGGTGTGGCGTTACCTAAGGATCTGGTGCTTTTTGGAGAAGTTGGCTTATCTGGCGAAATTCGTCCCGTTCCCAGTGGGCAAGAACGAATCCAAGAAGCATTGAAGCATGGGTTTAAACGGTGTATCGCGCCGATTGGCAATAAACCGCGAACTGTAAATCCAGAAATGAACGTAATCTTGATTAAGAAACTTCCAGATCTTCTCGACGCGTTATTTTGAGATCAGTTGCCTAGAACTTGGCGGCGCTACGATATTTATTACAACTCGGCGTATTCAAACTTTCCTTCTACAAGGGTTATCAGGCTAGTTTTTTCTTTATGTCGGTGTGCAATTCGTAGCGAGTCGTCTTTTTTGGTTAACTGCTTCAGCTCAATCAAATCGGATAAAAGTGTTTGAAATGAGTCGAAATATTCATCAGTGACCGACATGAGACCACCAGTAACATTAACGAAGCTAAAGAACTTATCTTTACCGTATCTATCGGTGCTATGAATCCCACCAGACTCTTGCTCTGCGCTGGTATAGAAGCTAGTAACTCTATTGTCAAACTCACTCATCAAAGAACTAAGTGACTCTTTCCAGTCTTTATTTTGGCTAACAACTACGAAGTCATCTCCTCCAATATGGCCGGAAAAATCACAATCTTGATCAAAATGCTTGCGGAGTAGGTTAGCCAAGATAACTAGCAATTCGTCTCCTTTTTGGTGTCCATGCCGGTTGTTGAAGGGCTTAAATCTCGTCAGGTCCAGTAGTCCAATGGTAAATTCGACTCCCTTGTCTAATAGGCGGTTTACGCAATCGCCTATTGGTGTGTTTCCGGGCAACATACTAATAAGGTTTAGTTGGTGGTAGGGGTCAACACGAAGTTGCGTTATCTTTCTAAGAAGGTCGATGGTCGTGCCAATACCTAGGAACTTACCTTGGTTTGTGATGACAAAATCTTGTTCTGTGTAAACTCTATTTTTCGCGGTTAATAAATGGCTAACTTGCTCCAACCTTAGATGAGAATCGATGTCTAAAAATCTAGGGTCCATTTCAGAAGATATTGGCTTTTTTTGTACTACTTCTCTGCGTTGACGTGAACTAAGTTTCGTCATAATAGTATTGCGATAGATCATTCCCAAGACCTGCTCATCATCGTTTACAACAGCAATTGAACTGATAGAAACTCTTTTCTCAAGCAGAGAAAGTACATCTTCTATTGGCATTTCGGGTGAAATTTTATCTCTAAATACGACAAGGTCACAGGCTAGGTTTGTGCTGCTGGTAATGGGACTAGAGTAGGAAAGTTCTTCATGCTTGGGTGGAACGGGAGAAAGTTCTGGCTTGTGAATTAAATATCCTTGCATTAAATGAATGCCTAACTCTTGAAGTGTTTTTAGTTCCTCATTTGTTTCAACGCCTTCGGCAATTACTTTTGCTTTAACGGATCTCGCTATCGCAACAATTTCTTGAACGAATTTTTGATTTTCGTTGTCTTTGTCTATGTTTTCTATAAAGCAGCGGTCAATCTTAACGAAGTCCGGTTTTAACTCGGTCCATAATTTTCTAGCGCTATCCACATTATCGACTAAGTCATCTATAGCGATGAGAAAGCCTTGCTCGTGGAAAAAATGAACCGCTTCAATCAACTCATCGACATTTTGGCTTGCTTTTCGTTCATCAATTTCAACTACCATTTGAGTAGGGGAGACCTTACTTTCGACAATGAGGTTTCCGACTTGTTCCTTTAGACGGCTAATTGCCAGAAGCATTTCATTCGAAAAATTAACAAATAGGAGTTTGTTTAGTTGAAGTTGTTCAAAGTGCATGGCAGCGTTGTGAATACACATTAGGTCGAAGGGTTTCATCAAGCCTGCTTCTGAAACATAGTCGAATAGAGATGGTGTATCTTCGTGTGGACCTGTTATAGGCCCTCTTGAAAACGCCTCCCAGCCAAAGAGGTTATTGGTTTCGATGTCCATAATAGCCTGGAACCAACTAGTGATATCCTGCTTCTTAAGAATCTCTTTTACGGCTTGTTTTTTCTTCATCTCGCTTCTCTTCGTGCAGTGTTTTTGCTGTTTATAGTTTAGTCTAGTCGATTTATTACAGCTTGGTTGTATCGTTGCCATCTCTAGCCGATAAACGCTTAAATATCGCTAATTTCGTTGCTTGTTAGTAATCGACTTTCTCCAAGGCTCAGTTGGTTGTCTAGAGAGAGGTTTCCTATAGATAGACGATGAAGCTCCAGGACGGGGTTTCTAAAACGTCCGAACATTCTCTTTATCTGATGGTATCTGCCTTCGCTTAGGCTGAGTATGGCGCAACAAGGGCTTATGTGTTGTAACTCCACTGGTTTAGTTGTGATATCTTCGAAGGGGAAATAGATGCCTTTAGAAAAGGCTTCAATGCAGAGTGCATCTATTGGCTTTTCAACGGTCACACGATAACGTTTAATTACTTTTTTTTCAGGCAAACTGAGTCGCCTAGACCAAGTACTATCGTTGGTTAATAGTAACAAACCGGTAGAATTTAGGTCTAATCTGCCGACGATATGTAACTCTGCTTTGAATGAATAATCGATCAGGTCTATAGCTGTTTGGTGGCGATCATCAATTGTTGCGCTAACAACGCCTTTTGGCTTATTTATCATTACATAAAAAGCTTGGTTATTTTGTACGATCTGATTGTCGACTTCAATCAGGCTAAAATGATCGACAGGCTGCGATGCATCCTGAGCATGAGAGCCATTAATTAGTACCCTTTTTTGAGCAATCAATTGTTTTACGTCATTTTTCTTTGTGCCTAGCTTTTTACGAAGAAATCGATCTAGGCGTGTGCGGGAGATTCTATTAGGCATGCGTTGTCAGGTTGATTTGGTAAGGTCAGTAGCTGGGTTTGCTTCGTAATGACTTTGTTCTGCCGTGGATTGTTTTGCTATCCATTCTTCTCTTTTTGGCGTTGCGGCTGGGTTTCGTCGGGCGTCTGGCTTTTTGTATGACCGTCACTGTTTTGATTAAAGATAACAGTCTATCTAGGGCATCTTCTCTGTTTTTTTCTTGCGTTCTATATTGCTGGGCTTTGATTATGATAACGCCATCTTTGTTGATGCGTCTGTCCTTTAGCGATAGTAGGCGCTCTTTGTAGACGCTTGGTAGTGAAGACGTTCCTATATCAAATCGTAAATGGATCGCAGACGAGACTTTGTTAACATTTTGTCCGCCAGCACCTTGGGAGCGAATGGCGCTTAGTTCAATCTCATTGTCTTGGATTTGCACTGTAGAGCTAATTTCTAGCACGGTACCTCTTGTATAATTATACGGCTGTTAAGGATTCTAGTTCACGTTGTAATATGTCCTCGCTACCGACGTTTAGCTCAACTAATCTCTTCAAATGGGTCATGCTGTCGATATCAATGTATTTACATCTGAATCCCAATGTATTTTGATCTTCTCGAGCGAAATTCAATGCCATAACAATATGGCTTTCGCTGCCCGAAAGCTGAATAGTTGCTTCACAAGACGATTTAATGTCGAGTGAAAAATGATCTGGTTTGTGGACTAAAATTCCTCGCATTGAAATGTCTAAAAGTTGAGTCGTCCACTCAAGACCATCTTGATGCAAAGTACATTCAGCATTGAATAGGATGCGGTTGAAGTGTCGGCGTTCTTCCTGAGATTTCTGGTCGCTCATACTGATCTCCTTATTGTTTTTTCTTTGCGAAAAAGAAAAGGCGTTATCTGAATATAATTCGATTACGCCCATACTGCAAGCTACAAGAACTACCAGGAATACTAAGCCAGTTTTTTATAGTTCATTCTGGTGGGTGACTTTGCAATGTCACCTTTTCTTTTCTTAAAATCCTCTTCATATTCGCTGTAATTGCCTTCGAACCATATCACGTCACTGCCACCTTCATAGGCTAAAATATGGGTGGATATTCGGTCCAAGAACCATCGGTCGTGAGAAATGACAACAGCACAGCCAGGAAAGGCTAGTATTGCCTCCTCAAGCGCACGAAGTGTTTCTACGTCGAGGTCATTGGTAGGCTCATCAAGCAGTAGGACGTTAGCGCCTTGTTTTAAAAGTTTGGCTAAATGGAGCCGGTTTCTCTCGCCGCCGGATAGTTCGTTGACCTTCTTTTGTTGATCGTTACCCCTGAAATTAAAGCGACTAGCATAGGCGCGCGAGGGAGTCTGAAAGGTTCCGATTTGAATGATGTCGTTACCTTCGCTTATTTCTTCCCATACTGTATTGTTATTTTCTAAGTCTCTGTCTTGTTCGACGTAGGCGATTTTTACAGTTTTACCTTTTTTTATCTCGCCCTTGTCGGGCGATTCGACGCCTGATATAAGTTTGAATAACGTAGACTTACCTGCGCCGTTTCCGCCCACAACCCCAACAATGCTTCCTGGCGGAATAGAAAAGCTAAGATCATCAAATAGAAGTTTGTCGTTAAACTTTTTGCTGACTGACTCAAGATCAATAACCGAATCGCCCAGTCTTGGCCCTGGTGGGATGTAAATTTCCATGGTTTCGTTTCGTTTTTGAGTCTCTTGCGAGTTAAGCTCTTCGAAGCGTTGAAGTCGCGCTTTACTCTTTGCATGACGGCCTTTAGGGTTGCTTCTGACCCACTCTAGCTCAGACTTAATACTTCGATTTCTTGCATCTTCTTGTTTTTTCTCATGCTCTAGCCGGTTACCTTTTGCTTCAAGCCATTGAGAGTAATTTCCTTCAAATGGAATACCGTGACCTCGATCTAATTCAAGTATCCAGCCTGCAACATTGTCGAGAAAGTACCTGTCATGCGTGATCGCGACAACCGTACCTGGGTAGTCATGTAAAAAACGTTCTAGCCAAGCCACACTTTCGGCATCCAAATGGTTGGTTGGCTCGTCCAGTAACAGCATGTCTGGTTTAGATAGTAAGAGTCTACAAAGCGCGACACGTCGCTTTTCACCGCCTGATAGGAGTTTTACATCTGCGTCCCATGGTGGAAGTCGCAGTGCATCGGCTGCGACTTCCAGCGTTCTCTCTAGGTTGTGTCCATCGCAGACCTCTATGATGGCTTCGAGCTTACCTTGTTCTGCGGCGAGCGCATCGAAATCGGCGCCTTCTAGCGCATATTCTGCGTAAACTTCATCAAGGCGTGTTAAGGCATCTTTCACCTCTTTGAGCCCTTCTTCTACATTGCCTCGAACATCTTTTTCTTCATTTAGTTCAGGCTCTTGTGCTAAGTAGCCGACTTTGATATCAGATTGTGGCCGAGCTTCACCAGTAAAATCTTTGTCTACGCCTGCCATGATTTTTAATAGTGTAGATTTCCCTGCTCCATTTAGGCCCAGAACGCCAATTTTTGCACCAGGGAAAAAGGACAAAGAAATGTCCTTCAGTATTTCTTTTTTGGGTGGAACAACTTTTCCAACTCGGTTCATTGTGAACACGTATTGAGCCATGACGCTTGCCTTGAGTTTGATGATGTGTGGCTGAAAGGGTGATAACTAATGGGGCAAAACTTAGCGAATATTGCCCAATAAGGCAACTAATTAGTGCTCGAGAAAGAGGGGGGGGCTAGTTTCTCAATGGTGACTAGGGTCGAATGTGGGCTTCGAATTATTTTCTGGAGGATCTCTTGGGTTGGGAGGGTAGCGATCTAGCACCTATTAAACAGATAATCCCAAGCCCGAAGAGCACGTAACTCCCTGGTTCGGGAACCGATCTAGTAATTATTCTGGCATCGTCAGTCCAGTACTTTCCGACCCACAAACGGTCAATGGATAAATTTCTCAAGCTAACAAAGCTCAAAATATCATGGCCTTCTAGGCCGTGACTTCGGTTTTTTTCATAGTCGCTGTTAATGTTGCCAAATATTTGGTTTGATTTGTTTAGTAACTTTTTATCAAGAATGATCGCGACAATGTCTTCTTCAAAGGTGATGTTGATATCAACGAGTTTTCCTTTTGATGTTCCAATTGGGTCAAAATGTAGTAAGTGGGAATTGTATCTACCTTCAGACAAAGTAAGCTTCTTAGAGTGGTGTTTCCCTGTCACTGTATCGCCTACGAATAAGTTGTTACCAAATAAATAATCGACTCTTATCTGTCCTCCTTCGATGGAGACGTTTTGAGATTCATCATATGTTTGGAGGTAATTCGATTCGCTTTTTCCCCAATGAAAATCTTTGTTGTTTATGTCCCCTGATGGATTAATTACTGCTGCATTTGAGGCGATAGATACTGGTAATGCGAGGGTCACTAGTAGAAGAAGCTTCAGCATAGATATAAAATATTCCGCTTTAATAATTAGTATGTCATTTGAGTGTATGGATAAAAATCAAGAATGCGTAGCTCAATAGCCCGAGTATGACAATATATGACAAATTGGAATCATTAAGATGATTGATGTTACGTATCGTTACGTGTGAATTAAAAAAACACTTTGAAATCAGATTCTTGGTGGGGGTTTTGACTGTTGTATGAATTGAGGGGTGTTAAAGTTTGAATAGGAATACGACTAAGAAATTACCAGGATTTAGCTTAGCATTGCTTTTTACCTTGTATTTTTCCCAAGGTCTCCCTTCTGGTTTTTTGGCGCATACACTTCCTGCGTTGATGCGTGAGAGTGGCGTTTCTCTGGAATATATTGGTTTGATAAAATTGTTGGCGATTCCTTGGGTATTGAAATTCCTGTGGGCGCCATTTGTCGATCGAACAGGGGTTCGCTCCTTAGGTTCGCATAAGTCCTGGATACTCCTTACGCAGTCGCTCTTGGCTGGTTTGGTCTTTATTGCGTCGTATTCCACCCAAGACACTGCGTTTAATTCTCTCATAATTATTTGTCTTGTGGGTGTGCTGTTCGTAAACATGGCGTCTGCAACGCAAGATATAGCGACTGATGGTTTGGCGATGATACTTTTACCTGAACGATTAAGAGGCTTGGCTAATAGTATTCAGGTTGTCGGATATAAACTCGGAATGATTGTGGCGAGCAGTGTGCTTTTGCTGAGTTTTGATTATATCGGTTGGTCGCTGAGTTTCAGAATATTAGCACTTGTGTTGGTGTTATTGCTTATACCTACTCTGTTTTACCATCAGTCGGCTGAACGCCAAATTGTGGGGGTATCATCGAACACGTCAATATTCCAGAGTTACAAGGGCTTCTTCACTCAACCGAGTATGCTGTCTTGGGTGGTTGTGCTTCTAAGTTATAAGGTTTCTGATTCCTTGGGGTCTGCAATGATCAAACCTATGTTGGTGGATGAGGGCTATTCGCTTTCTGAGCTAGCAGGGTTGAGTTTCTTTTCTTCAATAATCGGGCTTATTGGAGCATTATTTGCCGGGTGGGCATATTATAAATTGGGCGCTAAGCGGCTCCTTTTGAGTGCTGGGTTATTACAGTCGTTGGGGATTATGGCATATGCCCTATTAGTTAGTGAGAGCGGTGACCCAGCATGGGTTTATTTGGTCTCGATGTTTGAACAGTTTTCTGACGGGCTTTCGACCGTCGCTCTTTTCTCAGTCATGATGTCGCGCTGCCGTGCGGGGAATGAAGGGGCAGATTTTACGGTACAGGCAAGTATTTTAGTATTGTTGTCTGGTCTTATGGGGGTGGTGAGTGGTGTTGTTGCGGGTGCGTTAGGTTTTCAATTGCTCTTTGTGACTGCCGGCGTACTGGGGTTATTCTCGCTGTTACCTGTTTTGTATTACTACAAGCACAATTGTTGATGAAGTTCACATCATAATAATATAAAATGGCGCGTTTTTTGACCGATCAATTTGCCCGCGTGTAAGGCTTCTAAGGCGAAGCTTCCTTTCTGGGAAATTGCTCCATCAATATTGACCCATGACAAAAGAGGCAATGAATGTTTACTCGAGATATGAAAATAGCTGGTTTTGACGATGAAATAGCACAAGCAATTGATGCTGAGTCAAAGCGTCAAGAAGAGCATATTGAACTAATTGCTTCTGAGAATTATACCAGTCCTCGTGTAATGGAGGCTCAAGGCTCAGCATTAACGAACAAGTACGCTGAAGGTTATCCGGGCAAACGATATTATGGTGGATGTGAGCATGTTGATGTTGTTGAGCAATTAGCAATAGATCGAGCCAAAGAGTTATTCTCTGCTGACTTTGCAAACGTTCAGCCCCATTCTGGCTCGCAAGCAAATGCTGCCGTATATATGGCTTTGTGCAAGCCAGGCGATACAATTCTCGGTATGAGCTTAGCGCATGGTGGTCACTTGACTCACGGTGCAAGCGTTAGTTTCTCTGGCCGAATTTATAATTCAATACAATATGGCTTGAATGAAGCGACCGGCGAAATCGATTATGAGCAGGTTGAAGCATTAGCTAAAGAGCATAAACCACAAATGATCGTTGCTGGTTTTTCAGCTTATTCTAGAGTGGTTGATTGGCAACGCTTTAGAGATATCGCTGACGAAGTAGGTGCTTACTTATTTGTAGATATGGCGCACGTCGCGGGATTGATTGCTGCTGGCGTTTATCCTAGCCCAGTTAATATTGCAGACGTGACGACAACGACCACGCATAAGACCTTAGGTGGCCCTCGTGGTGGACTGATTTTAGCAAAGGCAAATGAAGCGTTAGAAAAGAAGCTTAATTTTGCAGTCTTTCCAGAAAGCCAAGGTGGTCCGCTTATGCATATTGTGGCGGCCAAAGCGATATGCTTCAAAGAAGCCATGGCCGAAGAATTTGTTACTTACCAAAAACAAGTGGTTGAGAATGCTCAGGCAATGGTCGAAGTGTTCAAGGAAAGAGATTTTGAAGTGGTTTCAGATGGAACGGACGATCACTTGTTCTTGCTGGACTTGATAAGCAAAGATATTACCGGCAAAGATGCCGATGCAGCACTTGGCAAAGCGAACATTACCGTGAACAAAAATGCAGTTCCAAATGACCCTCGCTCTCCATTCGTTACTAGTGGCTTGAGAATAGGTACGCCGGCTGTGACTCGTAGAGGTTTCAAAGTCGAAGAGTGCCGAGAGCTAACCACTTGGATGTGTGATGTTATCGATATGTTGGTTGCTGGAGAAGATAGCGCTGACGTAATTGAGCGTGTGAAATCTCAAGTCACAGAGCTTTGTGCTCGATTTCCGGTTTATGCCTAGTCCCTAATTAGTTTCACAAACCTGGGTTGCCAACCGGTTACCCAGGTAGGTCTAATTTCCAAGAAAGGCTTTGTATGCATTGTCCATTTTGTATCGCGACTGACACCAAAGTGATCGACTCAAGACTGGTAGCCGATGGTGGACAGGTGAGGCGTCGCAGAGAATGTTTGTCCTGTAAAGAGCGCTATACAACGTTTGAAACAGCTGAATTGTTGATGCCGAGAGTGGTAAAGCAAGATGGAACAAGACAGCCTTTTGATGAAGAGAAGCTAAGCCGAGGGTTCGCCAAAGCGCTTGAAAAGCGGCCTGTTAGCATTGAATCTATTGAAAGCGCCATCAACAACATTAAAGCTCGTTTACGTGCCACGGGTGAGAGGGAGTTGAAAGCAATCGCGATCGGAGAGCAGGTGATGGATGAGTTGCGACGTTTAGATGAAGTTGCTTATGTACGCTTCGCATCTGTCTATAGAAGTTTTCAAGATATTAATGAGTTTAAGGAAGAAGTAGAGCGTATGTCTCGTGCAGATAGTGCTGAGTAGGCGCGCACTTCATACTCAAAAATACGACACTCCAGGCGGAAACTATAACTTCTATGTCTAAAGAATCATGGACTCACAATGACTATCTTTTTATGGGAGAGGCGATTCAGCTAGCCAAAAAAGGGCTATATACCACATCGCCTAACCCGCGAGTCGGTTGTGTCTTGGTGTGTGATAAGCAAATTGTGGGCAAAGGTTGGCATAAGAAAGCGGGAGAGGGGCATGCTGAAGTTAATGCAATTGCAGAGGCCGGAAGTAG
>Ga0105350_10002132_pt1 | contig 11999 bp, 10 predicted proteins | sample EN1Hudsemesocosm_FD_83506 | JGI IMG/M metagenome (GOLD analysis project Ga0105350, IMG submission 83506) | Methane-oxidizing microbial communities from mesocosms in the Hudson Canyon - EN1E Hudson Canyon | ecosystem: Environmental > Aquatic > Marine > Cold seeps | place: Hudson Canyon...
GAACCTCCTGAAAAATCGATGCGCGATTATACCAGTGAAGTGAGCGTACAGGAAAAAAATAGCAGACTATTAACATTTAAATATAAAAAATGACAACCAAATGCTTATAGATAATCTACACTTACGGGATGCGATATAAACAAATTATCACCGTAGATTAGAACAGTTTATTAGAACTACGACCAAAACTTAGCTTATCAGGAATAACAATGGGTACAGAGTTAACCGGCGACCAGATAAAACATATTTTGCAGGGAATCAAGATTCCACCACAACCTCAAATTCTGGTTGACCTTCAAATGGAGCAGGTAATGCCTGACCCAGACCTTAGGCAAATTGCTCGTCTGATCAGTCAGGACGTAGGCCTTTCTGGCACCATGCTAAAATTTGTTAACTCACCTTTTATGGGGCTTTCCAACAAAATAACATCCATTGAGCAGGCCGTATCGCTACTAGGGCTCAATAGCGTTATTAATATTCTTAACGGCCTATCAATCAAAGGCGAAATGAGCGATGAAAAAATTGTCGTAATGACTCGCTTCTGGGATACCGCCAATGACATTGCGATGGTTTGCGCTACCATTGCCAAAAAAATTGGCTTTAGCAGTCCTGATGAAGCCTATGCTTTAGGCTTATTCCATAACTCAGGCATACCACTCATGATGCAACGCTTCGATAAGTATCTTGATGTTATGGAGGAAGGCTATGCCGAGACAACAAATCGCCTTATTGATGTAGAAAATCGATTATTCAATACCAATCATGCAGTAGTGGGCTACTACACAGCAAAGTCTTGGAATTTACCCTTATCTATATGCGATGTTATTGCCGAACATCACAGTGCAGAAATACTTTTTCGAAATAAAGATGGTAAGTCTCAAGAGAAAAAAACATTACTGGCCATTCTAAAAATTGCAGAGCATATTTGTGGTAATTACATCACCCTAGGCTCTCAAACTACAGATTTTGAATGGGATAGGATCAGTAAAGATATTTTAGAATATGTTGGTCTATCGTCTTACGACATTGAGGATATGAAAGAATACTTTAAAGACATGGGAGTTTCGGTTATTGGGTGATCATTCTACCCAATCGCGGCTAAGAGCCGCTCCTACAAATCGGCACAATAAGTGCCAAATATAATGTAGGAGCGCCACTTTGGCGCGATAAATGTTAGATAGTTATTTGGCCTTATAAGACACATCTAACTCTCTAGCCGCTTTAACATCATCAAGACGTTTAACTGGCTGAGAATAAGGCGCGCCCTTAACCAAATCAGCTGAACTCTCAGCCTCTTTTAATATCTGAATCATTGCATCCACAAAACCATCAAGCTCATCAATAGATTCAGTTTCTGTAGGCTCAATTAACAAGCACTCGGGCACCAAAAGTGGAAAATAGGTTGTTGGAGCATGGTAACCGTAATCCAGCAAGCGTTTCGCAAAATCCATTGCAGTCACACCCAGCTCTTTCGCCTGTTTACTCATGGTAATTATAAATTCATGAGTCGCACGACGATCAGCATAAGCCAAATCAAAACCTGCATCACTTAACTTTTTCGCCATATAGTTAGCATTTAAAGTAGAGAATTCACTCACTCGATGCATACCATCACGACCAAGGAACAATGCGTAGATGTAGGCGCGTAAGATAATACCCGCATTACCCATAAAAGCAGATAAGCGGCCGATACTATCAGGTAAAGCCTCGTTTCCTAACCAGCAATAATCTGGCTCGCCACCCGCATCTTCAATACCCGCGATAGGCGTAGGCAAGTAAGGTAATAACCGTTCACCCACAGCTACCGGGCCAGAACCCGGACCACCACCGCCGTGCGGTGTTGCGAATGTTTTGTGTAGGTTCATGTGTAATACATCAAAACCCATATCACCTGGGCGAACTTTACCCAGAATAGCATTCAGGTTGGCTCCATCATAATAAAGTAGACCACCGGCATCATGAACAACCTTTGCAATCACTTCAATTTGACGCTCAAACACACCACAAGTTGATGGGTTTGTCATCATAATGCCCGCTGTTTGAGGGCCAACAGCTTCTTTTAATGCTTCAACATCAACATCCCCATCATTTAAAACAGGGATTTCTTTTACCTTGTAACCACACATAACCGCTGTTGCTGGGTTCGTACCATGAGCAGCAATAGGGACAATGATTTCGCTACGTTCAAAATCTCCGCGTTTGTCATGGTAGGCTTTAATCATCGCCACACCCGCAAACTCGCCTTGAGCACCGGCCATAGGGCTCAAAGAAACCCCAGCCATACCCGTCACGTCCTTAAGAATTTCTTGCAGCTCATATACACATGCAAGATAACCCTGACTGTGAGACTCAGGCGCTAATGGGTGTCGACCTAAGAAGCCTGGCAAGCTTGCTACTTTATGTGCACCACGCGGGTTGTACTTCATAGTACAAGAACCCAAAGGATAGAACTGCGTATCTATAGAGAAGTTTTTACGCGACAAGTTAGTATAATGTCTAACCACCTGTAACTCAGATACTTCAGGCAATTCAGCCTTATTCTTTCGCATCAGTTCAGCAGGAATACTTGTTACTTCTGCCTTTATAAGAGGAGCCTGGGCTGTCGCATTACGACCTGAGGCACTACGCTCAAAAATTAACATTCCACACCCTCCAATTCTTTCAGCGATACTTCCAGCGCACTCACATAATCATTGAGATCTTGCTCTGTTTTGGTTTCTGTCGCACAAACAACGATACAGTTATCTAAGTCTGAACCGTTCAGAGTGAAATCAACCGATGATAATTCATAACCCGCCAAAACGCCCTGCTTTGCCATATGCTCTAGAACCAGCCTTGAAGAAATAGGAACACGCAATACAAACTCATGGAAACACGCGCCTTGCGATACTACTTCAACACCAGAAACCGCAGATAACAAACCGATTAAACGATGAGTATTTGCATAGCTGGCACGAGCGACACGTTCAATACCTTCATGCCCTAACAAGCTCATATAAATGGTAGCGGCAGTAACGGCCAAGCCTTGGTTAGTACAGATGTTCGAAGTCGCCTTAGAGCGTCGGATGTGCTGCTCACGAGCCTGGAGCGTTAAGGTAAAACCTTCTTTTCCATCAAGATCAACCGTGCGACCAATAATGCGGCCTGGCATTTGTCTTACCAGCTTCTGCTTGCAGCAAATAAAGCCTAAATACGGCCCGCCAGAAGCAAGAGGAATACCTAGAGGCTGCCCTTCACCTACAGCAATATCAGCACCGCTCTCACCCCATTCTCCCGGAGGAGAAATTAAGGTTGCAGCCATCGGGTTAATTACACCAATGGCCAGCATGTTTTGAGCATGAGCCCAATCGGTTAAACGGTGTACATCCTCTAAAGAACCAAAAAAGTTTGGCTGAGCAATCACTAAAGCAGCAAAATCTTCACCTTCAAAAGCAGACAGTGCTGAAAAGTCAGTAACCAGTGTGGAGGTATCAAAAGCAACTTCAACCAATTCAATTTGCTGATTAGTTACAATGCTTTTAACCGTATCACGATAGTGAGGATGTATCGTTCCGGCAATCAACACTCGCTTGCTTTTCGACTTTCGGTTTGCCCTGATGGCCATCAACACGGCTTCAGCCATACCCGATGCGCCATCATATAATGAAGCATTAGATACATCTAAACCTGTTATTGCCGTCATCATAGACTGAAATTCATAAACCAGTTGCAACGTTCCCTGACTCGCTTCAGCCTGATAAGGCGTATAAGCAGTCATGAATTCACCTCTAGCGGCTACATCCCATACAGCGGCTGGAATATGATGTTCATAAGCACCGGCACCAATAAAGCAAAGGGCACCGCTATCTTGTTGAGCACGCTCAGATAATAAACGAGTGATTTCCATTTCACTTCTGGCTGCAGGAACGGCATCAAGCGAGCCAGCTCTCAGGTGTGAGGGAATTTCGTCAAAAAGCTGGTCGATTGATTGCGCACCAATCGTCTCCAGCATTTTTCGAATATCATCTTCCGTATGCGGAATAAAGGGCATGTAAGTCTCTCTAAGGCAAATAACTAAATTTAGTGTCTATTAATTCTTTACGTCGTTCTATTGATTCTTTACATAGTAAAGATAAGCTTAGTGGTCGTCTGCTTCACAAGCCGCAGCATAAGCGTCTGCATCTAGCAATTCGTTAAGATCACTTTCATCTGCCAACTTTACTTTATAAAACCAACCATCATTGTAAGGGTCACTATTTACAAAATCTGGAGACTCTTCCAGTGTTTCGTTAATCTCAAGTACTTCACCAGTAACAGGGCTGAATATATCTGAAGCTGCTTTTACAGACTCAACCACACCGGCTTCTTCACCTGCATTTAACGTTGAACCCACCTCTGGTAGCTCAACAAATACCACATCGCCCAATAAATCCTGAGCATGATGGGTAATACCAATCGTTGCAGTGCCGTCTTCTTCTACACGAACCCACTCATGGCTAGGCAAATACTTTAATTCAGCTGGAATATTACTCATCGTTACGCATACCTGTATTTTGTGAAATTAATTTATGTAAATTCTAGGAATTATTAAAAAACTACAATTTATTTATAGACTCGTTTTCCGTTACGGACAAACGGAGGTTTTACTACCTGCACAGTCTGTAATTTCTTACGCATTTCTACGGAACATGTATCACCCGTACCAGCAGGCACTCGAGCCACGGCTATTGAGTAACCCAGAGTAGGAGAAAAAGTACCACTGGTAATTTCCCCTTCACCAAGGCCTTCAACAATAACTTTCTGATGCCCACGTAATACGCCACGTTCTTCTAGTACAAGGCCTACCAATTTAGTTTTAACACCTTCAGCCTTTTCAGTTTCTAAGGCTGCACGACCAATAAAGTTACGATCTGAAGGTTCCCAGGCAACCGTCCAGCCCATGTTAGCCTGAAGAGGACTAATGCTCTCATCCATATCAGAGCCATAAAGGTTCATGCCTGCTTCAAGCCTTAGTGTATCGCGCGCGCCAAGCCCACAGGGTTTCACTCCAGCGGCTTGTAGTTGCTGCCAAAAATCGACCACTTCATTTTCTGGAACCAGAATTTCCAGGCCATCTTCACCGGTATAACCTGTACGGCAAAGCATCCAGCCATCAGACTCTAAACCTTGAAAAACGTTCAAGCCTGCTATAATTTTTGCTTTCTCACCACCTAATACAGTTTTAGCTTTTTCAATGGCCTCAGGCCCCTGAACAGCGACCATGGCTAGTTCCGGTCGTTCTGTAAGGGTAATATTAAAACCATCTGCCTGCTTCTGCATCCAGGCCAAATCTTTCTCTCGAGTTCCGCAGTTAACCACTAAACGATAACCCACGGGCATTAGATAAACGATAAGGTCATCAATTACACCACCCTGCTCATTAAGCATGCCACTATAAAGAGCCTTACCTGTCTCTTTTAACTTATTTACATCATTGGCCAGCAGGTATTGAAGGTAAGCTTTGGCGTCATCGCCGTCCAAATCAACAATAGTCATATGAGACACATCAAACATGCCGCTAGACTGACGAACAATATGATGTTCTTCAAGCTGGGAGCCGTAGTGAATAGGCATATCCCAACCACCAAAATCGACTATTTTTCCACCACAGGCTACATGAGCCTCATAGAGTGCGGTTTTATTTCCCATCACTAAACCTTCTGCTGGTTATCAAGTATTTCACAGGCTAAACATGAGCCATTCATCAAAATGGGCATATGATACTATTGTTAGCTCATTCAATGAACAACTAAACACATTTTAAGACACTATTTTTAGGTAAGTTTTAAGTAACGTTTAAGAAAGAAAGGATATCAGGAATCACTTTTTCAAAGCCATCAAACTCATGGCTCCCACCCTGCTCAACCCAAACCGTTGATTTGGTGAGTTTTTCAAGCGCTTCACGATAGTTAAGTGTTTGGTCTTCCGTTTGGACTAATAGAAACAAACGTTCAGGGTGAGACAATAGACTAACATCTAAGGCAAGCAACTCATCCATATGGGCTTTGGTTAAGGTATATCGCTCACCACTATAGTAATTGACGTTCTCTCCCAGGAAATCATCAAGCAATATATAAGGTTTTACCGCAGGGTTAATCAATGCGGCATACAACCCATACTTTTCGGCAAAGTGTATTGCGTAATAACCGCCTAATGAACTACCTAGCAATGAAACAGAGCCTAACTTTAACTGCTCTTCAATTATAGCTGAAACAGCTACATCAACTTGATGAGGCGAAAATGACAAGGAAGGGATAATATACACACAGTCATGATTCGAACTTTCAAAATACTGCTTTAACTGCTGTGCTTTTTTAGAGTGTGGCGTGCTATTAAAACCATGAAGATAAATAAGCGTTGATTTGGAATGCGGCTCATTTATCTTCACAATTTACTTACCTTATTATTAATAGCCCTTACTGGAATAATCAACTTCAAAATCAATATGTTCAACCCGTTCAACACCGGTTTTAATTGATCCATCATTATTCAACTGCAACCAGCGATAACCTGGTGCTAAAGTATCCACTGCAAAGTCTTTCGACTTTGGCAAAAACTGAACACAGGTAGACGGTGTAGCTAATAAGCGCACATCATTCCGGTACTGATCAATTTCCTGATGGATATGCCCCCACATAAGGCAGCGCACGTTAGCATGCTGATCTACCAACTTTAATAGCTGGTCTCGGTTTTTCAGACCTATATTGTCTAACCACTCACAGTCAATATCCACAGGATGATGGTGAAAACAAACCATTGAGTGCAAGTCTGGTCGCTCTGAAAGCGCTTTATCAAGCACCTCTAACTCTGATTCTTCAAGATGGCCGTAAACCTTCCCATCCAATAGAGAATCAAGAAATATCAATTGCCACGAACCAATACGAACCACTTTTTCAAGCGCTCGCTTATCACCAGCCCCCGTTACCTGCTTCATTGCATCACGGTTATCATGATTGCCAGAAAACCAATAGACAGGACAATCAAAAACGCCCATCTTCTCCATGAAACAACGATAGGCTTCAACAGAACCATCTTGTGCAATATCACCCGTAGCCAGCACTAAGTCTGGATCTGAATGGTTCTGCCCAATAAGCTGAAGTACAGCATCAAGACTGGTGCGTGTATTCATCCCCAGTAATTCACCATCCTCTTCCTTGCGCAAATGAGGATCAGTAAGCTGGACAATAAACAGAGGCTTATTATCTGACATATGGTCTTTCTTTATACTATTTTTGTTTAAACTACATTCTTCGCCGGCTATACCCATATCCTAGTTCGGCCTCCCTACATGAACACCCCTAAAAACACATTCAGCCGACACTTATTATTTTTTTATGTGGCGGCACAATCCCCTATAATATATAAATTGCAGAGATTTTTTTCTAGTATAGCATTCAGAATTTGTTAGTCAGGTCGCAAATTACATGACCGAACCTTAGACAATAGTCTAACCACTCAGCCAGAAAGGCATTTATTTGCGTTTTTTCATCAGGATGATGCATAAATCGATTTGGATAATCATTCACTCCTTGAATTCGTCTATGTCGGCAACAGCTAATGACTTCGGCCATACCTACATCATGATAAAGACGAACCGTCATTTGAGGGTTATTCAACCATTTGCCGGCTGTATGTAGCTGTTCAAGGTAAAGCGTATCAGTATATTTAAATGACTCCATTAAGCGAATACGAATCACGCCAAAATATTCATCATCTGAAGACAATTGAAACTCATAAACATCATCTTCCAACTCCCGGGGAAGTAACTTTAACAGACGTAAATAATTGCCATCACCTAAGGCTCCAAGGCGAGCGATATCAGGCACATAGCGGCGGGGCATTTACGCCCACTCGCTCTTGAGTGATTCATGATTCAGCTGCAACCACTGTAATGCAATTATAGATGCGGCATTATTTATTCGGCCATTTCTCACATATTCAAATGCTTGCTTGGCGGGTATTACATGAACTTTAATATCTTCACCTTCATGTTCGAGCCCATGAATACCACTGGCTGTTGTCGCATCAACCCGACCACAAAAAAGATAGATTTTCTCATTAGTCCCCCCAGGAGAAACTAAATATTCACAAATAGGCTTTAGCTCACCTAATTCAATACCGGCCTCTTCCTCACCTTCACGCCTGACAACGGTTTCAGGCGTTTCTCCTTCATCATTAATACCGGCTACCAACTCCAACAACCATGGGGTTTGATTATGCCCCACCGCACCAATTCGAAATTGCTCTAGCAACACGACCTGATCGGTGACAGGGTCATAGGGAAGCACGCAAGAAGCATCACCACGAACAAACAACTCTCGCTGCAATTCCTGGCTCCAGCCACCATTGAACAAGCGATGCGATAAGCAATAACGGTCAATTTTGAAAAAGCCATTGAAAGTACGCTCTTTAGAAATTACTTTTACATCTTCTGCTTCAAAGCTCTGCTTTATTTCGCTCATCACATCCCCCTATCACTTGTCACTTAAACCTTATGGTAAATCTCACTACCCTGCTTACGGAACTCTTCCGACTTCTCACTCATACCCGCTTCAAGCGCATCATCAACACCATTAAGTTTATTCTCTGCTGCATAGACCCTTACTTCCTGACTAATTTTCATAGAGCAAAATTTAGGACCACACATAGAGCAAAAGTGTGCAATTTTAGCGGATTCTTTTGGCAGAGTTTCATCGTGATAAGCTCTCGCTGTATCCGGATCAAGACCAATATTAAACTGATCTTCCCAGCGAAACTCAAATCGCGCCTTTGACATGGCATTATCTCTAATTTGGGCACCAGGATGCCCTTTTGCAAGGTCTGCTGCGTGAGCGGCAATTTTATAAGTGATAATTCCTGTCTTAACATCGTCTTTATTAGGTAAGCCTAAATGCTCTTTAGGTGTAACGTAGCAAAGCATTGCGCAGCCATACCAGCCAATCATCGCGGCACCAATTCCCGAAGTAATATGGTCATATCCTGGTGCGATATCGGTAGTTAATGGCCCCAAGGTATAGAATGGCGCTTCACCACATACATCCAACTGCTTATCCATGTTCTCCTTGATCATGTGCATTGGAATATGGCCAGGGCCTTCAATGATGGTTTGAATATCATGCTTCCAGGCAACTTTAGTTAACTCACCTAAGGTTTCCAACTCCCCAAACTGAGCGGCATCATTAGCGTCTGCAATACTACCTGGACGTAAGCCATCACCTAAAGAAAATGAAACATCATAAGCCTTCATGATTTCACAAATATCTTCAAAGTGGGTGTATAGGAAATTTTCTTCATGATGAGCTAAGCACCACTTGGCCATAATAGAACCGCCACGAGATACAATTCCCGTCATACGAGTGGCAGTCATTGGAACATATCGTAATAAAACGCCAGCATGGATAGTGAAATAATCAACACCCTGCTCCGCCTGCTCAATCAATGTGTCACGGAAAATTTCCCAGGTAAGATCTTCTGCAACCCCACCCACTTTTTCCAGAGCCTGATAAATAGGCACCGTTCCTATAGGCACTGGCGAATTACGCACAATCCACTCTCGTGTTTCATGAATGTTTTTGCCAGTTGAAAGATCCATAATCGTATCGGAACCCCAGCGAACACCCCACGTTAACTTCTCAACTTCATCTTCTATTGATGAGGTCAGCGCAGAGTTACCAATATTGCCATTAATTTTCACCAGAAAATTTCGGCCGATAATCATAGGTTCAAGTTCTGGGTGATTGATATTACAAGGGATAACCGCTCTGCCGCGTGCAACTTCATCACGTACAAATTCAGGGGTGATTTCCTGAGGTATTGCGGCACCAAAAGGCTGCCCTGGATGCTGCTCTTCTAACGATCCATTCGCTTTAGCTTCTTGCAGCTTCAAATTTTCACGGATGGCTATAAATTCCATTTCAGGGGTAATTATTCCCTGTCTTGCATAATGCAGCTGAGTAACATTTTTCCCCGCTTTTGCTTTTAAAGGCGCGCGAAAATGATTAAATCGCATTTGATCCAGGCGAGGATCTTTCAGGCGTCTATTGGTAAATTCAGACGTAAACTCAGATAGAGTTTCAACATCATCTCGCTCTTCAATCCAGGCAGAGCGAATTGGCTTCAGGCCCTGTCGAATATCAATTTCTGCATCAGGATCTGTATAAGGACCTGATGTATCATAAACCGTTAGCGGTGAATTTTTCTCTCCCCCCATATCGGTTGGCGTATCAGCCAGGCTGATCTCTCGCATAGGAACTCTAATATCAGGCCTGCTGCCTTCAACATAAATTTTCTTTGAGTTAGGTAGTGGTGCGACAGACGCTTGGTCAACCTTAGCGGAGTCACTCAGAAAGTCTTCTGGCCTAGCATTCATATGGTTTTCCCCAAAATAGGAATTAATTTTAAGTAAACAAAGGGGGGGAGAGATATCAAAGCGGGTTTGATCTCGGATCCCTACGCCGGTACTAACCGGATCAGGTCAACGGGTTCTGAACATTCAGTCTCAGCAGTTATATGATTTTAACCTTATAACTTTTTTAAATTTGCACCCCGACAAGACTGGCAAAGTGTAGAGATATAACGCAATATTGTCCATAACGTTGATAACATCAATTTCATATGAAAGAACAGTCGGGCAAAACAGGATAAGTAATGAATCAAAAAAAGCATCTACTCGCCGCTGCGATTAGCACTCTACTGGCATCATCGTCTGCTCTGGCTATTGATTTAGTCACAATTTATGAACAAGCTGTACAATATGACTCAAGTATTGCTGCATCTAAAGCAGCATATCAGGCGGAACAAGAAGGCACTTATCAGGCCAGAGCAACATTACTCCCGATTATTACAGCAAATGCAAGTGCTGGTCATACAGACCAGGAGTTCGATAATAATTCCCCAACAACCGTTGATGATAGCTTTAAAGCTACAGAATATGGTGTTTCACTAACACAGCCATTATTCAGAGCGGACTCATGGTTTAGCTATCAATCAAGTAAATACAATAGCCAAAGAGCTGAAGCTGATTTCTCAAAAGCACAGCAAGACCTTATTCTAGTAACTTCAACCGCTTACTTTAGCGTTTTGAGAGAAATAGAAAACGTAGCCACTACTAAATCTGCAGAAGCCGCCTTCAAAAGACAGTGGGAGCAAGCCAAAGAGCGTTTTGATGTTGGCCTTATCGCTATAACAGAAGTGCATGAATCCCGTGCATCTTACGACTCAACCAAAACCGCGCGTATTCAAAGTGAAGGTGACCTTGAGATTGCCAGAGAAAACCTTGCCAGATTAACCGGCACGGTTTACCACGGTCTTAATAAATTAGGCGAAGATTTCCCAATCTCTCAGCCTACCCCCAGCAACCCTGAAGAATGGGTAAACACCGCCTACAATCAGAACTGGACCATTAAGTCTGCTGAATTTGCTTTGAAAACTCTAGATGAGCAACACAAGACAGAGAAATCGGGGCACTACCCAACACTGGATTTATCCGCTAATTATACAGTTAGTGAAAATGACGATTCAAGACTTCAAGATAACACACGTGATGATGCTAGTGTTTACTTAGTCTTTCAGGTTCCTATATACCAAGGTGGCGGTACATCAGCAAGCATCAGGCGTTCACGCTTCTTGGTTGAACAGTCTCGCCAAACACTTGAAACAACTCGACGTAACATAAAGCTGGATACCCGAAGTCTTTACACTGCAATTAAAACGGATATAGACACGGTAGCCTCTCAGAAGCAGAACATTATCTCTCGTGAAAGCGCACTAGAAGCAACCCGTGCGGGTTATAGCGTAGGAACGCGTAATATTGTTGAAGTGCTGGATGCAGAAAGAAATTACTTTGTAGCGCTTAGAGATTATGCCAACGCTCGATTCGATTACGTTATTGATACATTGTCAATTAAGCAAGCGGCAGGAACACTCAGCCCACAAGACTTAATTGATCTGAACAAGTGGTTGCAAGCAGCGGCACCACAGCA
>Ga0105350_10002138_pt1 | contig 11989 bp, 4 predicted proteins | sample EN1Hudsemesocosm_FD_83506 | JGI IMG/M metagenome (GOLD analysis project Ga0105350, IMG submission 83506) | Methane-oxidizing microbial communities from mesocosms in the Hudson Canyon - EN1E Hudson Canyon | ecosystem: Environmental > Aquatic > Marine > Cold seeps | place: Hudson Canyon...
TAAAACAATTGATAAACTGGAAGCATTCTTACAATTGATCCCTGATTCTTGGTTATCGCCTAAAATGGAAAACGCACAAGTATTTCTAGATTGGTTTGGTGGATTAAATTGCTACCAATTAATGTATTCTGAAAACGAAAAAATGATTGCTAAAGTTGCTGAAATTTTTGAAAAAGACACTATTTAAACCAAAGCTTTCACCTCATCAAAATCTAAGCCACCATAATTACCAGAACTCATTAAAACAATTGCTGTATTCTTTAAATTTTCGTTAAACAAAAAGTCTTTAAATTCGTTAGGATTTGTATAAATAATCAAGTCATCTCTTTCAAAGGCTTGGGCTATTTGGTTGTGCGTAACTTCCTCTAACTGTTTAATTTTTACGGCATGAGGCGAATAGAATACAACAGCCTTATCAGCTTTATCTAATGCGCCTTTATATTCAGCTAAAAACTCAGCATTTAAACTGGAATAAGTATGTAACTCCAAACATGCCAAAACGGTTCTGTTTGCATATTGTTCTTTAACAGCTTTTGTAGTGGCTGCAACTTTACTTGGGCTGTGTGCAAAATCTTTAAAAATTACGGTTGTATCGTTTTCAGCGATCTTTTCTAAACGTTTACTCGCTCCACTAAAGCTGGCTATTGCTTCGTAAAAATCATCTTCATCAATTCCCATATGCTGGCAAATCCACTTTGCTCCTGCCAGATTCTGTAAATTGTGCTTTCCAAAAATTTCTAAGGGTAAATCTCCTTCTGTAGTTTCTAAATAAGTCGTGCCATTATCAATAAAATAACTCGGGGTTTCGTAAGGATATTTTTTTATATGATTTTCCGAAGACTCAACAACATCCTTTACATTCTCATCTTCTACATTATATACCATACTTCCTCCATTAATCATAGAATCTGTAAAAATCTGAAACTGTGCTTTGTAATTTTCGAAAGTTGGAAAAACATTGATATGATCCCAGGCAATGCCACTCAACAAAGCAATATTTGGTTTGTATAAATGAAATTTAGGACGCATATCTATAGGTGAACTCAAATATTCATCACCTTCTAAAACCATAAAATCGTTATCATTGGTAAGGTGCACCATTGTTTCAAAACCATCTAGCTGCGCACCAACCATGTAATCTACTTCTCTATCGTGGTAATTTAATACATGCAAAATCATAGAAGTTATGGTTGTTTTACCGTGAGAACCTCCAATTACCACTCTTGTTTTGTTTTTACATTGTTCATATAAAAACTCTGGATATGAATATATTTTTAAACCCAATTCTTGTGCTTTCAACAATTCGGGATTGTCCTTTTTTGCATGCATGCCAAAAATAATCACATCTAAATCTGATGAAATCTTTTCTGGAAACCAACCAAATTCTGCTGGCAACAAACCATATTTTGCTAAACGAGATTTAGACGGATCGTGAATGGTATCGTCACTACCAAAAACTTGGTATCCTTTTTGGTGTAAAGCTATTGCCAAATTGTGCATGGCACTTCCCCCAATGGCTATAAAATGTATATTCATCAACAAAAATTTAAAAAGTAAAAATACAAAAGCTTGTTACAATATTGATTATATTTAAACAAAACTCAACTAAAAATAGTGTTAACGTACTAAAAAGTGCTGTTCGCTAATTTTAGATTGTTTTTAGTCTCGATTTGAACCTTCTTTGTATTCTTAAATCTATGGATTATGAAAAAATTTGCACCTTTATTTGTTATCATACTATCTTCTTTTACTATAAACGCTCAAAGTGATTTTGATATGCTTTGGAACAAAGTTGAAAAACTAGAAGTCCAAAATTTACCAAAATCTGCCTTAACAATTGTGCATGCAATTTATGAAAAAGGCGAGCAGGAGGAAAATGCTGCTCAAGTTATAAAATCATTATTTTACCAAAGTAAATTCAGCTTAATTCTAGAGGAGAATGCACAACTAAAAGTTATCAATAATTTCAAGAAACAAATTGCCAATCAGGAATCACCCTCAAAAAATATAATGCAAAATGTATTGGCAAATTTATACTGGCAATATTTTAATCAAAATAGATACAAATTTTACAACAGAACAAAAACTGCCACAAAAGTAAATCCTGAAGATTTTAGGACTTGGGATTTAGAAACTCTTTTTAACGAAATTCATGTGTATTTTAAAGCATCTTTAGAAAATGAAGACAAACTAAAAAATACAAATATTAAAGAGTTCTCAGACATTTTAGTTCTGCAAAAAGAAACCAAAACATACAGCCCCACTTTGTATGATTTTTTAGCCAATAATGCTTTACAATTTTATAAATCTTCAGAAACATTAATAACAAGACCTGCGTATAAATTTACAATTAATGAAACTGCTTATCTAAGCGATTTTAATACTTTTTCAGCCTTAGAAATCACATCTAAAGACAGTTTGTCTTTGCAGTTAAATGCATTAAAAATTTATCAGAAATTAATAAAACACCATATTCAAAAAGATCATAAAGATGCTTTAGCTCATGTAGATATAGCTCGACTGGAGTTTGTGAAATCTAAGGCCACTTTTGATGACAAAAATGATATTCTTTTAAATACTTTAAAGTCATCAGAAAAAAAATTAAAAACACACAAAGCAAGCGGTTTATATGCTTTTGAAATTGCCAAGAATTATAAGAATGCATCTAAAAACAAAGCAGCACAAACTATTTGTAATACTGTTATTCAGAAGTTTTCAAAGAGTCTTGGTGCGCAAAAATGTACTATTCTAAAAGCCCAAATTGAGCAAAAAACATTGGCTATAACAGCTGAAAAGTATATTCCTAATGATAAAAACTCGAGAATATTAGTAACCTATAAAAATGTTGAAAGTCTATTTTTTGCTGCATATAAAGTCAATCAAAAACAGGTAAAGAATTTCAATAAAATAGCTGATTTTAAAGATAAAAAAGCCTTCATAAAGACTTTAAAAATTAGCAAATCTTGGAAACATCAATTGAGAAATGAAGGTGATTATTTACAACATAAAACAGAAGTAATTGTACCGAAATTTGAAAACGGAATGTATTTAATGTTAGCTTCAGAAACAGAAGATTTACATGAGCAATCTATTTATGGTACAACCACTTTTCAAGTTACCAATTTAACTCTTGTAGAAAACACTTTTAATGACAAGTATAATTACCAAATAGTAGATAGAAATACCGGAAAACCAATCCAAAATGCAGAAATCCAATTGCAAAGTAATGGCAAATACAAAGATGATTATATTAATAAAAAACTTATTACAAATAAAAATGGATTTGCATCATTTAAAAGTAAAAACAGATTTAGAAATGTAAATATTACGGCAAAAACCAAAAACGATTTTGCCGATTTTGGTAATCATTACTTATATGATTATAGTAAAAGAAATTATAGAGATGATCGAGATGAAGACATCATCATTAAACCATTTATTTTTACGGATAGAAGTATTTACAGACCAGGTCAAATTATCTATTTTAAAGCAATTGTTATTAAAAAACAAGGAGATACATCCGAGGTTTTAAAAGATGAATACATTTCGGTAACCTTGGTAGATGTAAATAATCAAGATGTAAAAGAACTGGATTTAAAATTGAATGAATTTGGTTCTGTTGCAGGGCAATTTATCATCCCAAATAATGGTTTAACAGGGCAATATTCCATTGAAATTGATGAAACTTATAAAGATCACAAAAATACATTTTATGATAAAAATGATTTTGATTTCGATTATAACAGTTCAAAAACGATACAAGTAGAAGAATACAAAAGACCCAAATTTGAAACAAAAATCAAAAATATTACAGATACGTATAGAATTAATGACTCTGTACATGTAAACGGTTTTGCAAAAGCATTTTCAGGCGCAAATATTACAGATGCAAAAGTAGTCTATAGGGTTCGTAGAAAAGTACAATACCCAAGTTGGTATTTTTGGAGAAGACCAACGTTTACCTCAAGTTCGCAAGAAATTACTCAAGGTGAAACTATTACCAATGAAAAAGGAGAATTCAGAATTGTTTTTAAAGCAATGCCCGATGAAACCATAGATACCTCTAATTTACCCATTTTTAATTATGAAATTACTGCAGATGTTACAGATATTAATGGGGAAACGCGTTCTGCAACCTCTATTGTAAAAGTGGGTTACCATAGCTTAATTGCCACTATTACTGTGGATGATAACATTGATAAAAATTTAAAAGAACATAAGATTACCATTCATACCAATAACCTGAATGATGAATTTGTTTCGGCAAAAGGAATACTAAAAGTATACAAATTACAAGCCCCAAAAAATCCATTAAGAAAGAGACCTTGGGATGCGCCAGACTTTCAAGATATTTCAGAAAAAGAGTTCAGAAAGTTATTTCCTAATGATTCTTACACAAATGAAGAAACTAATGAAAAAAACTGGAAAAAAGGTAATCTTATTTTCAGTGAAAATTTCGATACCGCCAATTCAAAAGAAATTAATTTAAAAAACACCAGCAATTGGATTTCAGGAAAATACCTCATCACCTTAGAAAGTAAAGATAAATTTGGGCAAGCAGTAAAAGATGAAAAAAGAGTAACGCTTTTCTCTTCAAAAGAAAAAAAGGTTGCAGATAGTAAATTGTTTAGCATTCAAACAGATAAACCATTTTACAAGATAAATGATGCCGTAAAATTACAAATTGGTTCTGCTTCCAATAATATTTCTGTAACCATTCAAGTTGAAAAGAACCATAAAATTGTGGACACTCGAATTATCAAATTAAAAAATGAGACAAAAACAATTGAAATACCAATTACTAAAAAAGATCTTGGTGGTTTTGCTATTAAATATCATTTTGTGAACTATAATGCTTTTAAAAGTGGAAGTTTATTCATAAATGTTCCTTTTGAGACAGAAAATAATATTGAAATTACCACAAATATTTTTAGAGACAAACTACAGCCTGGTGCAAACGAAACATGGAGTTTTACCATTAAAAATGATAAAAATGATGTAATTACATCAGAATTATTAGCCTCAATGTATGATGCTTCTTTAGATGAATTTAAATCACATTCTTGGAATTTTAACCCAATTACTCACAAAAGAAATTACAATTCTTATCAAAAAAGCAATGCTTACAATAGTTTTGGAAATGTTAATTTTAAAGTAAGGAACAATCAAAAAAACTACTATAATTATCCGAAATTTTACAATAACGCTTACAATTGGTTTGGTTTTAGTTTCATAAACAACAGATGGAAAAATCAACAATATGTAAATAATATCAGACAGAAAATTAATAGTACACGTAAAGTTTTTGATGGCACAATAACCGGAACTATTAGTGATGCATCTGGAGTTTTACCTGGAGTTTCAATCGCTATTAAAGGCACAACTTTTGGAACAGAATCTGATTTTGATGGCAACTATACACTAAAAATTAAAAAAGGTGACATTCTTGTTTTTAGCTATTTAGGATACTACAACACGGAGTATCTAATTGATAATCAAACAAATTTAAATATTGAGTTAAAGGAAGACGCCAATACATTAGACGAAGTTGTAGTTGTTGGTTATGGTATTTCTAAAGACGAATCTTTTGCAAATGCTGAAAAAACACTTAGAGAAAAAGTTGCTGGTATTGCAATAAGAAATGCTGATGGATTTTTAAATAATAACACTATAAGAATTAGAGGTAATACAACTATTTCTGGCAATAAAAACCTATTGTATATTATAGATGGTGTTCCTTTTGATACCTTAAATTTAGATACCAATGAAATTATTGAAATGTCTGTTCTCAAAGACGAATCTGCAATTGCTATTTATGGTGCTAAAGGCGCAAATGGAGTTGTAATTATTACTACAAAAGCTGGTCAGGAAAAATTAGATAAAGAGCTTTCTAAAGTAAAAACACGTAAAAACTTTAAAGAAACTGCTTTCTTTTATCCACAGTTACAAACTGATAAAACAGGAAAAGTAAGTTTCAGTTTTACAATGCCAGAAGCTTTAACTAGATGGAAACTGCAATTATTAGCACACACCAAAGATTTAAAATCGGCATCAAAAACTTTACAAATTGTTACTCAAAAAGAATTGATGGTTGTGCCAAATGCACCGCGTTTTTTAAGAGAAAAAGATACTATTACCTTATCTGCAAAAATTACTAATTTAACCAATAACCGCCTTTCTGGTATTGCAAAATTAATTCTGACAGATGCCATTTCAAGCAAAGAAATTAATGTGGAACTGCAAAATTTAGACACCAACAAAAGTTTTAATGTTGATAAAGATGGAAACACAAACGTTTCTTGGAATTTATCAATTCCTAAAAATATACAAGTTGTGGAGTACAAAATTGTGGCAAAAGCAGGTGCTTTTTCTGATGGTGAACAAAATGTTTTGCCTGTGTTAACCAATAGAATATTAGTTACAGAAACATTACCAATGTTTGTACGTTCCAATCAAACAAAAACGTTTACTCTTGATAAATTGAAAAATACTGCATCAAAAGATATTGATGGGTCATCTTCAACTTTAAAAAATCATAAGTTAACTTTAGAAGTCACTTCTAATCCTGTTTGGTATGCCATTCAAGCTTTGCCTTATTTAATGGAATATCCTTACGAATGTGCAGAACAAACATTCTCTAAATATTATGCAAATACGCTAGCAAGTTTTGTAGCAAATTCGAATCCTAAAATCGAGAAAGTTTTTAATACTTGGAGAAATTCAGATGCCTTATTATCAAATCTAGAGAAAAATCAAGAATTAAAATCGATGATTATTCAAGAAACCCCTTGGCTAAGAGATGCACAAAGTGAAACGGAACAAAAGAAAAGAATTGCGCTGTTATTTGATATAAATATGATGAAAAACGAGCAAACAAAAGCCATTGATAAACTAAAAGATATGCAACTATATTCTGGAGGATTTTCTTGGTTTAAAGGAAGTAGATATGCCAATAATTTTATTACGCAATACATAGCCACTGGTTTTGGACACTTGCAAAAACTAGGAGCTTCAGATTTTGACAAATCAACTAAAAAAATGATTGAAAAAGCAGTTCATTTTTTAGATAAAGAGCTGGTAGAAAACTATAATAAACTCTTGCAAAATGCTGATAAAATCAAAAAGAAAGGAGAAAACAAAAAGAAAGGAGAAAAAGCATACCTAACGTATTTATCAAAAAACAACCTAAACTATTTTACCATTCAATACTTATACATGCGCAGTTTTTATAAGGATATTTCTATGGATAATGATTTAAAAAGTGCCGTAAACTATTATCAAAGTCAAACGGAAAAGTACTGGGACAATTTCAATTTATATGCAAAAGGACAAATTGCTTTATCTCTTTTTAGGAGTGATAAAAAAGAAACTACAAATCATATATTAAAATCACTAAAGGAGAATTCTACCACATCAGAGGAATTGGGAATGTATTGGAAGAGCAATACTACTGGATATTACTATTATGATGCTCCTATTGAAACACAAGCTTTGATGATTGAAGCTTTTACTGAAATTGAGAATAATGCTGAAACGAGAGATCAATTAAAAATATGGTTGCTAAAAAATAAGCAAACCAATAGTTGGGAAACTACAAAAGCTACATCTGAAGCTGTTTATGCTTTATTACTGAATGAATCTAATTGGATTTCAAGCTCAGAAATGGTTGCTGTTAAAGTAGGAAATCAAGCATTAAAACCATTAGAAATGCCAGAAATGAAGGTAGAAGCTGGAACTGGTTATTTTAAAAAATCTTGGAATACTTACGAAATAAAACCAGAAATGGCGAATATTACCATTAGTAAAAAAGAAAAAGGAGTTGCTTGGGGTGGTTTATATTGGCAATATTTTGAAGATTTAGATAAAATTACTTCTGCAAAATCTCCTCTAAAACTCAATAAAAAACTCTTTAAGAAAGTAAATTCAGAAAAAGGAAAAGAATTGCAAGAAATCACTAAAGAAACACCTTTAAAAGTTGGAGATTTAATGACAGTTAGAATAGAGTTAAGGGCTGATAGAAATATGGAATTCATACATTTAAAAGATATGAGAGCTTCTGGAGTTGAGCCTATAAATGTTATTTCTAAATACAAATGGCAAGATAATTTAGGCTATTATGAAAGCACTAAAGATGCTGCAACCAATTTCTTTTTTGACAAAATATCAAAAGGGGCATATGTTTTTGAGTATGATGTAAGAATCAATAATGCTGGAAACTTCAGCAACGGAATTGCAACAATACAATCTATGTATGCACCAGAGTTTAGCAGTCATTCAGAAGGAATCCGAATTAAAGTTGATTAGAGTTTAGCAGAATTTCACTTTGAATTAATCGTTATCAAACTAAATTATTGCATTTCTTTTAAATAATATTATTTGTCTTTTTTTGATTGGTCATATAATAACAATTTAAATCAAGTTTGTAATACCAGACTCAGAGCTTACAACTTTAATTTCCATAAATATAAAAGAAGAAAACGGCAATACAATTCGCTTAAGTGTTCATGAAGGAAATGGCTCAACCTGAGAAATATTTATGTCATAAAATATTAGGAAGAAAGAATCGATTAGAAAAGGATTTTGGCCTAGCTAACGATTTCACAAATATTATAGTAACTAGTTCATATCAATGGGGTTGGAATTTAGAAAATAGTTTTAATTATTATGTTGTTTTCGATGCTATTATTGTTTTTGCGAATAAAAATTTGATTATATGAAGCCGGCGTTTTTGGTATTAAATATAATTTTAATAAGCCCGTTTCACTTTTTGTTGATTATTGACTGGAAATTAGAATAGCTGGAGACTTAAATGAAGTAAATTCTAATTATATTTTAATAGTATGGAAGCCATTTTGATGCCTATTGTTTTTTTATTTAATTTAAAAAACTTCAAGTCAAAACCTAAATTTTCGTTAAATGCCATTTGTCTAACCTCTAAGTGACTTAATCTATATAAAACTATTAAGTTGGCTAATAGCCACAAAAAAAGATTCATTTATAAAGTAAATTTAAGAATGAATTAGAATTCTTTTCTTCCCAAATTATTCAAAGATAATATTAGAAAAGAAATTAATTTGTGTTTAATCACCTTAAAATTTATGTATTTATGAAGTTCTCTATACTTTTTCAGTTTGCCATTTTAAATCTAATAGCTTTTAATTTACATGCACAACTTCAAGAAGAAAATCCATATGAGCAAACAAATGACTCTTTTATTTTAAATAGTTATGTCAACGACGAATCTAATTATGTTGGTGCATTTAACTTCGAGACCGGTACAAAGGAGATTTTAAGTGAAAAATCAATCCCTCAAAATGAAGCCTCCCAAAACAAAAATTTTGCGAATAATTACGAAACAGAAAATAACGCATCAAGAGTTAATAGTTGTAACAGTGCAGATAACACTACATCCACTTCTGCAATTACTGAAAACGAAACAAAGAATTTAACAAATTCTTCAGAGATTCCACCATCCGCAACAACTACAATAAATGTCAGCACAATAGACTTTATTCCTCAAGTTGCAAGGGTAGTTAAAAACGGTGAAGTATTGAAAATAATTGGCAATGGTACATATTATGGAACTATCACTGTTAGAAACAAAGGACACATTATTGTTTGTGGCTCAACTTCAATTTATGGCTCTGTAACAATAAATAATGGAGGTAATTATTGGAAAACAAATACTACTGGTTTTACAGGTGCATTGTATAATAATGGAACAACTCACATAGGCCCTTCTAGCTGCGGTTCAGATGGTTCTTGGAGTATTGTTTCGGGAGGAGGTTCTATTACCGGCGATGTGTACACTCCAGCCGATGTAAGTTTAGACACTTCCGTAACAATTAGGTATACAATTCCTACAGATGGTTCATGTGCTTCAACTTCTGATGATGTTACATTTTTAGTTACATCAGACGTTAGCCCTTGCTCAGATGGAGCAATAGTTGGAACACCCACTTTAAATGATACAGATGGAGATGGAATAAATAATATATGTGATTTAGATGATGATAATGATGGTATTTTAGACGAAGATGAAGCCTGTGCCAACTCCGTTTCTGGTTTTCCAAATGCAGAAAAAGGGTATTTATTTCAGGGAAATCCTACAACGGTTATTTTAGTAGATATTCTAGATGGTACTTCGGAAGCAACGCAAACATTAGATTACTACATTAATGGGGTTGCCGTAAACGAGGATGACGGTTATTTTTGGGCAATTCATAAAAATGTAAATAAGGTAGTTTTAATAGATCCATATTCTTTCAATATAGTTGAAACCATTGATATTGATGATACAGCTGTGTCAGGAGCCTATGATCCGATTAAAAAACAATATGTAACTGTTACAAAAACGCTCGTCCAAGTTTTTGATGGAAATCCAAATTCACCTACTTACAAAACACAAGTAGCTTCATTTGCTGGAATGGGAAAAAATGTAATTGATTTAGGTTATAACACTTCTGATGGTGCCTTGTATGGTATCCCTAGTGGTACTAACGATCTTTATAAAGTAGACACCACAAATGAAACTATTACTCTTGTTGGTGATATTGCAAACTTACCAAACGGAAGTTATGGTGCTATTTATACCACATTAGATGGCAATTTTTATATGAGTAATAATAGTTCTGGAGTCATTTACAAAATGGAACTAAGAAATGGATTATCTGCTACTTTCTTTTCTAATGGACCTGCTTCAGGTACAAATGATGGCGCAAAAGTTTTAAGTGTAGATTTATCAGGAAATCAAGTTTGCTTGGATACTGATGACGATGGTACGCCCAATTCGCAAGATTTAGATTCAGATGCAGATGGTTACTACGATGTAATAGAGGCTGGTGGTGTTGATGATGATGGTGATGGAATGTTAGATGGCACAGGGGTTGATGCTGATGGGATAGTAACAGGTGGTACTGGTGGCTATTCCGGAGGTAGTGGTGGTACTGAAGCACAAGCACACAGAATGAATGTAGATACGCCACCTTCAGATCAAACTGTAGGCTTTGGTGATTCCGCATCTTTTACCGTTGTAGCCTCAGCCGACCAAGCAACTAATTATTTAGATGGTGTACCTGTGTATGACACACCTGGAAATGCAACTAATAGAATTGTTTACCAATGGTATTTAGGAGACCCTGATAATGGAGGAACAGCACTAACAAATTCTGCCATTTATTCAAATGTAGATACGGCAACATTAACTATAAATACTCCGGACGGTTTATACGGAAATGTTTATTACATTAAGCTTACACATTTAGATATTAGCATATTAGAAGAAACAGCAAGTGCAACTTTAATTGCTGATCCTTGTGATGCAGTTGCTTCTGGAAATCCTGATGCTGATAGCGATGGTGTCTCAGATAGTTGTGATTTAGATAATGATAATGATGGGATATTAAATTCAAATGAATTAAGTTCAGATACTGATGGTGATGGTACAATAGATTCTTTAGACATCGATTCTGATAATGATGGGTGTTATGATGTTACTGAATCCGGAGGAATTGATGCAAATGGTGATGGTATTTTAGACGGAACTGGGATTGATAATTCTAATGGACAAGTTACAGGAGGTTCTGGAGGTTATAACGGGGTAACTGGAAACGAAATCATAGCACAGAAAGTAGAAATTACTACTGCCCCATCAAATATAAGCGTCAGTGAAGATGCAACAGCTTACTTTATGGTTTCTGCAACTTCATCCACAGCAACCTCTTACAACAGTGGAACTCCTGTTTATGGAAGTGTTGATAATGATAGCGCTAATATTACCTATCAATGGTATGAGGGAGATCCTGATAATGGTGGCCAAGCTATAATTGATCAAGGTATTTACGCCGGAGCAAACACAGCTGCTCTAGAAATTCAAATTGTAAGCAATTTAGATAATACAGATTATTATGTTGTTATTGGTAATGCGAACTCTTGTGTTAGCGATGTAGCCTCTGCAACGCTAACTGTTAACGCTGCTGCTCCAAACACA
>Ga0105350_10002141_pt1 | contig 11964 bp, 17 predicted proteins | sample EN1Hudsemesocosm_FD_83506 | JGI IMG/M metagenome (GOLD analysis project Ga0105350, IMG submission 83506) | Methane-oxidizing microbial communities from mesocosms in the Hudson Canyon - EN1E Hudson Canyon | ecosystem: Environmental > Aquatic > Marine > Cold seeps | place: Hudson Canyon...
GCGTTTTTTACATAATTACGAAGGTACAGTCGTTGCTGTAACCCATGACCGTTACTTCTTAGACAATGTAGCCGGCTGGATTTTAGAGCTAGATCGTGGTCAAGGTATTCCTTGGGAAGGTAATTATTCATCTTGGTTAGAGCAAAAACAAAACCGTTTAGCGCAAGAAGAAAAACAAGAAACCTCACGCCAAAAAGCTATGAAAGCGGAATTAGAATGGGTACGCTCTAATGCTAAAGGCCGTCATGCGAAGAGCAAAGCTCGTTTAGCACGCTTTGATGAAATGTCTTCACAAGAAGCACAAAAACGTAACGAAACTCAGGAAATATTTATTCCACCTGGCCCTCGTTTAGGTGATATGGTGATTGATGTTGAACACGTCAACAAAGGTTTTGGGGATCGCTTACTCGTTAACGACCTAAGCTTCAAATTACCACCCGGTGGTATCGTCGGTATTATTGGTCCTAACGGTGCAGGTAAAACCACCCTATTTCGCATGATGTCAGGCGTAGAACAAGCTGATTCTGGTGACATTAAATTAGGCTCTACCGTTAAGTTATCGCATGTCGATCAGTCCCGTGATGATCTCGATGATAATAAAACCGTTTGGGAAGAAATTTCCGACGGCTTAGATTTAATTACCGTTGGTACTTACGAAACCCCTTCACGTTCGTATTGTGGACGCTTTAACTTTAAAGGCGGCGATCAACAAAAACGTATCGGTGATTTATCTGGTGGTGAACGTAATCGCGTACATTTAGCCAAGCTCTTACGCAGCGGTGGTAATGTTTTATTACTCGATGAGCCGACCAACGATTTAGATGTCGAAACTTTACGTGCCCTAGAAGAAGCCTTATTAGCCTTCCCTGGTTGCGCTGTGGTTATTTCGCATGATCGCTGGTTCTTAGATAGAATCGCCACACACATGCTGGCCTTTGAAGGTGATAGTAATGTAGTTTGGTTTGAAGGTAACTATGAAGATTATGAAAAAGATCGTCATAAACGCCTAGGCACAGATGCCGACAACCCAACCCGTCTTAAATACAAAAAAATCACGATTTAAGTCTAACCCTCGTTCCCACGCTCCATGCGTGGGAACGAATATGACGACGCTCTGCGTCGAGTAGTATAAGAAGACAAAATTGGCTACGGTCACAAAAAGCGTTAAGCGGCTCTTCATTCCTGTACGTAACACCAGCTTTTTAAAAACAGTAAAAATTCAAATCACCACCGATATTTATTTGCTATAATAAGCAACTCAAAACAACGTCCCTATTGCATAACTGGATAATGCAGTCCCCTCCTAAGGGATAGCTGGCGGTTCGAGTCCGTCTGGGGACGCCAAATTACAATATCATGCAGTCCCACACACTGCCATAGCCCGCATACCGAAAGGTATAGCGGGTTTTTTTATGTCCCATGCTGTATCATTCAATACCATGCAATACCAACAATATGTTGGTTCTTTTGTTGGTTTCTTATACCTTCAAAATACAAAGACCAACAAATTTAACAGAATTCCTTATTTAATGAGGGTTACATAGTGCTTACCGATACCACCATAAGAAAAGCAAAGGCAGCCGATAAACCAAAAAAACTAAGTGACAGTAGAGGGCTTTTTTTACTTATCACAATAAAAGGCGCTAAGTTATGGCGTATGGCTTACCGATACAATGGGAAGCAAAAGACTTTATGCATAGGAAAGTACCCTGATATTTCATTATCAGAAGCGCGAAAACATGTCGAACATGCAAAGGTAGGGCTAGCAAAAGGAATAGACCCTAGCGCCTCTAAAAAAGCACTAAAAGAAACGCGCGAGGGGGAGCTTGCTAATAGCTTTGAAGTTATCGCGCGTGAATGGCATAAAACATATATGACAAACAAGAGTGATGGCCACGCCAAGAAGGTACTAAGGTTCTTAGAAAAAGATGTTTTCCCATGGCTAGGTGGAAGGCCATTAACTAGAATTGAAGCACCTGAAATATTGACATTATTAAGGCGAATAGAGGAAAGAGGCGCTAACGAGCTAGCCCACACGGTAAAGCGTATTACCAACCAGATATTTAGATATGGAATAGCAACAGGGCGCGCAATAAGAAATCCTGTACCAGATTTACAGGGAGCGCTAGAAACTGCAACCGTAACACATCATGCCGCTATTACTGACCCATCAAAAATAGGCGAGTTATTACGCGCTTCTTATGGCTATACAGGCGGGTTCACCACCCAGTGCGCATTAAAATTATCTTTTTTAGTAATGCTTAGACCGGGAGAAATAAGACACGCTGAATGGTCAGAAATCGACCTTGAGCGCAAAGAATGGCGAATAGCAGCGGAAAAAATGAAGATGAAACAAGAGCATATTATTCCGCTATCTTCTCAAGTGCTGGAAATATTCAAGGAAATACAGCCGCTAACGGGAGCAGGCCGCTTTGTATTCCCTAGTGTACGCACCAATGACAGGCCTATGTCAGAAAACACCATTAACGGAGCTTTAAGGCGGCTTGGGTACACTGGTAAAGAAATGACCGCCCACGGATTCAGAACCATGGCATCTACTAGGCTAAATGAATCGCACTTATTCCACCCCGATACAATAGAGCGCCAACTTGCTCACGGTGAACGCGATAGCGTAAGAGCGGCCTATAATCGCGCGCAGCACTTACCAGAAAGAATAAAAATGATGCAATGGTGGGCTGATTACTTAGATACCTTAAGATTAAATAACAATGTCATAACCTTCCAGCAAAAGGCAATGTAAACGATACCCGCTTTAAGCGGGTATTTTTTTTTGCTTGAGGACACATGAAACGCGAAACACACAAACAACAAGCCCAGTAAATACGCAACCTACGCAATGAATGCCAACGAAAATAAATTATTTTTACCTGTTTTTGTTGGTCTTTTAAAAAAAAGACGTTTAAACCGCCTTAAATAGCCATAAAAAAGGCGTTTAAAAAAACACTGATTTTCTTTAATCTACATTAAAAGACTTAACCCACCTCAAGCACTCATACTATCAACCGTACCAACCACAACCCATACGGTAAATATGACTACTACACAAAAACAGCACCAACCCCCGCAACAATTACCAGTAACAGGCTTTATAAGAGCTAAAGTATTACTGCAATTTGTCCCCTTTTCATCCTCTACGCTATGGCGAAAAGTTAAGGCAGGCGAATTTCCTAAACCAGTAAAACTGTCGGCCAATATTTCAGCATTCAAAGCTGAGGATATTAGCGCTTGGATAGAATCAAAAGAACAAGGAGCGGCTTAGCTATGGGCGCACGCTCTATTATCAAAACCCAATACCCAAAAGCAATACAAAAAAAGCTAACAGAACTCATTTTAGAAGGAAAAATGACACAGTCAGACCTTGTGATATGGGCAACCGATCAAGGGTTACATGCTACCAATAGAATTATTAATGTTTTCTGCAGGAAAGTACACGAAAGCATCAATGAACTTACTCATGCGGGTGTGCCATACGATATGGCCACAAAATACAGCGCAGAGTTTGAGCAGTTGAGCATGGCGCTATTGGTACATGAATGTAATCAGCAAGCGACCAAACATAGCGAGCAGGCCATTATGGATATTAAGCAAACAATTCCTTACTTTAGCCAGCAGGTGAACCAATGAACACAGAAACACTAAAAGCGCTGCATGACGATATAGCGTATGTTCAGAAAAATTGCCCACTGGCCACTCGTAAAGCAAAACTTACTGAGCTAAAGAAAAAAGGTAAAAAAATCGAGGTAAAAATCAAAAAGCGGGGAATAGATCAGGCGCTGCAATACCAGCTTGATACAAACAGATTTCAAATTAAATTAGCCACATTATTTGTTAAGGGAGTTAGCCTGTGACAAAAAACACCCAAGCCGACACGATCAAAGCCTTATTACTGAAAGGTAACGCCATTGACTCAGTGCAGGCTTTTGAACAGCACCACATAACCCGCCTAAGTTCGATTATTGAACGCCTACGAAAAAAAGGTTACCCAATTAAGCAGCAGACAAAAAAATAACGGCATCGCGTCTTATTCCCTGCCTGAAAGCTGGAAGCACTAGCCGTTACACTCTTCTTTAACACCTAATTTTAACCGCCTCATACACCAATATAAGGCGGTTTTATTGCCCTATTAAGTAAATAATATGACAAAAAATAGTATACCAAGCTTGACAGTACAACGCGATAGCCTTATTCTTTCCCCGCCCTTGACACATTCAAGGGACAGGATTCAGACCCTGCACACAGGCCAGAAAAGGCCACTTTCTACAGTGGTTTTTTTGTGCCCAGTAATAATTAATACGGTATTAATCCGTGTTAAATCCTTTATGGTGGGCTGTATTGAGCAACCCCTTAAAAGGTTGGCCGTTCCTTTGTGCGGTAGTCTGAACTTGATACAGCCCACCGCCCAAGACTTCAGACTCCAAAGCGGTGGTTTATTCCTCAACAAAGGACATAAGCCCATGCTTAACCACACCCAAAATCCGCTTAACATTTCTGTTAGCAAAAATAACACCCTTAAAAGCCCGTTAAAAAGCCGTTTTAACGTGTTCACTCGTTCGCGTTCACTGGTGGCCAAAGATGTGACATTTGACCAGGCGATATTATACCCGCGTGCCATTGTGAAGTTTTCTTGCATGGTTGGGGGTGCGTCATGAGCCAGCAAGAAACAGAACAATGGTTAATTGATATTAGCGAGCGTGTCGGCAATATTTCCCAATGCGGACACAACTACACATCAGGCTTAGCTAAATTCATCCACTTATCAGGCAAAAGGCTTGGCGCTTTAACCGTATCAGAATTATTAAGCTTAGAGCATTCGTACCGCGAGCAGTTCAATCATGAGGGGGGGTAAATGAAACCGATTAACACAACCCTAAAGCCCAGCCAATTATTGACCCATGAGCTTATGGCTAAGAGCATGCAAGAACGCGGGATTAAGCCACAAGCCTTAGAAGTTGATTTATTGTTACAGCGTATCAAGGCGGGTGGTCACTCAGGTTTGTTTTTAGCCGATGCTTTTATAAGTGCTTACCGTACCAATGAGCCATTTAATCACAGCCTTGGTGAGCTTATCCGCTTAGATAATGAGGGCATCCGTTTATTTCATCAAATATTACATATTCGTTTTATTCGTGGCTGGAGTGATGATGCGCTTTATGGCATTGAGCAGCGTATTAATGAGTTATCCCTTACAGCACTACAAACAAAGGAAGTTTACCAATGATGGCACTTAGCGAAAGAACAGACAAAGCCACCCAGTCCCTCGTAAAAGAGCGCTATCAGCAGGCTCATGTTGATAGTATTACCGACTGTTTAGAACGGGCTAAAGGTATCGCGGGGTTAATGGTTGATCTATCTATTTCACCCCAAGAATGTGACGGTCGTCATCCGCTTAATGCTGAGCATATAGAGCATACGATCAAGGCGGTTTATATGGAGATTCAGGACGCGCTTATTATTTTAGATGATTGGCAGGATAAGCAGCAGGCATAAAAAAACCCCATAACCGCTAAATTATGAGGCTTTCAAATCCAACAAACTATAAAAACAACCACAAGTTAATTATACAGTTTATTGGATTGCTTGCCTCAAAGGATTTGAGAAAATGAATACTAAAAAAGCAGTGTTAGATATCTTAGTAGAAGAAGCTAAGGAAAAAGAGAAGGCAGCCGCGGGCAAAAAAACAAAAAAAGCACAGGAAGTGCCTATTATTGATATTGATGACTTGGTAGCACCACCCTCACCCAGTACCCATATGTTCACGGGCTTATTAGGTGAAGTGGCGCGTATTGCTTCACATAATACTGAGGTCAATCCCGTATCAGCAGCACTTTCATTTTTATCCTTTATTGGGGCTAATGTGGGGCGTGATACCTTTTTGCTAATTAATAACACCTATCACCATCCGCGTTTGTTTACTTTGCATATTGGGCGCTCTTCAAGAGGCGGAAAAGGTGATTCCCAGCAATTAACCCACCGTATCAGAAAACGCATAGAAGCACTTGAACCTGATCTATTAGGCAAAACACACACGGGCGGTCTTTCCAGTGGTGAGGGTTTAGCCGCGATGATTCATGACGGCTATGGAGAAACATCAGCCATTAAAGATAAACGCCTTTGGGTGGTAGAAGGAGAACTTGCCAACGTACTGAAAAAAGTGGCGCGAGAGGGCAATGTTTTATCAGCAACCTTGCGTGAAATGTGGGACGGCTCAGACATTAAGCCGGCAGTAAAGACGCGTCCCATGGGAGCAACCGACCCACATATAGGAATGCACGCTTGCATAACCCCCACGGAATTATCAAAAACCATGAGTCGGGGCGAAATAGATAACGGCTTTGCTAATAGATTTTTAATGATATGGGCGGAAAATATAGGATGTGTACCTTTCCCGAAAGCGTCCACTGATTCCATCATTGATGATCTTGCGGAACTATCTATTGATGTTATTAAATTTGCTTTAGGAGATTATCCAGACCGAACTAACAGTAAAGAAATGTATTTAAGCGATTCAGCACGGCTTTTTTATGGCCAAGTGTACCGGCAATATAAAATGCCTTTAGATAATGAGCTTGTGGCGGGATTATTAGCACGTAGAGCACCTTATACTATAAGGCTTGCTATGTTATTTGCTCTAATGGAAAAAACCCGCGTTATTGAAGAATCACATTTAAGAGCGGCAGCGGCTTGGGTGGAGTATGCAACCCAGACCGTAAGATTTATTTTTCATAGTGAGCGCCAAACAGAGAAAGCCACCGAAATTAATAAAAACGCGGTTAAGATTTTAGATTTCCTTGAAGATAAACCAGCAGGATGCAGTGCATCAGATATTAATAATTTTTGTTTCAAAGGTCATGTTAATTCGGCAAAAATAAAAGAGGCGCTGCACTATCTTTTAACGGAAAATCCCCCCCTGATAATATCGAAAAAAAGCACTACGGGAGGACGACCTAAAAAGCTGTATGCGTTAAATAATAGTGCGGAAAAAGCGGAAAAAGGTCAAAAGCCCGAAACACAAGGGCTACAGGTAAATATAAAGCCATTTATTAGTGCGGAAAAAGGCGGAAAAAGCCCCCCTACTAATTCAGCTAGTACCCTTTTCCGCATTATTCCGCAAGTAAAAACGACTTAAAACAGGGCTACACCCCGCATGGTACGGCTTTTTCCGCTTTTTCCGCTTTTTCCGCACCTATATTTTCAGAGGGGGAAGCAAAAACAGAAGAAATTACCCCCGATAATAACGCTTTACTGTGAGGTTTTAATCATGAAATTTCAGCCTTTAGTTTTTATCAGAATTGCTAACAGAAACGGAATTTTATTAACCCGTGTTGAAGGTGGCTTTATGCGTGTTCGTGGAAAATATGATACTTGGTTACCACTGCTTAGAAAACACAAGCGCCAACTTATGAAATACTTGGATGATGATGAAGTGTATAGAATTCAGCTTGATCTATTCGACGATCTACCGCCTAAGCAATAAAAAGGTAACCTTTTAATTATTCACTTTTGCCCTGTTTCTTGCAGGGCATTATCACCAGGCCCCGCCATCAAAACAATACAGTATAAAAAGAGCGCGGCAGGAACATCCACTCCTGCTTCACCAGAGGCTTGCGCCACTGCCACTCATAGAATTAGAGAGGGTCACGCGCTCTAAAGATAAAATAATCAGCACAGATTGAGCTAGCGACCCACTCACAGACCCAAAGGCTACCTGACGCGCTGTATGTGTATCTGTACCTTAAATGCAAGTATACATAAGCCTTTATAATATGACTAGCCTCGTTAATTCGGGGCTTTTTTTTGTCTAATTTACTAAAGCACTTTAAAAGCTAATCCTTTATTAACGCGCTTTAATGAAGTTGTTTTTATGACTTCAATAAAGGTGCTTATGCAAAATATAGAAGATTTACCCAGCATTATCCAAGATTTACATATAGCAACCATTGAAGCATTAAAAAAATGCTCAGGATTAAGCGAAAAAGAGGCTAATCAGGCGGCTATGGATGTAAGCCTTAAGGTTTGTGAAAAATGGGGCGGGTTGGCGGTTTACATACCAAAGGGAAACGCTAATAAAGTCATAAAAAGAAATAAACAAATACGCCTAGACTTTAACGGTACTAATCACCAAGAGCTATGTTTTAAATATAAATTAAGTTTGGTGGTTATTTATAAAATATTAAAAGGGTAACGCATGTATAAACAACTTATAAGCCTGCAAGAAAAATTGCAGAATGACAAAAAACAGCTTGAGCAAGAAATAAGCGACCTACTAATTATTGTTGATGCACCAGAAACACAGTTATTCAATGAAAGCTTAGCCGCAAGCCAAATAACCGAAGCAAAAACCAAAGATCATTTTGATGGAACAAAAAACAGCGACAAGATAATTAAGGCAGTCGATAAGGCGCGCATTCAATCCGTTAAAAATAACGAAGAAAGCGCTGCACTTAAGGTGTCAGCATCCGATAGTCTACTCATTAAATCCGCTAGTCTTTCTTCTTTAAATAGCGAAATAACCGCGCTGGACTGGAAAATAAAAGAGTGTATTCACTCAGAAGCTAGGAAACGTCTAGCTTGCAAGGTTAAGCAATACCATAAAACAGCCGTTGCCTTACTTAATGACTTAATAGAAATTGATGCGCTAAAGTCTGTTTTCACTGAAAACCCGAACGAGAACCCCGCCAAATACGTATTTAGCATTGATTCATTACCTATCATTAGTCTTAATGATCTTGGCGACGTTGCGCCTTGGCAAGTACAGGCATCAGGTGAAAAACTTGTTTTTACTCGTGAATACGCTTTCCAAGCCGTTCACAACAAACATTTAGCCATTATTGAAGAAATCAAAGGAGCGCTTCATGGAAAATAATAATATTTTGAATTTAGATTCATTGACCGCAGCCAGAAAATTACAGCTATCCGAAGCGCTGGAGGGTCACAGCGTAGATTTATTGGGGGGTCAGTTTACCGATGAAAGCCGAGCAAGTTTAAATACCTTGGGAATTACAGCCACAGAAATAACAGCGCTTGAACAAAATAATAATAGTGAAGAGGCGCGGGCTACTTTTAAAATTCCGGCAAGTAATATTTTTGATGTTGCTAATAACCCATTTAGTAAAAAACGCTGGAACCTTGACGCGCAAAGACATCTGCACGAAACCGACCCCAAAGAGGCTAAAAACCTTATGTATGAAGCTGGGCTTTTGAAGTAAGTGCTTTCGATTAACACAGGATTAAAACCTAATGACAGACAATAACCAAGAAACAGCCGGCCTACCTACAAATCAAGAAGCCGAGACAGTCAACTTATCAGACATCGATGTGCCCACCGCTGCCGATAATAGTCTTGACGGGCTTGATTTTGCCGCACAATTTGAGCGTGAAACAGGTCACAAAAATGTTGCTTCATTTTTAGATGCTAACAAAGCGGAAAAGGAAGTGCTGAGCAATAGCGTTGCCTTATTTAAAGGCAAGTTTGAAGCTGCAGCGATTAAAACCGCGATTCTTACCGGCAGTAAAAGCGCGGTATCACCTGAATTTATAGCGGATGTTTTAACAAGTATGGCGGAATGCAATGAAGATGGGGTTGTTACCATACAAGGCAAGCCCGCACATGAGTTTATTGAAGAGTATCTGATAGACAAGCCTTTTCTTGTTAAGCCAAGCGGAAACAATGGTTCAGGTGCGCAAACTTCATCATTGACAATAAGAAAAGAAACAATAAACCGAAGTTCATTTGACAAAATGACAGGCAGCAAACGCACTTCTTTCCTTAATTCTGGTGGCAAAGTCATAGACTAAGCCCTAACTATCCCTTTTTAGAGAGTAAAAAAATGTCGAATACCTTAACAAACCTAATCCCTGATTTATATGCAGCAATGGATATTGTTAGCCGTGAAATGGTTGGATTTATTCCAGCCGTAACGCTTGACGCTTCAACCGCTAGAGCCGCACTTAATCAACCCGTAAGAAGCCCAGTTGCGCCGGCTTCTTTTGCATCCGATGTTGTGGCAGGTGTCACCCCGCCCGATGATGGCGACCAGAATATAGGTAATGAAGCCATCATTATCAATAAGTCACGTCGCGTTCCTGTACGCTGGAATGGTGAACAGTCAACTGGCGTTAGTCATGGCGCAGGAGTCGATAATTTATTGGTTAATCAGTTCGCGCAAGCCATGCGCACATTAAGTAATGAAATAGAAGACGACTTAGCCGCGCTTTATGTTAGAAGCTCTTTGGCTTATGGCATAGCTGGAACATCGCCTTTTGCTACTGATCTATCGGATACAGCCAACGTGCTAAAAATCCTAAAGGACAATGGCGCGCCTACTTCTGATCTCCAGCTCGTTATGAATACAATGGCCGGTGCAAAATTGCGCTCATTGGGGCAAGTCAATAAAGTTAATGAGGCTGGAGAGTCCAGCTTATTGCGCCAAGGTGTGTTGCTAGATATTCACGGGCTAGCATTGAGAGAATCCGCAAAAGTACGCAGTGTTAGCAAAGGTAGCGGTTCTGGCTATCTTATTAATAATGCCGCTGGATATGGCATAGGTGACACGGTTATTTTAGCCGATACCGGAACAGGTACTATTTTATCGGGTGACATTGTAATGTTTGCCGGTGATAACAATAAATATGTGGTTGCTTCTGAATTATCGGGCGGGGCATTTTCCATTGCTGCATCAGGTCTAAAACAGGCTATTGCCGATAATGCCACCATTACCGTGGGAAACAGCTATTCCGCTAATATGGCTTTTAGTCGTTCTGCTATCGCGCTAGCAACCCGCGCCCCAGCGTTACCAGAAGGCGGTGACATGGCAGACGATAGAACTATGATTATAGACCCAGTGTCCGGCTTAGCGTTTGAGGTGGCCTTGTATCGTCAATACAGACAAATCCAGTATGAAATAAGTATTGCGTGGGGAGCGGCTAACTTTAAACCTGAGCATACAGTTATATTGCTTGGCTAATTTATGTTTATTGCTCTACCTTCCGTAGCATGTAAAAACCCGTTTGTTTAAGCGGTTTTTTTATAAACTATCTTTTATGAAGTGCTTAAAAAATACGACAAATTTTTATATAGGCTTAATTTACCTTAAACCCTATAAAATAGCGGTCTGTATAGCTATGAATTGATGTTTTATGGGTGTAATTGAGTGTAATTTGGTGGCTTAATGTACCTGTAAATTGTATTTAATTGGTGAGCTATGCGGTTAATGTATGTCACAAGCATTCATACAGTGTTATTTAAGGTCGAGTTTTTGTTGGTCTTTTTGTTGGTCTTTTTGTTGGTCTTTTAAAAATAAATAAATAATTATCACTTAAAAATCAGACTCTTAAATAGTAAATTCGATGTCGTCTGGCGCCATTTTAAGTGACTGCTTAAAAATATAATTCCACAAAATAACAAAAACAATTAGCCCTGAAAATTTATCAGGGTGTCATTAGTTTGTTTTTATGAGACTTATACAGCCGAAATGGCAATCATTGCCGACGGTATATTACAACCTTACTAGCCCCGATTTAATTCGACTACCCATTAGTCGCTCGAACTCTTGTTCAGCATCTAGCCAGTCTTTACTCTCCTGAGCTACTTTTACATCGCGTTCTAGTGATTTGTAATAAGCAGCATCAGAAATCCATTTTTCTTTAAGCACTTCGTTTTTACTTATCATAAAAGCGCTACACCCAATCCTCATGCCCAACAGCCAAACGGTTTAGCTCATCTTTATAGAACTTCCACTTCGGCATAAACTGAGTCATCAAGGCAACGAAACGCTTATTATGCGAACGCTCTAATAAATGCACCATTTCATGCACCACGACATATTCTAATAATTCAGGCGGTTTCTTAGCTAACTCCAGATTCAGCCAAATACGCTTAGCAATAGGATTGCACGTCCCCCACTTGGTTTTCATCTTTTTAATGCCAAACTCATTCACTTTAAC
>Ga0105350_10002150_pt1 | contig 11946 bp, 11 predicted proteins | sample EN1Hudsemesocosm_FD_83506 | JGI IMG/M metagenome (GOLD analysis project Ga0105350, IMG submission 83506) | Methane-oxidizing microbial communities from mesocosms in the Hudson Canyon - EN1E Hudson Canyon | ecosystem: Environmental > Aquatic > Marine > Cold seeps | place: Hudson Canyon...
AAAAATCTTGTTCTTGTGCCATTTGCTGCTTAAGTCTATCGTCAGTTTTGAGTGAACTTAATTCATTAATGGTTTCAATGGAGCGCTCAGTGATCATGACCCTCAGTTCATTATTTAGGTACTGGGGCGGTAACTCGTGTAGCAATAGTTGCATGCGGTTGTGGCGTTCAGTCAGAATATTTGTTTTACGTATTTTCTCAATACGAGCGCGTTCCCGCATTTGGCCAAGCCAAACGATACCAATAAAAACACAAATAGCGCCAAAAATAGCAAAAGTAATCGTAGTTCCAGACATAGCTAAGATCTTAATAAATAAACAATTAATAGTAAGTATTTATCAGTATAGACCAGAGTTTGGAATGTTGCGGTGTTCATTGAAGAACAAATTCATAAAAAATTTCCATTCCTAGGCGCTTAAATTTGGGGTTTATATGATTTTAATGTAAAATCTTGCCCCTTTTTACACTATTTCTCTTTTATGAGGTTCAGTAAACGATGACAGAACGAATTCAAGCAGGCGGACTTCAGGTCGCCAAAGAACTGTACGATTTTATCAATGATACTGCTATTCCAGGAACCGGTGTCGATCAAGCTACATTTTGGGCCAGTTTTGATGAAGTAGTGCATGACCTAGCGCCAAAAAATAAGGCCTTGCTTGAAAAACGTGATGATATTCAAGCTAAAATCGATACTTATCATAATGAAAATAAGACTTTAGATGCTGCAGCATATAAAGCATTTCTTCAGGAAATTGGTTATTTATTGCCTGAAGGTGAAGCGTTTGAAGCGACGACGCAAAATGTAGAGCCTGAAATTGCTAAAATGGCTGGTCCACAGTTAGTTGTACCTGTGATGAATGCGCGTTTTGCACTTAACGCTGCAAATGCGCGTTGGGGCTCTTTATATGATGCTTTATATGGCACCAATGCCATTTCATTTGAAGGCGCAGAAAAAGGACCGGGTTATAATCCTGTTCGTGGTGACAAAGTTATTGCTTATGCTCGTGGCTTTCTAGATCAATCAATTCCTTTAGTATCGGGCTCACATACAGCGAGTACATCTTACTCGATTGTAGAGGGGGCATTAGTCGTTTCTTTAAATGATGGGTCAACCACTACTATAAAAGATGCAGACAAATTACTGGGTTATGTGGGTGATATTTCTGCGCCTACAGGTATTTTATTCACTAACAACGGTTTGAGATTTGAAATTCAAATTGATGCACAAAGCCCGATTGGTCAAACAGACCCTGCTGGTCTGAAAGATATCTTAATGGAATCGGCTTTGACCACCATTATGGATTGTGAAGATTCTGTTGCAGCGGTTGATGCAGAAGATAAAACACTGATCTATACCAACTGGTTAGGCTTAATGAAAGGTGATCTTGCGGAATCAGTAAACAAAGGCGGCAAGACCTTTACTCGTACGATGAATCCAGACCGTATATATACTGCTTTAGACGGATCAGAGTTAAAGCTGAAAGGTCGTTCAATGCTGTTCGTTCGTAACGTTGGTCATTTAATGACTAACCCAGCGATACTATTAAAAGATGGTAGTGAAATTCCTGAAGGAATTATGGATGCGATGGTGACATCCATGATTGCAATTCATGATATTAAGGGTAATGCGCCTTTCCAAAACTCAACTACCGGTAGTGTAAATATCGTTAAGCCAAAAATGCACGGGCCTGAAGAAGTTGCTTTTGCAAATGAGTTATTTGGTCGAGTAGAAAAGGCACTAGGTTTGCCTGACTTTACCGTTAAAATGGGAATCATGGACGAAGAGCGTCGTACCACGGTTAACCTGAAAGAATGTATCCGTGCTGCGAAAGATCGCGTTGTCTTCATTAATACAGGTTTCTTAGATCGTACTGGTGATGAGATTCATACTTCAATGGAAGCTGGCGTGATCATTCCTAAGACGATCATGAAGCAGCAGAAGTGGATTGCAGCTTATGAAGATTGGAACGTTGATACGGGTCTAGAAACAGGCCTTCAGGGGCGTGCTCAAATCGGAAAAGGCATGTGGCCAATTCCTGATGAAATGGGCATGATGATGGAGCAGAAAGCAGGACACCCTAAAGCGGGTGCAAATACTGCTTGGGTTCCGTCACCAACTGCTGCGACGCTTCATGCAATGCATTATCATCAAATTGATGTTTTCAAAACCCAAGATGCTTTGAAGACACGTCAACATGCATCGGTCGATGATATTTTAACGATCCCATTATTAGCAGATCCAAGTTCGCTTTCGGCTGAAGAAATTCAACAGGAAATGGACAATAATGCGCAGGGTATTTTGGGATATGTTGTACGTTGGATTGATCACGGTGTAGGTTGTTCTAAAGTACCTGATATTCATAACGTTGGCTTGATGGAAGATCGTGCAACTTTACGTATTTCTTCACAGCATATGTCAAACTGGTTACGTCACGATGTATGTACAGAAGAACAAGTTGTTGAAACGCTTAAGCGTATGGCTTCAGTGGTTGATAAGCAAAATGCTGAAGATCCTACGTACGTTGCAATGGCAGATGACTTTGAGGGAAGTGTTGCTTATCAAGCAGCATTAGAGCTTGTTGTAGAAGGTACTAAGCAGCCAAGTGGTTATACAGAGCCCGTTCTGCATAGACGTCGCTTAGAGCTAAAAGCAAACTTAGCTAATAAGTAACACATAGTACTAATTTTAAAGGCCTTATTCGTGAGAATAAGGCCTTTTTTATATTTTAAACTTCAACGAGCTATTGGTGAGCAGGTTAGGCCAGCTTACATTGCTAAACGTCTGAACTCGACAGAAGGCTTAGCAAACTGCCAATGGTCATCAAATTTAGTGATAAGGCGCTGTGCAATAAGTTTGCTGTCATAAGTAGCAAAGCCAGAATAGCTTTCAAGTGTTTTACGATAAATCCCTGCTGAAAAATCAACTAATGTTACCCATTCGCTAAATTTATGAGTAGTTCTGGGTAGCGTTCGTATTTCTACATAGCTTGTTAAGCGCTGAGTAAGATTGATGAGTGGACTGAATTTATTTTGGCTTGTTTTCTCATCTTCTAATAAAATTCTAATTTCAGCTTGAGCGTTATTCTTTACGAGTTGCAGTATTGATTGGTGAAATTGTTCATCGTTTAATACGGCAGCGTTAATTGAATTTGCCATAATCCAGATTCTGCGTCTGGCTTGTGAAAGCATATTTCTATGAAGCGCTAAAAATTGGGCTTCGTCATGAAAGTTATAAATTGTTTTATCTTGCGATATCACTAAAGGCTGAGTCGTATTTGAGTTGTTCCGCTGATTTTCTATTTGAGTCTGTTTATATACTGAAAGGAAATAAGCCGGGCATGGGTTTTCTAATTTAAAAAGGGTTGTTTTTGCCTTGGAGCAAGGCTCTTTTACGACAACAAAACCAAGGCTCTTAAAAAAGCTAAGTTGGCTTTTATTACTTTCCAATTCTACTTTATTACATCCAAATTTAATGGTTTTGGCTAGCAAGTGAAGTGCTAGTTTTTTGCCAAGTGATTTTTCTCTGTACTCTTTTTTGATAAAAAGTGAGTGTAGGGTGGCAATTTTATTTAGGGTACTTATTAAAGCAAAGCCTAAGACAGTATTGTTACTAGAAACCGTAAAGCAGTGTGCGATACGATCAGGCTCGGTACCATATTGTTGAAAATACGGTGTTAGTGAATCAGGGCTAAGTTGTTGTAATTGATCGGTAATGTCCTGATTTAGCGTGTCTTTTGTATAGTGTTTTATCTTTATAAGAGACATGATTCAATAAGTACTCAGGATGAATGTAAAAAAATGTAATATTAGACTATGAAATATAAACTACCTTGCGGTCGCAGGTCTAGTATGAATTTGTCTTATTTGTGGGGCGGAGTAGTTCAAGGAGATTGCGTAGCAGCCAAATAATATAGAGTTTATTATATTTTAGTATTCTGATTTTCGAGGTGAGTAAATTTTAGGAAATGCTTAGAAATTACTTAGCAGTGAAACGACTAAGCAATTTCTAATAGGAAGGTATTACAAAAGGCTTAAGACTTGATTGCTTTAGCCTGTGCAATAGCATTACCAATGTAAGTTGCAGGTGTAAGTTTTAACAACTCTTCTTTTGCAGCATCCGGAATTTCAAGGTTATTGACAAATGCTTGAATTGTCTCTTGATTCATCACGTTACCACGGGTTAAAGCTTTTAGCTTTTCGTAGGGCTGGTCAATGTTATATCGACGCATAACTGTTTGAATGGGTTCAGCCATAATCTCCCAGGCATTATCTAAATCGGCCAGTAGTTTTTCTGGGTTGATCTCAAGCTTGTTCAAGCCCTTTAACGTTGACTGGAAAGCAATTAAGCTATGAGCAAGGCCAACCCCTAAGTTTCTTAAAACTGTAGAATCTGTGAGGTCACGCTGCCAGCGAGAAATAGGCAGCTTTTCAGCTAAGTGGCCTAGAATAGCGTTCGCTAAGCCTAAATTACCTTCTGAGTTTTCAAAATCGATAGGGTTAACCTTGTGAGGCATGGTTGATGACCCAACTTCACCTGCGATGGTCTTTTGTTTGAAAAAACCAAGTGAAATATAAGCCCAGATATCTCTATCGAAGTCGATTAAGATCGTATTGAAGCGCGCAATGGCATCAAATAATTCTGCGATGTAATCATGCGGCTCGATTTGAGTGGTGTAAGGGTTAAAATTAAGACCTAAGCTTTCTATGAAAGTTTTGGCATTTGCCGCCCAATCAATATCAGGGTAAGCAGAAAGGTGAGCGTTATAGTTACCCACCGCACCGTTAATTTTGCCTAGGATCTCAACGCTTTCAATCTTGGATAGCTGAATGTTTAATCGTGCCACAACATTTGCAAATTCTTTACCCATGGTTGATGGTGAAGCTGTTTGGCCGTGGGTACGGCAAAGCATGGGTTGCTCAGCATATTCAAGTGCTAGTTCTTGCATTTTTGCAATCACAGACTTCATAGACGGCAGAATACTTTTTTCTAAACCATTTGAAAGAATCAAACCGTGAGATAAGTTATTGATATCTTCAGAGGTGCAGGCAAAATGAACAAATTCGGAACCGGCTTCAAGCTCAGGGAATTGATCTTTAACAGCAACCAGCTTTTCTTTTAATAAATATTCAACGGCTTTTACATCGTGGTTTGTTGTGCTTTCAATCTCTTTTACGCGTTCAGCATCTTCAAGTGAAAATTCACTTACGATGTTGTCCAAGAATGTCATCGCTTCAGTTGAGAACGGGCTTAATTCCTCAATTTCAGGATGTGCAGCCAAGGCCTGAAACCACCGGACTTCTACTTCAACACGAAATTTGATCAGACCAAATTCACTGAAAAATTCACGTAGTTCGCTAACTTTCGAGCCATAACGGCCATCAATAGGGGAAACTGCGGTAAGGGGAGATAGTTGCATTCGTGCTCTCTTTTCGGACGGATTAGAAAAAGTGGTTATAAATTGGGCGCTATGATACTACAAATTGAGCTGGACATCACATGGGATTCATTGATGTCATCGGTAAAGTAATGCGTGAGACCACATGTCTTATTTACCGTAATTATGTATAAAAGTTGTTAGGCTTTTATTTTTAAGCCTTACTAAGTAAAAATTCTGCTTGCCTAGCCAATTCAGCTCTTTTGAAAATAAAGTGCCAGCGGCGGCCACCAACTTGACGCCATAATGTTGCTGCTCTGATGCCTGATAAGAGTAACGAGCGAATTTTAGCGACATTTTGGCTAATCGTTAATAGCCGTTCTTCACCACTTATTTGTACTCGTAACTGAAAGGTACTAATAGTATCTAGGTAAATAGCTGCAATACTTTCAAGCACATTCTCATGTAGCAAGCTAAAATGCTGAACTTGGCTTTCTGCGCGCTCAAGGCGTTGGCCGATGGTGGAAAGCATGTCTTTTTGGTTGTTGAGCTTTGCCTCGAGATGAACAATTGCGAGCGCATAGCGTACTGCGTTTAAACGTTTGTCAGTGTTTGATTTATTTAAAAGGTCGCGTACTTTTATTAAACCTGTCTTTAGGTGGGCGAGGTCGCCAAATACTTCGAGTGTACTATCAGGGTTGCCAACAAAGAGGCTACTCAAGGCTGTTTCAAGTATTTGCTCATCACATCTTCCTTGTTGAGCAACACTTTCAATGGCATCCATTGCCTGAAATAGACCAGCGAGTGCGATAACTTGTTCTTGTGCTTTATTCATTTAAAGGTTGTCTCAATAATGCCACCACCTAAACACCTGTCATCTTGGTAGAATGCGATAGATTGCCCTGGTGTAACCGCCCGCTGTCCTTCAGAAAAACTGACTATATAGCCGTCGTTTGAGGTGCGTTCGATCGTACAATCTTGGTCTGCTTGTCGGTAACGAACTTTCGCTTTACAGGAAAAAGGTAGGGGGGCGGGTGCGCCATTAATCCAGTCTATCGCAAGTGTACTGAGGCTTTTACTATAAAGCAGCGGGTGCTTCGTACCTTGTACCACGAGTAAAACATTACGCTCTAAATCTTTTTGTGCAACGTACCAAGGGGACTCATCATAATTTTTAAGTCCGCCAATGCCTAAACCTTGCCTTTGTCCGATCGTGTGATACATCAATCCGTTATGCTTACCTATGATATCTCCGGTATCGGTTTCAATATTTCCGGGCTGTGCAGGCAGATATTGTTTTAGGAAGTCCGTGAATTTACGCTCACCAATAAAGCAAATACCGGTACTGTCTTTTTTGTCGTGTGTGATGAGGTCATGTTGTTCTGCTAATCGACGAACCTCCGGTTTTTCTAATTCGCCCACAGGAAACAAGGTACGTGCTAGCTTGCTTTCATTCACTGCATGTAAAAAGTAACTTTGATCTTTATTGTTATCCAACCCTTTTAATAAAAAAGTTTGATTGTCATGCTCAGCGCGCCTCACATAATGTCCTGTGGCAATATAATCCGCGCCCAGTGTCGTTGCATAATCTAAAAACGCTTTAAATTTAATCTCTTTATTACACAGAATGTCAGGGTTAGGGGTGCGGCCGGCTTTGTATTCAGCCAAAAAGTGCTCAAAGACACCATCCCAATACTCAGCTGCAAAATTTGCTGTATGTAAATGAATACCTAACTTATCGCTGACGGCTTGGGCGTCTTTCAAATCTTCAATGGCGGTACAGTAATCGGTACCATCATCTTCATCCCAGTTTTTCATGAACAGGCCTTCAACTTGATAGCCTTGTTCTTGAAGGAGGAGGGCAGAAACAGAGGAGTCAACACCTCCAGACATACCAACGATGACGCGAATATTGCTGTTTGGATTCATATTTTTTGATTTACAGTAGGATAGGGTTAGAAAAAGCTAAGCTGGAATTCTACTATGTTGTACTAAGGATTGCATTAGAGAGTGTTTTGATTATTTAAATCAGGAGTAGATAGTAAAGTGTTGATTAAAGAATGTTTGAACCTCTTTAAAGACCTGTTTGGTTATTTCTCCTCTTATAATGCCATGGAGATGGAAGTCGACTTCTTTGTATTGTTTATGGTTTGACTGAATACGGGCAAATATCTCCCGACTACTTTGAACATCAACTTTAGGGTCATCTGTGCCATGTATAACTAGCGTAGGGATTGATATGTTTGAAAATTTCTCACAGACCTCTGACATCAAGCGCTTTATCTGAACAATGCTATGGACCGGACAGCGTAAATAATTTATATGTGGGTTATCGGCATGATTGGTCGCAAATTCTTTACGAAATTTACCAGTTTTGGTCACTTTGCCAAGAATACTAGCGTCCCAAGCAAGGGACAGTTGATTCCAAGCATTAACAGGCTCTGCAAAATGAGTAGAAAGCTTTTTGAATTTTAAAGGTGCGCTAATGCAGATTAAGGCATCAAAAGCATTTGGTTTTTTGATTGTTTGATAGAGCGCCACCGACGCTCCGGTTGAAAAACCAGCAATAGAAATATGTTCACAGCACGATTGCAGTATTTCATGACCGCGGTCAACAGAAGCGCTCCATTCACTTGCTTCTCGCACCGCAAGATCTTTTGCAGAAGTTCCATGGCCAGCCATTCTTACCGCATAAACCGTGTAGCCCATTGAATAAAGAAACTCGGCCCATTCTCGAACTTCTTCAGGCGCTGCCATTAAACCATGAATAAGTAGTACGCCATGTTTGGCTGTTTCATTGTGAAGCAGGTAGGGGCGACCAATACTTTCAGGTTTACTTTCACCTTTAAGAAAATGTTGCTGGTACTCTGTTTCAAATAGGCTTAGTTCTTGATCAATCAAACCTTGGCAATGAGTAGACAAGCTGATATGGCTAGCTCCTATGACGCTGTAATCGTTATTTTAGGTAGCAAGTGTTGCCGCAGAAAATGCACTATAAATGAGTGCGTAATGACACGCACCGCCAATTAATACCATGACATGAAATAGCTCGTGAAAGCTAAAAATACCTGGTACCAATAAGGGCTTTTTAATCGCATAAAACAATGCGCCAGCAGTAAAGGCTGCGCCACCTGCAAATAATAGAGTGACTTGATCTGAAGTCATCGCATCGAGTATTTGTGACATTGGGAAAACCAGCATCCAGCCCATAATTAAAAAGATCGCGGCATAAAGCATTCTTGGTGCACGCGGGAAGAATATTTGAGAGCAAGCGCCAAATGCAACCAAACCCCATTGAATTGCAATCATAGGTAAACGCCAATTATCATCTAAAAAGAAGAAGCAAATAGGGGTATAAGAGCCTGCTATCATACAAAAAATAGCTAAACGATCCATTTTTCGCCAAAAAGAAAGCTCATTCTCTTGTTGCTTGAATGCGTGATAAAGTGAACTGGCAGAGAATAGAAAGATGATTGAGCAGCCATAGACCAATGCCGTGATCACCATGGATGCAGATTCAGTGGCTGTACTAACTAGAAATATTGTTCCAATAACAGCGGCAATCATACCTGCAAGGTGAGAATAAAAATTAAATGCTTCTTGTGATTTGATCACTTTGGACCTCTTTTAAACTTTAAGTGTTGAATAGCGTAGACCCTAACTTGCTCTGTATGTCAGGATAGATTCAACTAAAGGTAGACTTTAGACTTTTTTGAACCATAAAAAACAAATGTAACGATGCTTTTACAAAACTTTTACATAAGTCTTTGTCGTTAGGTGAGACTGTTGATAACTGGAAATTACGAATGCCCAAAATTAAACTAATGCCTAATGCGATTTTTATTTTCATTTTTTCACTCGTCGCATTGCTGAGTTCTTTTGTACTATATATTTATTGGTATATTGAAATTAGTAGTGGTCTTGATGATGTAGTACTCAAATTTGACCTCGACCCTCGTCAGGTCTTTGAGTCCCAGCCAGCCGTGGTAGTCGTTGTTCTCTCATTGCTTGCGGGTTTGATTTTTACCGGGTTATCGATGACCTTCATATATAACTTAAAAATGCAGCAGCTTTATCGATTACAAAACAATTTCATTAATAATTTTACGCATGAATTAAAAACGCCTGTCACGTCATTAAAGCTCTACCTTGAAACGTTTCAAAAGCATGACTTGAGTAAAGAGGAACAACATAAGTGTATTAATTTTATGCTACAGGATGTTCATAGGTTATCAGGTAATATTAGTAACATACTTGATTTAGGGCGCATCGAGAGTCGCCATTTTCAAGGTGAATTTGTTGAACAGGATCTTATTAAATTTGTTGATAATTTTTATGATAAAAATGCCTACCTTTTTAAAGGCGCGTTAATAAAAGTTCACGTATTAGAAGGGGGAGCGTATAAAGATCCTGTTTCTATTTACCCAGATTATGCCGCCTCTATCAACGAATCTTTGTTTGAAATGTTGCTCATTAACCTTGCCTCTAATGCCGTAAAATATAATGAGTCGGCAATACCCGAGTTAGTCGTTTCTTTTCGGCGGAATGAAAAAAATATAAGTATGGAGTTTTCGGATAACGGTATTGGAATTGAACGAAAGCAAAGTAAAAAAATATTTAAAAAATTCTATCAGACTGCCCGTTCAAATATAAAGTCGACTGAGGGTAGTGGTATTGGTTTGTATTTGGTTCAAAATATTATTCAAGCCCATAAGGGCAAAATAAAAGTGAATAGCGCTGGTAAAGGAAAGGGGGCAACCTTTACGGTTACCATACCCGCAGTAAATATTGTCACCGGAAATAATACTATTAAGAATCATAAGGTAAGTAAATGAACCAGGTGGAAGCGGTAGAGAGTAAAAGGGTGCTGGTTGTTGAGGACGAGCATCATATTGCTGAAGGTTTGCGTTTAAACCTCCAGCTTCAAGGTTATGAAGTATTGATTGCTGATACCGGAACCGCTGGCTTGAGTGCATGGAAACAATGGGAACCAGATTTAATTGTGTTAGATATCATGTTACCCGGTATTGATGGTATCTCGGTCTTAAAAAGCATTCGCCTAGAAGATGAACGTTTACCGGTATTAATTTTGTCGGCTAAAAATTCCGCTGAAGACCGTGTCAAAGGGCTGGTTTTAGGTGTAGATGACTACTTGTCCAAACCGTTTGTGTTGGATGAGTTTTTATTGCGGGTCGAACGCCTGCTCAAAAGAAATAGTTGGTCAAAAGAAGAGCCAGCCCCGCAGAAATCGGTATCATCTGATGAGTATACTTTTGGTGACAATATAATAGTATTCAAAAACAACTTAGCAATTTGTCAGGGAAAGAAAATATCTCTCACCGAGCAAGAACTACGTTTACTCCGCTTATTTATTGCTAACCGTGGCAGGGCGTTGAGCCGAGGTGAAATTCTTGAGCTTGCTTGGGGCTTTTCTAAAAGCCTTTCAACAAGAACTGTTGATAACTTTGTCGTACGATTTAGAAAGTACTTTGAAGAAGACCCCAAAAAACCGGTATATTTTAAAAGCCGTCGCTCTGTTGGCTATGTGTTTGATCATTAAGCTTAACTAAAATCACCATAAAGCAAAGACTCTAGTAAGAATTGAACGCCAGAGATGTTGCTTAGCATTATTTCTACAGGCTTGTATGTTTAATTAATTCATGTACATAGGTAGTATCAAATAGATGGATTGGAAAATATTTCTCACGATATTTGCATCGGTCTTTATAGCCGAGCTGGGTGACAAAACGCAACTAGCAACGATGCTTTTTGCCGCCGATAAAGAGGTCAGCAAGTATACGGTTTTCTTTGCCGCCTCAGCAGCGCTAATTGTTGCGTCAGCTATTGGTGTTTTAGCAGGGAGTTTAATGTCAGAGTATATAAATGAAAAATATTTACATTATGTAGCGGGTGTAGGTTTTATCGCCATAGGTGCATTTACTTTATACAATGCATAAACATACATAACCAAAGATCGCTTACAAAGAACCGTGGGCTGGATCTTCGCTGTTACGCAGCTCGACCCATTATTGTAGGCGTTAAATTTTTTAAATTTGTACGATCTATTACAGCGTTGTTTTTTTAGATAATCAGATAGGATCTATAATGAAGTTTATTTCACTGCTAATCGCACTATTAATAGTTGGGCTTCTTGTAAAGAAGCAAATGGATTCAAGCTCATCAAGCTCAGAATATGACGATATTACTGGTAATGAAATTATAAACGTCCCAAAAGCACCTACAGCACCAAAAGATGTACAGAAATTCGAAAAGGATATAAACGAGTTCATGCTAAATGCTGCTGATCAACGAGCAAAAAAAGTTGAAGAATCTTTAAATAATCAGTGATATTTCAAAGCCTAACTAAACGTAGTAGTCGGACTAGAGATGCCAGTAAATTGGGCGGGATAGCCGTTGTTGTTCTGTTTGTTATTTGAGATATTTTCTTTTCTTATTACCTCGTGAGTAATTGCAGAAACTTTTAAGAAAGATACCCTTTTTTTTTGCTAAAGGATCTAGAAAATGAAAGTTCAAAAAATTACTTTAACCTTTTATGTCGTGTGCTTTTTTAT
>Ga0105350_10002161_pt1 | contig 11922 bp, 12 predicted proteins | sample EN1Hudsemesocosm_FD_83506 | JGI IMG/M metagenome (GOLD analysis project Ga0105350, IMG submission 83506) | Methane-oxidizing microbial communities from mesocosms in the Hudson Canyon - EN1E Hudson Canyon | ecosystem: Environmental > Aquatic > Marine > Cold seeps | place: Hudson Canyon...
ATTCCGTGTAACTTTTCAGGTTTGGATGACTGCTGCCAAAAAGATAATTCAGGTGTTACCCGATTCCCTAGTGGTTATTTTCTCAGCTAACTGTAATGAGGCTTTGTGGGCTGATTTACAGTTTCCTAAGTGTTTCAGATCAATACCTATGTATAGACCTAAAGGATTCATCACTTGATTATAGCCACGATTACTAAAAAAGCATTTATCCTGCATTTCCAGCAATCATGAGGTACTTAACTCATTAGTGATATCAGGAAGACACCACTAATGAAGCTCAACTTTTTAGGCTGAGCGTTGCAACAACATATTACGTATATGACCAATTGCACGAGTGGGGTTCAAACCTTTAGGACAAACACTCACACAATTCATAATGCCTCTACAGCGGAACACGCTGAAAGGATCATCAAGATCAGCCAAACGTTCAGAAGTAGCCGTATCTCTTGAGTCTGCCAAAAACCGATACGCTTGTAGCAAGCCAGAAGGTCCTACAAACTTATCAGGATTCCACCAAAAAGATGGACATGCCGTTGAACAACATGCGCATAAAATACACTCATAAAGACCGTCTAATTTTTCACGTTCTTCAGGCGATTGTAAACGCTCAATTGCAGGGGCTGGCTCATCGTTAAGCAAGAATGGCTTAATTTTCTCATATTGCTTATAGAACATTGTCATATCAACAACAACGTCACGTATAACCGGCAAACCCGGTAAAGGACGAATGATAAGCTTATCTTTTTTCACTACCTCAGAAAGAGGTGTGATACAAGCTAAACCATTTTTGCCATTCATATTTAAGCCATCAGAACCACAGACACCCTCTCGGCATGATCGACGATAGGCTAATGATGGATCTTTTTCTTTCAACAAGCCAAGTACATCCAGTACCATCAAATCTTTTCCGCCCGGAATTTCGAGCTGAACATCTTGCATGTAAGGCACTTTGTCTGTTTCTGGATTATAGCGATATAAGCTGACTAACATCTTTTTGTTCTCCTCTAGTAAGACCGCACTTGTGGTGGAAAGGCTTCAACTGTTTTTGGCGAGAAATTAACATCACGCTTACCAATAGTCTTGGTGGCAGGATAATAAACCGAATGTTTCAACCAGTTCTCATCATCTCGTTCGGTAAAGTCATTACGGGCATGCGCCCCTCGACTCTCTTTACGTTCTTCTGCAGCAACGGCTGTTGCGTAAGCAATTTCATAAAGATTGTCTAACTCAAGCGCTTCAATTCTTGCGGTATTAAAGGCAGAACTCTTGTCTTCGAGACTGGTATTTTTGATCCGTTCACCCAACTCGTCCAATATCTTAAGTCCCTTTTGCATACTCTCGCCTTCGCGAAATACACCAAAGTACAGTTGCATACAGCTTTGAAGATCATCACGTACCTTAGAAACACTTTCACCGCCGGTAGTGCTATTTAATCGCGTTAATCTAGAAAGTGCTGCTTCGATATCAGACTCAGTCGCATCATCAACAGAAAAGCCTTCATTTAACGACTTCTCAATTTGAATACCTGCTGCACGACCAAACACGACTAGATCAAGTAATGAGTTGCCACCCAGACGGTTGGCACCGTGAACAGAAACACACGCAGCCTCACCGCAGGCATACAAACCAGCAATAACAACAGAGTTTCCTTCAGAATCAAAATCCAATGCCTGACCACCAATATTTGTTGGAATGCCACCCATCATATAATGACATGTTGGCACTACAGGAACTGGCGCTTTAACAGGATCGATATGTGCAAAGGTTTTAGAAAGCTCACAAATACCCGGTAGTTTGGACATGAGAGTTTCTTCACCTAGATGATCCAACTTCAATAGAACGTGATCTTTCTTCGGGCCACAACCACGGCCTTCAAGAATTTCCATGACCATTGAACGAGCAACAACATCACGCCCTGCTAAATCTTTAGCGTTTGGCGCATAACGCTCCATGAAACGTTCGCCATCAGCATTGATCAGATAACCACCTTCACCGCGACAACCTTCTGTTACTAATACTCCAGCACCCGCTATACCAGTGGGGTGGAACTGCCACATTTCCATATCCTGAACCGGATAACCCGCTCTCAATGCCATACCAACACCGTCACCAGTATTAATTAATGCATTGGTCGTAGATTGGAAGATACGTCCAGCACCACCTGTCGCAATGACAGTTGCCTTAGCACGTACGTAAACTGTTTCACCTGTTTCGATGCAAATTGAAATTGCGCCGACCACATCGTTATTTTTGTTCTTCACCAAATCAACTGCGTACCACTCATTTAAGAACGTAGTACCGCCTTTTAAGTTACCTTGATAAAGAGCATGAAGTAGAGCATGACCAGTTCTATCCGCTGCTGCACACGTTCGTGCTGCCTGACCACCTTTACCATAATCTTTCGACTGACCACCGAAGGGCCGTTGATAAATACGCCCCTCTTCCGTTCTAGAAAAAGGTAGACCCATATGATCAAGCTCATAAACCGCTTGAGGACCAACCTGACACATATATTCGATCGCGTCCTGATCACCGATGTAGTCAGAACCTTTTACTGTGTCGTACATGTGCCAACGCCAATCATCATTAGGGTCATCACTTGCAATTGCACAGGTAATACCACCCTGCGCAGACACCGTATGTGAACGTGTCGGAAATACTTTTGTAATACAAACTGTTTTAATACCTGCTTCAGTTAGCTGAAGCGCAGCTCGCATACCCGCACCACCGCCGCCAACGACGATTGCATCGTAATTTAATGTTCTTATCTTAGACATAACTTACAGTCCCCATAAAATCTGAACACCCCAAGCCACGTATACAAACATGACTAGGCCGCAGGCAGCTTGAAAAATAAAACGAAGGCCAAGAGGCTTAATGTAGTCGGTTGAAATTGTCCACAAGCCGATCCAAGCATGAGCACCCAATGAGAGAAGCGCTAATAATGAGAATATACGAACGCAGGTTGAAGCAAAAAACTCACTCCATTGCGCATAAGTTAAATCAGGATTTAAAACCAAAAAACCCAAAATAAATAGTGTATATGCTGCAAGGACAACTGCAGTAACTCGCTGCATCATCCAGTCATAAAGGCCATTACGACCAAAATTCGTAACACTGGCTACCATAACCAAGCTCCTGCTAATAATATAAGCACGACAGAAAACACGATAACTAACTTAGCACCAAGTTCACCACCTTCTAATGTTTCACCAATCCCCATGTCCATTAGCAGATGTTTAAAGCCCGCCACCATATGGAATAACAAGGCGGATAGAACACCCCAAATAATTAGTTTAACGAACAATCCGTCAAAACATTCTTTTACTGAGTTGAAACTTTCTTCACTGACTAGCGAAAGATCCAATGCGTACATTAGAATCGCCACACCGACAAATAATGCGACACCCGTTATACGGTGCACAATAGATGTTAAGGCAGGTAGAGGAAAACTAAATTGCGTTAGGTCTAGATTTACAGGTCGTTTATCGTTCACAGCACATATACTCTCTCAAGATGGCATGAGCCCATTTAAACAAAGCAATACAATCACAAATAGCGAAAGCTTACTTTGCAACCTCATTTATAATTAGCTGTACCAACCTTCTCCCCATTTTTCAATTTTTTAAGGCAAAAAATCTGAAAAACGTGATTCAAGTCAACACATTATTTTGGGGACGCATTATAGGGATTCAAATTAGGAAACACAAACAACATAATGGCCTAGATACCAAAACTGCCAAAAATCAAAATTCTTTCATTTGACAATTGGAATTTTGGCTTTATAGTAGCCCCGCCTTAGCTGGGCAAATCAATAAAGTAGCTTTAAAAGAATCAAATTCTGAAACTTCCAAACAAAAAGCTTGCACCAAAACAGACTGTAGCTTAAATAACGCGCCAAGCAAGGGCAATTTCAAATTTCCTTATTTTTTAATATAAAATTTATACTTTAATGATTTAATCCCCAGACGTGACTATAGTCTTTGTATTTGACATAATGCGCAAAATTTATAGCCGTCCAAAATACTAGCACATGCTTGGAACATAAGTATTTTCTGGACTCCCCCCTATGTTTAGTAACAGGAGAGCACGATGACTGATAAAAAAGCCCAGTTATTGGTTGATGGTAAAACCATCGATTTACCCATTTATTCCGGATCAGTCGGACCAGATGTTATAGATGTACGAGGCCTTGTTTCAGAAGGTGCTTTCACATATGACCCTGGTTTTGTTTCAACAGCAGCTTGCGAATCAAAGATCACCTACATAGATGGTGGAAAAGGCGTACTTCTTCATAGAGGCTACCCAATTGAGCAACTTGCAAACAACTCTGACTACCTTGAACTTTGCCATTTATTACTAAAAGGCGAACTACCTACACCAGAAGAAGATGCAAAATTCAGAGCAACGGTCAGCAACCACACAATGGTTCATGATCAGCTAAACCAGTTCTTTAAAGGTTTCCGCCGTGACGCTCATCCGATGGCAATTATGTGTGGCGTTGTCGGTGCCCTATCCGCTTTCTATCATGAGTCTATGGATATCTCTGACGAGCAACACAGAGAAATTGCTGGCTTCAGATTAATTGCAAAAATGCCAACCATTGCAGCAATGTGCTACAAGTATTCAATTGGCCAACCTTTCATGTATCCAAGAAATGATCTCAACTATGCCGAGAATTTCTTACACATGATGTTCAGCACCCCTGCTGGCGATGTTAAATTTGACCCTGCCATCATCAAAGCAATGGATAAAATATTCATGCTTCACGCTGATCACGAGCAAAATGCTTCAACATCGACCGTACGCCTAGCAGGTTCAACCGGCGCAAACCCTTTCGCATGTATCGCGTCTGGCATTGCTGCACTGTGGGGCCCCGCTCACGGCGGCGCTAACGAAGCCGTTCTAACCATGCTAAATGAAATTGGTGACGTTTCACGCATTGATGAATTCGTCGCTAAAGCGAAAGACAAGAATGACCCCTTCCGCTTAATGGGCTTTGGTCATCGTGTATATAAGAACTTTGATCCTCGCGCAAACGTGATGCGAGAAACATGTCAAGAAGTACTTACAGCACTTGGCCTGGAAAACGACCCACTACTTAAAATTGCGCTTGCGCTAGAGAAAATTGCTCTTGAAGATGAGTATTTTGTTGCACGTAAGCTATACCCGAATGTAGATTTTTACTCGGGTATCATTTTGAAAGCAATTGGTATTCCAGAGTCTATGTTCACTGTTGTTTTTGCTATGGCGAGAACGATTGGCTGGTTCTCTCACTGGAATGAGATGGTAAGTGAAAATTACAAAATTGGTCGCCCAAGACAGTTATACACTGGCTACGATGCAAGAGATTACCCAAGCAAGTAAACACCGATACTAGCACTTAAAAAAACCCTGCAATCGCAGGGTTTTTTTATGATTTTAGGATGATAACTCTGCAAGCTTTTCCGCAATTACAGCCCGACTCCTAAAAGCCAACTCCTTTCGCCCCAAGCCTTCAGACAAAGGAGGTAAAAAGAAAACATGCGCATGTATACGCTCTACATATAACATCCGCTCTAAGGTGTCAAAAAAACTATCATCATTAATATAAGCAGGCTCAGGCAACTGTACTCCTTGCGCATCAGTATAACGAATCACAAGCGGTTGAACCCGGCAACCCACGCGGACCGCCGCCTCATAAAACATAGGATAAAAGGGCAGCACTTCTGAGCCCACCGAGGTTGTAGACTCCGGAAACAAGTGAACCGAAGAACCCTCTTTTAGCTTTTCTTCTATTGCGGGAATAGACCGATATGCATGAAACTTATTTTCACGATTAATAAAAACACTTTCCATACGGCGCGTAAATGAACCCAAAAAAGGCCACTGCTCCAAATCATGCCTAGCAATAAAGCTTAATGGTTTGATATTATTCAAAATAATCGTATCCAACCAAGAAATATGATTTGAAACAAACATCCCCCCATCAACCATTATTTCACCATCAACATGCACCACAGCATTCATAGAATGCGCTAAATCAGAGACCCAAGTCTTAAATAAGCGATAGTCATTCAAGGAATTACCTTCTATTTTAGATACGGAAGGAAACTGGTAACACGACTGAATAAAAGCTCCACCTGAAAGCAAATTTAAACCCAAACGACCGTAACGATAGACCCGCCTAGATCTTTTTTTAAAGTTTTGAAGATAAGGCAACTTAAATACACTAATCACTTTTTGATTTCTTTTCGGGTAAAAACCCACTCAAACTCTGTAGAGTCATTCTGACTGAATCGATACCCTTCATAATCAAAACCCTTTAAGGCCTCAGCCTCTGTGATTAAATTATCCGCCGCATAACGCACCATTAAACCACGCGCTTTTTTTGCATAGAAACTAATGATTTTATACACACCATTTTTTTCATCCTTAAAAACAGGTGTAATGATATTCGCCTTAACATTTTTTGACTTAACCGACTTATAATATTCATTTGAGGCAAGATTCACCAAGATCGGATCTTTACCATCCAGCTGAGAATTTATTTTATCGGTAATTTTATCCCCCCAAAACGCATATAAATTTTTTCCCATCGGGTTCGCGATTTTCGTACCCATCTCAAGTCGATACGCCTGCATCAAATCCATTGGCCTTAATAAGCCATATAAACCCGATAAAATACGTAACGTAGACTGAAGATACTGAAGCTGATCTTGCTTCATTGTCTCAACCGCAATGCCGTTATAAACATCACCATTAAAGGCATAAACTGCCTGCTTCGCATTCTGAATATCAAAAGGTATACACCAATCTGAAAACCGTTGTACATTGAGCTTTGATATATTTTCACTCACCTTCATTAAATTGGAAATAAATGACCAATCATATTCACGCATAACTTCAACTAACTGCTGAGACTCATTTAAAAATTCTGGCTGAGAGAACTCATCCGATAGACTGGCCGACTCAAAATCCAGAGATTTGGCAGGAGAAATCAAAAATATCATATTTTACCTTTAGTAGAATGTTTCATGAGAGCTGCTTCAAGACATAATCATGCGCAGACAACAAATCAAAGGGCCAACCCAAGTCAAGTTCAGAGCCAATATAGTGCAAAACCGGTATCCTTACGGCATAACGCTCCAAAAGACAGGCGTCATCGGTTATTTCTGACACTTCAAACAACCAATCAACACCTTTCTCCATCAATACTAGCTGCAAGTCGCGAAGAACAGTAAGCGCCTCATCACACAAATGACAGCCTGAAGTAGAATATAGCAAAAACAATTATCGCTCCAAAATATAAAAATTTAATCTTTTTTATCAAGCACTTAACCTTTTCACTTAATCTATAAAGTTAATATTACTTGGCAAGCGTAACTTAGAAAAGCATAATGTTCGGCAGTTAATTTTAGTGCAACCTTATAGCATAACGTCCACCTCAATTTACACAAGGCAACAAAACAACTATGTGGTTTAAAAACATCCTACTTTATCGCTTTACAAAACCATTTGAAACCAGCAATGAAACACTCGAAACTCTTTTAGCAGAATCACCTTTCAAACCTTGCGGCCCGACAGAAACTAGCCAATTAGGTTGGACGAGCCCCATACAAAAATCAGAACAATGTGTACATGTCGCTCAAAACTATTGGATGATCTGCCTACAAAAACAAGAACGCATTTTACCCGGCTCTGTTGTCAATGAACAAGTCCAAGAAAAAGTTAATGCTATCGAAGAAGAACAACACCGAAAAGTTACTCGAAAAGAAAAGACCGAACTCAAGGAAGAAATTACGCTTCAGCTGCTACCCAAATCCTTTACACGAACATCTCGCCATTATGCCTACTTAACCCCAGACAAAGGGTATATGGTTATTAATACATCTTCAGCAAAGGTCGCCGATGAACTAACCAGCCTACTCAGAAAGTCAGTTGGATCACTCCCAATTAGAATTCCAAGCGTCAATCAGGCACCCAGTTCAGTAATGACCCACTGGGTCACTGAAGACAACGCCCTACCTGAAAACTTTACACTTGGTTATGAGTGCGAACTCACCTCAAATGGCGATGAAAAAGGCAGCATAAAATATAAAGGCCTTGAACTTGATCAAGATCAAATAGATCAGCAAATTAAATCAGGCATGGAAGTCAGCAAACTCGCTGTTGAGTGGCGGGAAACTATGAGCTTCATTTTAGGAAGCGATTTAAGTATCAAACGGATAAAATTTGGCGATATGCTTCAAGAGCAATTAAGTGATAGCAATGCAGAAGATGCAGCCGCACAATTTGATGCAGGCTTTGCCATTATGACACATGAATTCGACAAGCTAATCCCTGAAATATTCGACGCATTTGGCGGCGAAGATACCAGCGCTATTATTGACGAACAAAAGACTGATGAGTAACAGCTGACGAACAAAATGCTCACGAATAAAAAACTGAAAGTAGGAACCTTCCTGCTTTCAGCTCTCTTCGACCCCACCTTAATTAAAGGTGTTATCTAGATAATCATCCCGAACTACTACAACAAGCCTTTTTCGATTACTTCTTGCCGAATACCCGCCCAACCTTCTTTAATTGTCTTCAGGTGACCCAGTACTTCATTGAGTGCCTCAATATCATTGCGCATATTGGCTTGCACCAACCTATGCTCACAATAAACATACAAGTCGAAAAGATTTTTTGATAAGTCACCACCGACCTCCAAATCGAGAAAGCTTCTCAGACCCGAAACTATTTCAATAGCTTTATTAATCAGCTTATTTTTGCCTTCATAATCTTTGGCAGTAACCCGAGCCTTAGCCATATTAATACGATCAATGGCACCATCAAACAACAGTTGAATCAACTGGTGACGGTCAACGTCCACTACACTTGTTTGAGCATTTACCGATTGATACTGATGTAATGCATTCATACCTTTCTCCCACTTATGCACTTTTTATATTGCATTATTCATGCATATTTATTATTTATGCGAAGTTAATCGTTAGTTTATTCGCTACTACCAAAACCTGCTAAGGCATCTAGTTGTCTTTTCACAAAATCTTGCGTGCTATTGAGCTGCGAAATAATGATATCAGCGGCCGTAAACTGTCTGGCCAATCTTGCCGTCAATGTCTCAATGCGCTCATTTAAATCCGTTCGCTCTTCCGCAATCAATGCCAAGGCTTTTGTCAAGGTATCCGTCTTAGAATACAAAGCCCCATCAATAGAAATATATTCTGTTATTTTATCGACGAACTGCTCACCGACACCCTCAATATACGTTACCGTCCCACGACTTCCAGTCCCAGTGCCATCAACGGTAACACTAATACCTTCCGAATCATCATCAACAGCTGCCGTTAAAATCTGCCCCGCGCCAGTTGCTGTTGCGCCGTTAATTGTACCAACAACATCCACTCCGGTTGTTCCAGCAGCAATACTTAAACCAAGTTGGGCTACAGTATTAGTATCGACCGCAGTGATCTCAACTTTAGAGCTTGAACCATAAATACTTGAATTAATGACGATCTGATTCGAACCATCGAGAGAAACAACAACACCTTTACCATCTGCGGATAAGGTAGTGTCTGCATTTATCTTGGATTGAATTTCCGCAACTAACTCAGCCTTAGTATAACTCCCTGCCGTAAGCGCAATGGCACCACTTGTGATACCATCAACTTTAATTGTCAGACCGTCGTTGTTAGCATCGATAGTCGTGCTTGCCCCAATACTAACAGAACCCGAAAGCTCACCTCTAGTAGCGGCCGTACTAACCGAAATAGCATAGGTACCTGGTACGGTATGTATCCCTGCCTGCTCATAAGTCACTTGACTGTCAGACGTCCGCCCTTGATCACTAAACAAAGCACTAACGTCGTCAGGGTCTGAAGCAAATTTAGCCTTAAAAACACTCGAATCAAAATTGAGCAAGCCGGTTTGGAAGTCAGTTGATATACCGACCTCCGCCAAACTTCTTACATTGGCATTCTCAAGCCCCTCAACCGTTGAACCCAATACTCGCCTAACCTGACTCATAATAGTTCGAGTGGTAGAGTCGCCTAATAAGACCCCATTCTCTGTAGCACCGGTTGAATCAAATGCACTATTTTCATTAATCAGCGTTTTGAGCGCGTTAAACTTATCTACAAATTCAGTGACCGCATCGACAACTGCCGTATCATCATCAGCGATAATAAGGCTCGAAGCAGCACCAATATTCGTACTATTTAAACTTAAAATTACGCCAGGGATAGCGTCGGTAACGGTGTTAGTGGCCCGAGTAACCGACACACCATTTAAGGTAAAAGCCGCATCAACAGCAGCCTGACTAGGCACTAAATTCACACCACCCGAGGTGTAAGATAAGCTAGAAAGGCCATCAGTGTCGGTATCATCCAAGTCACCTGTATCAGTGACCGCAACATCAATAACGTTGTCCAAGCCAGTAGTATCTGAGTTTAATACCAGCTTGTACGCAGTACCCGTATACAAAACAGATGCCGTCACACCGACAGTATCATCATTATTAATGGCTGCTGCGATACCGTCTAAAGTATTATTGGTATTATCAATGGTAATATTAGCTGTCGCAGACCCAATGGTAATAGCTAAAGAACCAGTACCTACCGTGGTCACATTTGAGTCTGTATAGTTTCCCGAAGTAAGCGTATGCGCCTTTGCAAGCGCGGTGACCTCTAGTGTATGTGTCCCTGCTGCTGCAGCACTGGTATCGACTACACCAGAAAAAGCAACATTACCAGACGTAATGGTTTTAGATTCAAATAAGGAAGGGTTTGCCAAGGAGCGAGAAGGAAGCCGAAGGTCAGTGATCGCCGACTGAATCAAGCCAAAAACAGAAAGCTCTGCATTAATTTCAGCTTCTTGATTATCTAGACGCGCCTCAGTTGGCGCACGCTCAGCCTCGGCTAAATTATCAATTAGCTCACTGGTTAAAACACCCGAACCAATTCCTACTGAAGAAACACTTGCCATAATAGCCGCCTCTAACAACTCTTGCTAACAGCATACACTGCAAACAAATAAACTATACTATTTAGAGCAACAAATAACCAATGTCGCCGAAGTCATATAAAGCATATCGGCCAAAAGAGGTAAAAGTTAACCTCTCAAATCGTAAAAAAATGTAAACTGTTGCCGCTATCAACGGCAAGCAGTTACACCAAACTATACTTTAGCGTTAAACAAACTCAATGGTTCACTCTGCTGCAATTCTTCTGCCAACTTTAATGCAACATCATCAGGAATCTGTCGAATAACCTTTGACGTATCCCTATCCACCACCGTGATAATTGTTTTACCCGACGCATCATCTAAATTAAACTGCAAATTTCGCTGAACAGATTGAACATAATCATTCAATTGAGTGACGGCCTTTTTAACATCACCTTTTTCACTCGGCTGAACAGCCTGTTCAGTCTTTTCAACTACCTTTTCAGCCTTAGCAACTGCGCCTACATCCTGCTTATCAATCGCCGTCACATTATCGTGTGATTTTTGAGTCGACGATATAGGCACAATTCGAGAATCGACCTGCCCTACACCACTTGCTTTGACGTCATTCATAACGCACCTCTATTTTGTATCTTCTGATCTTTTTAAATCTTGAAGAGCTATCTAACGCAAGTTACCGACGATGGTTTTATCCATGGCCGGCACTTTGTTAGTCACTATTTCTTTAAATCTACTGTAGTAATGACAATACTTGCTGAGGTCTTGCATTAGCTTGCGATAACACCGAGATACCAGCCTGTTGAAGCACTTGCGCTCTTGACAATGCAGCCGTCTCAACCGCAAAGTCGGCATCACTGATTCGAGAATTTGCAGCCGATAAGTTTTCGGAATTCACCGCATTGTTAGAGATAGTAGATTCGAAACGGTTTTGAATCGCACCTAACTTACCCTGCTCTCTAGCTACCTGGTTAA
>Ga0105350_10002162_pt1 | contig 11920 bp, 7 predicted proteins | sample EN1Hudsemesocosm_FD_83506 | JGI IMG/M metagenome (GOLD analysis project Ga0105350, IMG submission 83506) | Methane-oxidizing microbial communities from mesocosms in the Hudson Canyon - EN1E Hudson Canyon | ecosystem: Environmental > Aquatic > Marine > Cold seeps | place: Hudson Canyon...
CATTCTGAGCGTGAATTTTATCGGGCTAAAAGACACTTACGTATTGTTTCTTTGATCTCTATTGATATTGACCATTTCAAAAATATTAATGATTGTTATGGTCATCCTGCTGGTGACAAGGTGCTTATGTCTGTCGCTAAATGTTTATTACCCTGTATTAGACAAGAAGATATATTAGCGAGGATTGGCGGTGAAGAATTTTCAATTTTACTCCCTGAAACTACCCTTCAATCGGCAAAGGTTGTTGCTGAACGCATTCGACTCAATCAAAGTAATCTATCCATAACGGGTGAGTGGAAGGGCGAGATTACACTGACAGTAAGTATAGGTGTAACTTGTATAAAATTTGAAGACGATACTTTTGACGATTTTTTTAGACGAGGGGATAAAGCATTATATCAAGCTAAGGCATTGGGGCGTAATCAGGTTTATTGTTTGTAGGAATTAAGGGTAATTGAACTAACTATGATAAAAACTGCGTATGAATTTCAGTATCAAATAAATTTTTTATGAGTAAAGCAAATTCTTTAATAAATAATTTTTGCTCATTAGTCACAGAATTATTTACAACGCCCGATAAGATTTCTTCTAGATCATAAACAATTGCATCTACTTCACGAATCACAGTATTACGTTGATTAAAAGATAGCGCTTCATTTTGACTACAAATACTAATTATTTGCTCACTTAACTCTTGTTCTATGACCTCCATCACAGAATCTGCCCCAAACTCTGCCGAGGAAGAGTTTTCAAATAAGCTTAAATGCTCAGTTAAGTATTCGATAATATGAATATAACCTTCAGTATCTGTAACCATTAAAGCCCACCTATATTAGAGAAGGTATACTCTACCTTTTATATGGGAGTTTAATCAAGGTTGTATATTTCTATTTGTTGCAAATAATTACAAGGATTTATAAATGTAAATGAACTATTTCAATAATATTGATGAAAAAAATATTTAAATAATGCCAATAAAACGATACACACAAGAATTAATTTACCAATATGTCAATAGTAAACAATGTGTTAGCTCAATCAAATAAAGTTCAACATCAATTGTGTAATAGGGGTTGTATTATTTCTATATTCAGGCAGAATTAATGGATGTTGTTATCTAATGTAACAATTTGTTCCAAATAACCATAAAACATAAAATAATAAATATTATAATTCCAGAGAGAAACACTAATATGAAAAATTCTAACCTAAAACGAAACTTTAAACTTTCGCTAGCTGCAATTGCAGTAGGCGGATGTTTAGCTGCATCACCAATCGCATTTGCTGAAGAAGGCGAAGAAATTGATAAGGTTGAGCGCATTGAAGTAACAGGCTCACGTATCAAACGTGCTGATCTAGAAAGTGCATCTCCAGTAAGTGTAATTACAACTGAAGATATGAAAATTCAGGGTATTACTAACGTAGCTGATGCTCTTCAAAACCTTACTGCTCAATCAGGTGGTTTAACTGCTGCGGTAAATAACGGTGGTAACGGTAATGCTACAGTTAACTTACGTGGTATGGGCGCTAACCGTACTCTAGTATTAGTTAATGGTCGTCGTATGGTTGCATCTGGTACTGGTGCATCATCTCGTGTAGATTTAAACGCTATCCCAATGTCAGCTGTAAAACGTATTGAAGTTCTTAAAGATGGTGCTTCTGCGATTTATGGTTCTGATGCTGTTGCTGGTGTTGTTAACATCATCATGCGTGATGACTTTGAAGGTATCGAATTCGATGCTAACTACCAAGAAACTGGCGAAGGCGATGGTGAAGAATCAAGTCTAAGTACTACTTTTGGTATCAATAGTGATAAAGGTAATATCGTAGTTAACTTAGGTTACTATGATCGTGGTTCTGTTCGTCAATCAGCTCGTAGCTATTCTGAATGTCCAATTTGGGAAGCTGATGACGGTGCTGGTCCTTACCAATATTGTGGTGGTTCTTCATTCTCTCTAGGTATGAATTCTTATTTGGCAGATAACAGCCGCGTTCAATTCGAACCAGGTGGAAACGATAGTTCTACAAGTGCTGGTTACCATGATTGGATAAATTCTGGAGACGATAACGATCGTTATAACTATTCAGCATTATCATACTTATCAACACCTGCTGAACGTTACAACGTTTCAGTACTAGGTAACTATGAAATTGCAGATGATTTAAATTTCTTTGCAGAAGCTTATTACACTAACCGTAGTTCTGTACAGCAAATGGCACCTCAGCCTATTTACTATGCATATGGCGCAAATGGCCGTAACTGGACAATGGCTCAAGATTCTGAAGTATATCCTTTCATAGGTTTATACGACTTTGATATGCCAGGTTCAACTGCTGCTGGCGAATATAATACTATGTACCCACTTCGTCGTATGCAAGAAGTAGGACCTCGTATTTTTGAACAAGAAGTTAACACCATTCAAATGACCACTGGTCTTGAAGGTATGTTCGGTGATTATTCATGGGAAGTTTTTTACACTTATGGTCGTAACAGTGCGGTCGCTAAGTCTAAAAACTACATCAACATGGAAAACGCAATTAAATCAGTTAACGAAAACTGTGAAGGCGTAACCGTTACTGGTACACAAGATAATTACACAGTAGAAGGCAATAACGCTGCACTTCCATGTATTAACTACATGGGCTTAGGTTCTATTTCTGAAGCTGATGCAGAGTACTTACGTTATACAGACCAAGGTACTTCTGGAACTGAAATGCATCATTTAGCTGGTGTAATTTCAGGTGACTTGTTTGAACTTCCTGCAGGTCCTGTTGGTTTCGCTGTAGGTGTTGAGCGTCGTAAAGAATCAGCATTTAACCAACCTGATGCATTTTCTTCTTCTGGGATAGGTTCAGGTAATGCAGTACAACCAACTTCTGGTAGTTACAGTGTTAATGAAATGTATGTTGAGTTAATTGCTCCTTTATTAACTGATTTACCTCTTGCTCAACAAGTTGATTTAGAAATTGCTATGCGTGCCTTTGATTATGATACTTTCGGTTCAGATAGCACTTATAAACTAGGTTTAACTTGGAGAATGAATGACGCATTAATGCTTCGTTCTGTAGTGTCTACTGCTTTCCGTGCACCGAGTGTTGGTGAGTTATTTGGTGGTCAATCTGACAGCTACACAAACTTTACTGATCCATGTAATGGTGTTGGTGGTGCAGATGTTGATGCTCGTTACGCAGCTGCATGTGCTAATGATGTAAGCAGTGGTGCCATAGCTGGTGACGGTTCTTGGTCACAAGGTAATGGTCAAGTACGTGCTGTTGTCGGTGGTAACCCTGAGTTAGGTCCTGAAACTGCAGATACATTCACTGTTGGTGTTGTTGTAGAACCGTTAGACGGTTTAAGCTTTACTGTTGATTATTACGATATTGAACTTTCTAATGTTGTTAGTTCAATTAGTGTTGGAACACGTTTAGATAAGTGTTATAGCGCAGCTGACGGTGGTCTTGGTGGTGCTAACGCATTCTGTCAAGGTGTAATGCGTAATGCTGTAGGTGATTTTGATGGTGTTCCAGCAACGAGTGCTAACTTGTCTACCTGGAAGTTAACCGGTATGGATTATAATGTTCAATATAAATTCGAAGCACTTGAATTAGAATGGTCATTAGATTGGGAAGCTTCGTTCATTGACACATGGGAATCTGTTGGTTTTGAAGGCGAAGAAGGCGTAGAAAATGTTGGCGTTGCTTCAAGTAGCTCTGGTTCTATTCCTGAATGGAAGCATAACTTTGGCGCACGTGTAAGTGGTGAGAATTGGACAATTGCTTATAACATGATGTGGGTTGATGAATTAACTGATTCTTATGTTACTAACGGTGGTGATGCTGCTGATTTATATTCTCCAACAGCTGATGCATTCGCTTCTCATAATTTAAGTGCTACTTATCACTTGAACGATAATGTTACAATCCGTGCTGGTATTGATAACTTTACAGATGAAGAGCCTCCTTACTACACTAATTACGATGATTCGAACACTGATACAACGTTGTATCATTATGTAGGTCGTAACTTCTATTTTGGTACAACTATTAGTTTCTAATAGTGTCTACCAATAATATAAAAACGATACCTTAGGGTATCGTTTTTTTTTGTTTAAAATATTTTAACAATAAAATTAAACAGTAATTTAACTGATACTGAAAAGACTTAATGATAAACTTTAGAGTAATTATGACGTCACTCTAGTAAATTATTTACAACTATGTTGAAAAAACTACAATTAGCAAATCAGCTTCTCGAAAATTATAAATATGATGAATCAGAAAAATTACTGTTGTCGTTATTAGATCATGTAGAAATGAAACATGAGGTTTTTTTAGCATTGAGTCGGTTGTATTTAAAAGCAGGGCGATTGGATAATGCTATTATTTACCAGCATAAATTATGTGTTATTTGTCCAAAAAATAAAGTGTATAGGAATACTCTAGCCAATTTGCATTTTAATTTAGCCTATAAATTAAAAAACCAAGGTGATTTCCAAGAGGCAGCTGAGCATTATTCATTTGCAATAGATCATAATATTACACAACCAGAAGAAGCTTATCTTAACATGGCCGTTATATTTTCTGACTGCTTAAGAAAAGAAGAAAAAGCAATATCATGTTTGAATAAAGCGCTGGATATTAATCCAACATATGCCCCCGCACTTTATAACTTAGCAAATATACATGAAGAAATTGGTAATAAAAATGAAGCAAAACGTCTTTTCCATACAATACTAGATATAGAACCTAACAATTATCAAGTGATTGTTCGTTTGGCTGAGATTAAAAAATTCACTGAAAAATCTGATGATTTAATCGTAAAAATGCAAGCAGGGCTGTGTGATATAACCGTTGATAGAACAACTAAAATTAATTTGAATTATGCACTGGGGAAAGCGTTTAACCAATTTGACGCGTTTGAAGAAGCATTTATTTATTTCGATGATGCGAACAAGCTAGAAGTAGCTTCTGGGATTAGATACGATAAGAAAAATCACGAAAACGAAATAAATAACCTGATCAGTTTTTTTAATAAAAATTGGTTTGATAACTTCGACAAAGTCTCGGATGAAAGTCCTATTTTTATCTGTGGTATGTTCCGCTCTGGCTCAACTTTGATTGAGCAAATATTAGCATCTCACCCAGATATATGTGCGGGTGGCGAATTAGATTACTTTCCTTCTTTAATTAGAAAAAATATATCACCATTTCCTAATCAACTGTTAAACATTTCAGAAGATACGTTTAAAAAAATAGCGAATAATTATATTTTAGATCTAAGAGATAAGTTTCCAGATTCAGCATATGTTACAGATAAAAGGCCAGATAACTTTTTATATATTGGTTTAATAAAGAGTTTATTTCCAAAGGCAAAAATAATTTTTACTAAAAGACACCCAATTGATAATTGTTTATCGTTATACTTTTGTCGTTTAGATAAATCTCAAAGTTATGCCGTAAACTTATCTGATAGTGCTCATTATTATCAAGAGCATGAAAAACTAGTAAATCACTGGAGGTCTATATTTCCAGATGATATTTTTACTATTGATTATGATGTATTAATTGATGATTTTAATGTTGAAGTTAGGTCTTTGTTAAAGAGTTTAGAGCTAGATTGGAATGATAATTGTCTGAACTTTTACAACGTAAAAAACAAAGTGAAAACGGCAAGTATTTGGCAAGTTAGAGAACCATTATACCGTTCAAGTTCAGGTAAAAGAAATAACTATGTTAATCAATCTTTAGTACTTCGAGAATACTTTGAAGATAGGTAATAAGACCTGAATAGAATTAAGTTTCTTGGTAATATCAACCTTTATAAATCATTAACAAACGTTTAAATATTGATCCCAAATAAAATTTGGGATCATTTGAAATGCAGTCTTTATGATTATTTACCCGACTTCATCTGACCTCTTGTAAGGCGTTTCATAGCATCTTGAGCTTTTTCTTTTTCAATTTCAATTTGCTGTGGAGTTCTGCATATTTTAGTACCAATTCGACTACCCGTCGTTTTTTCATATTTACATATTTTACCATCTTCATTAGATGCAAGAGCTACTTTAGAGCTTTCAGGCTTTCCTGAACAAGCAGATAAAAATTGGGCTGCAACCATTAAAAATATTATTGTTTTGTACTTCATCGTTATTCCTTATTTGATGTTTATATTGTCATATTTGATTATGACCTAAAATAATAGTCATACGCTTATTTCCAAGCCTAAAATATAACAAATATTTTCTTTCTATAAATTAATGTATTTGATGTTTGTAAATAAAAGTAACATTTATGAGTGTTAATATTTACAAACAGGATTTAAGTTTAAAGTCATTTCATTTAAATGACTACATAAAAATTCATATTTATGTAGGAGAATTTAAATGAATATACACTTGTATGCTTGTTCTACTTATAAACGACAATGCAATGAACTACGTTTAATAAGATCAAGGTACAATAGCATTTGAATACGGGAATAAATGAAACACCCTAGTTTTTGACTTAAATAGGCGCTATATCGCCAGATACAGTAATTCGTTCTTGATCACTTTTAAAAGGTATAGTTCCATGCCAAAAGTAAGATGGGAAGCGAATTAACATTCCCTCTTTAGGCTCTATTATCTTATCTTCCTTCGGTTGACAAAGCATTTTAAAGCCAGGTTGCCCAAACTTAATCCAACCTTGTTTTTCCGTAGGGTCCGTTATTATTGAAGGGAGTTTGGCGTAATATGAACCACTATACCAACCTGCAGGATGATGATGGTTTTTGTGGAAGCCAGAATTTTTTAAGATTACAGACCATGTATCTGTTTCGGTATAATCGCCAGTATTCAAAGATAAAAGCGGATGTTTATCATCTTTAGGTAGCGTAGCCAAAAAGTCTAAGACTTGTGCCCTAAAGCTTTTTCTTAGCTGTTGAAATATTGGTACATGATAATCAAAAAGTTTTTCAGATGTTTGACTTCCTGTAACTAATGACTGATCAAGTGGGTTAGTTTTGCCAAAGTGATAACTACGTAATGCTAAAACTAAATCATTGTTAAAGTCTTCTATACTTAAGTAACCTTCAGGAGCCGCTATTTGTGTCACTAATACGTGTTCATAGTTGCATAAGTAATCATATTCAGCACTCTTTAGTAACTTTAATGCAGTGGCTTTATAGGCTAAACAACCTTGTAAATGAGGTGAGTCACCAATGAGCAGATCAAATATTTTAATCGCTTTTAGAGGTTGATTTAAACACAAATGACTTATTCCTAACTCTTCCTGAGCTAAGTAACTATTATCAATAGCTGCTGCTTTAGTTAAGTACTGTTGAGATAGTTCAAACTCTTCTAGCTCCCTGAGAACAACACCTAATTTTATCAATGTGGGAGCGTGATTGTTATTTATTCTTAAAGATTTTTGTAGAGTCTCTCTAGCTTCTTTATGCTCACCAGCTAAATAAAGTTTATGTCCTAGACTTAACATTAATTGGTTAGAATTATTTGTTGAACTTATTGCTTTTCGGTATGAATCTAAAAATTCGGGATCTTTTTGTTCCCATAAAAGTTGATTTAACCAGTGGTGTGCATCTAGATCTAATGGTGATAGATTGAGCGCTTTTTTATACAATAATTTACTCTTAGATAAATCTCCGGTGAGTGTGTAGCAACTGGCTAAATTTTTAATTAATTCAATTTGATTCGGGGCTACGTTTAAACCCAACTGTAAAGATTCTATAGCCTCTTTCCATCTGCAAAGTTTTCTTAGAGCAATACCTTTATTATTTAATGCGGCTAAATTATTATTATCTTTTACAAGTACTTGATCAAAAAGTCGAATAGCTAATTCGAACTTCTCTTGGTTTAGGTATGACTGACCTAATGCTATTTTAATGTTTATATCTTGATTATTTAGCTTAAAGGCTTTTTGTAGATAAATTTCTGCTTCGACATATTTATTAGATTTATTTAAAAGTACACCTAAATTAAATAATACATTGGCATCAGAACTAGATATTTTCAGGATGCTTAAATAGGTTTCAATAGCTAAATCTATTTCATTTTTATATTTATATAATTGTGCCAAATTCATTAAAGCAGGCATAAAACCTGGAGATATTTCCAGCGATTTTTTTAGCGCTTCTTCACACAATTCTATGTGGCCTAATTCTTTTAATGCAACTGCTTTTAAGTGCCATAGATTATGGTTTGCGGTGCTAGAAGAGATATATTGTTCAATTAATGAATTTGCTTTCGTATATTGTCGAATATTGAGTAAGTGAATTATATTTTCAATTGATTGTGATAAGTTGTTTTTAATAGCCACTACGATCCCTCAATAATGAAAAATATCAATCTACCTTGTGATTTATATTTTTTATTAAATATTATATTATTTCGAACAAGATTTTTATATTAAGCTATGTTAACAAATTTTTGTGTAGTCTGTGATGCCGCCCACTAAATATAAACATATAATTTGGAAAATAACGTAAAATAGGGATAATTAATTTAGAAGATGTAATCTTTTAGCCTCAGAAGATTAATTACAATTTTCATTTAATTGTCAGTAGTTTGAGGTATTACAAGGTATGGATATTTCGATTGAGTTATCTAATCGCTACTGGAAGACCATTAAAAAAACTCTTCCTGTTTTTGATTTAGTGATAAAGGTTTTCTATTTCAATGCTCTCAGCATTAAATAAAGAGAAGGTGAGGATAAAACAGTAAATCGGCCTAGAATACATTTAGGATTCATATTAAAGACCGTTTATATGACTTAATTTAAAATTAACCGTTAGTTAAATTACATTAAGCTGCGTTAGTACTTTCAAATATTTTATCTGCAGAAGCTGCAACAAAACCGGAGTAAAGATTTCCACAATCTAGAGGGTAACGCTTCGCAAATTCATAAAAACAGCTTGGAATTTCCGCTTCACCATCTGAAAACTTAACAGTGGCTTTGTCAGCCATTGTTGAGGATTGCTCAAGTTTAACAATGGCATCACCTTTTACTTCACCACCGGTTGTGTTTAAGAGAAAACCACCTGCTTTAACTACAGTATTTACTTCATCAATACAGTTATAGTTCTCTAAGTGATTTATGCTTACCGTAAAGTGGTTTGCACGGTAGCCCCAAGCAGCAACCCAAGCAGCATATTCACTTTCGGCTAACAATGTTTGATAGTCTTCTTTACTCACTTGCCAATGTGTACCTGAATACAAGAAGCTTTGGTCTGCAATTGCTGACTCATCTATAGCGTTAACCATTGTTTCAATAATGGTCTGAACTTCAACTGAGAATTCAGCAACTCGTAACTCACTGATAAATACTTTTGGCAAAGTAGCATCGCTATGTTCAAAATGTTTTGCATTTAATTTTTTACTTGAAAAATCATAATCACCAGAATGCTTATATCCAAGATTTATCAAGATAGCAGCAAGCTTATCTAAATTAACTTTAGCCGTATCAAAAGTACGATAAGCAACATGGTCATTGATTAAATCTTTACCAGAGCTAAGTAATTGATGGATCTTGTGTGCAGAAGGGGTAACTTCAATGTAATTTTTCCAGATGTTCGAAAACAAGTCTGTAACTTGTTGGTGCTGGTTCGATATGGTATCAGTCATGTAAATATCCTAAGTATGTTTTAATTAGTTACTCATGAATAGTTATAGAAAGACGTTCATTGACAAAGTATTGTTTTGAATGCGTGTAACTGCTAACTATTCAGAATGAATTGTTAGATTTGGTCTATATTTTTAAAAAAGCTGGGACGAAGCCCAGCTTTTATTATTGGGTTATTAGTATGCATTGCTATAAAGTGAGCTAGATGCTTAAGCCAGGGCTTAACGTTGCTGGTAATGATACTTTAGGCGCTTCAACTGATGCTACAGGGTAAGCACAATAATCGGCTGCATAGAATGCACTAGCTCGGTGATTACCACTCGCGCCAATACCACCAAATGGTGCTGCACTACTTGCTCCGGTAATTGGCTTGTTCCAATTAACGATACCAGCACGTATTCTGCGGAAAAAGTGATTATATAAATCTTCACTGTCACTTAATAAACCTGCAGATAAACCAAATGAAGTATTGTTTGCTTCATTGATTGCAGCGTCAAAGTCACTATAACGGTAAACTTTTAATAGTGGTCCGAAATGTTCATCATCAGGCATTGCATCAAGTGATGTTACATCAATAATTCCAGGAGAAATAAAACCAGTACCTACTTCTAAATGCTTCATTTCAACTAATGAATGAGCACCTAAATCAAGTAATTGTTGTTGTGCGGCAACTAAACTTAAAGCGGCCTTTTCAGAAATCATAGAACCAATAAAAGGTTGTTCTTCGTCATCAAAGTAGCCAATTTTAATCGCTTTTGTCGCTTCAATAAGTTTTGCAATAATTGCATCGCCTTGAGCACCAGATTCAATAAACAAGCGTCTTGAACAGGTACAACGTTGACCCGTAGTAACGAATGCTGATTGAATGATGTCATGTACAACTGCATTCACATCGGTAACATCTTTTACGATTAACGGGTTGTTTCCGCCCATTTCTAACGCTAGAATTTTACCAGGTTGACCGCCAAATTGTTCGTGTAGCAAATGACCCGTTGTAGAACTACCTGTGAAAAATAAGCCATCAATTTGTGGGTGAGAAGCAAGTGCTTTACCTGTTTCTACTTCCCCTTGTACCATATTTATAACGCCATTAGGTAAACCCGCTTGCAACCAAAGCTTCAAGGTTTCTTCGGCAACTTTTGGCGTTAATTCACTTGGCTTGAATACAACAGTGTTACCAGCGATTAATGCAGGAACAATGTGACCATTAGGTAAATGACCTGGGAAGTTGTAAGGGCCAAAAATAGCCACAACACCGTGTGGCTTATGACGAATAAATGCTTTAGCGCCCGGCATTGGATTTTCAACAGTTCCCGTACGTTCACTATTTGCTTTAACAGAAATAGCTATTTTACCCATCATTGCACCCACTTCAGTGCGTGTTTCCCAAAGTGGCTTTCCTGTTTCTTGCGCAATAGTAATTGCAAGCGCTTCTTTATTTTCGCCTAATAATACTGCAAATTTTTCTGTAACAGCAATACGAGCTTCAATATCCATATCTGCCCATGACTCAAATGCCGAACGCGCACTTTCAACTGCAGTATTAACTTGTTCTTTTGAAGCTGATTGACCATGCCAAATAACTTCGTTGCGAGCAGGGTTTACAGAGCTAACTTCATGACCTAAACCAACTTGCCATTGACCATTAATTAATTGTATTGCTTGTGACATTTTTTTGTCCTTATACTATGCGACGTTACCATGTAATGATGAATGAATTTACATGGTGAACTTATAATTACTTCAGTATTATTAATTAAATGAAATTTAACGATTCTCAGAAAATTAACGTTAAATCTAACTTAACTAAATTTAATTTTGTACTAATCGTACAAAGTCACCTTCTTTAACTTGCAGTGCATCAGCAACGTCGGGAGAAATGACGACTTGTTCTGCTGTTGCTCTTACTGATACAGGCGCTTGAACCGCTCTAAAGCCTGAAACCTTAGTGTTGCAAATAATAAAGTTGTCGTTGGAGTCAATATCACCAATGATCACTTGATACCTTTCACTATTGCGTACTGTTTTTACTAAAGATGTCTGTGCTTCTACTGTTGGTCCGCCATCGAAAATATCAACATAACCACGACGTGCAAACCCTTCGGCCTCTAATAAACGCAGTGCAGGTAATGTTTTCGGGTGTACTTCATTTATAACTTTCTGTGCATCTTTACTTAGTAAACTTACATATATAGGATGCTTTGGCATTAATTCTGCGATAAACACTTTTTTACCAATACCTGTTAAGTAATCAGCTGTTGGAAAATCCATAGAGAAGAAATGTTCCTCTAACCAATTCCAAAAA
>Ga0105350_10002181_pt1 | contig 11864 bp, 9 predicted proteins | sample EN1Hudsemesocosm_FD_83506 | JGI IMG/M metagenome (GOLD analysis project Ga0105350, IMG submission 83506) | Methane-oxidizing microbial communities from mesocosms in the Hudson Canyon - EN1E Hudson Canyon | ecosystem: Environmental > Aquatic > Marine > Cold seeps | place: Hudson Canyon...
CATTTTAAGTGCTTTTAACAATCTGTCTTTTAGTGCTTTTGGCGTAACCGGTTTGACTAAATACCCATCGGGTTCATTTTCAACCGTGCCCATTACTTTGCCTTTTTCTACCTCCGCTGAAATGATAAAAAATAAACCGGTAAACTTAAGTAATTTACGGTAGCGAAGCTCTTCTAATAACTCCTGCCCATTTCTACCTTTCCCTAAGTCATAGTTACAAAGCACAACATCATAATTAATATTCTCAAAACCAGTGACAACTTTCTGTGCAGAGCTTGCAGTATCGACTAATTTTATTCCTAGCTCCTTCAAAGTTTTCTTGGTAGCAAAACAAAATGAGTCAAGCTCATCGACAATTAAAAAACGCTTTTTGGAATATTCTTCCAATGACATAAGTACAACCTGTATAAAATACCAAAAGAGCGGTTATGAAAAAAATTTATCCTTATATATTTCAGTATAGCGGTGTTTTTCAATGTGTTGGCATTCTTTTATCAAGTGATTTGCTATGAATTTGTTCTACCATGGCAAGCCTGTGTTAAGCTCAGCTTAATAATATAATTGAGACCTGAAAGTATGAGTTTTGTTTGGATTTTAGTAGCTTTTTTATTTGGATTTGTAGCTAAGCAGGTTGGGCTCCCGCCTTTAGTTGGCTATCTTTCTGCCGGTTTTATTTTACATGCTTTTGATGTAACCCCCGCTGAAAACCTAGATACTTTTGCTGATCTAGGTATAACGTTGATGCTTTTCACCATAGGCTTAAAGGTAAATATAAAAGACCTGTTCCGTCCACAAATTTGGGGCTCTGCTGTTAGCCACATGAGCATATGGACGTTGTTGTTTTTTGGTTTATTATCATTTGGTGCATCTGTGTCAACTCTCAGCTACTTAGACTACAGTTTTCAGCAAGCTGCTATTATTGGTTTTGCTTTGAGTTTTAGTAGCACTGTCTGTGTATTTAAAATGTTAGAGGGTAGCTCAGAGCTTAAAACACGCCATAGTGATTTATCGATTAGCATTCTAATAATACAAGACTTGGCGGCAGTGGTCTTTTTGGTTTTTGCAATCGGTAAAATCCCTAATATTTGGGCGCTAGCCTTAGTTGGCTTAATATTTATTCGGCCTATTTTTAATAAAATCTCTAGTTTAAGTGGTCATGGTGAATTAGTGCCATTACTAGGTTTTTTGTTAGCCCTTGGCGGAGCTGAGTTATTCAAAGCAGTTGATTTAAAAGGTGATCTAGGTGCTTTAGTTTTGGGTATGTTGGTAGCTGGTTTACCTAAGGCAAGTGAGTTATATAAATCCTTAATGAGTTTTAAAGATTTATTTTTGATCGGCTTTTTTCTATCGATCGGTTTTACCGCTTTGCCTACTTTGGAAATGTGGTATATAGCCACGGCATTATTACTATTGTTACCGCTTAAATTTGTCTTATTTCACCTTACTTTTGCTATTTTTTCATTTAGAGCACGTACTTCATTTCTTTCTGCATTGCTGCTGACCAATTTTAGTGAATTTGGTTTAATTGTTATTAGTTTAAGTGTTGATCAAACATGGCTGCCAGAACAAAGCCTAGTTATTGTTGCTTTAGCAATTTCAATGTCATTCGTGATCAATACCTTAGTATATAAATATGCGCATGCAATTTTTGCTAGTAATAAGAAATTAATAGCGCGTTTTCAACGTCAATCAGTTTCACGTTTATATGTATTTGATCAACCCGTTGGTGCTGAGGTGATTATTGTAGGTATGGGGCGTGTTGGTTTTGGTGCGTATGAAGACTTGGAACCAGAACTTGGGACCAAAGTTTGGGGTGTTGAGGTTGATAAGAAACGCGCTAAACAATTCAAAGAGCAGGGAAGGAACGTGGTTTTTGGTGATGCTGATGATATTGAGTTCTGGGAGCATATTTATTTAAAAGATGTAAAACTAATCATGCTTGCAATCCCCTCTGTTACTGAAATGAAAAATATTCTGTATCAGCTTCAACACACCGAATACAGAGGTCGCATCGCAGCGATTGCACGCTTTGAAGATGAAAGAAAAGACTTAATTAGTTTGGGGGCTGATGTAGCTTTTAATTACTATGAAGAAGTTGGAGCTGGTTTTGCAGAAGAAAGCCGTCATTTGTTGCACTCGTAATGCAATCTTTGGAGGTTAAAATGTATGCATATCTGCTTTTATTTTGTTTTTCATTAATCTCGAGTGTAGGCGCTTCCGAACTAAACGTTATGACTATAAATACAGAGTGGTTATGGACCCCCCATGATCACCTCGTCGATGGTAGACGCTACAATAAAGGTGATATGTCTGCAAAAGCTTACAATGAAGAAATACGTTTCTATTCAGCTGTTATAAAAAAGCAATCTGTTAATTTGTTAGCTGTTAGCGAAATTGAAAATGAAGTGGTAGCAAATGACTTGGCTAAAGCTTTTGGTCCAGAGTGGAAAGCATATTTCAAACAAGGACGTGATACTGCAACAGGCCAAGATGTAGCCATAATCTCTAAACTTGATCCGGTCATAGGCTCATTAACTGACTTTGGTTTTCCTTCCGGCCAATTACCAGGTTTATTTGATAAGAAAAAACGTTTGAGTAAAGTAGTGGGCGTCCAGTTTTGGCTTTCATCACACAATGGTATTAAAAAGAATAAGGTTGGCGTGATTACAGCCCACTTTTTATCAAAAAGAAAAGACAACCTAAAGAAATCTAAAAACCGCCAACGACAGGCATACGCGTTAGTCAAAGTCATGGATGAGTTTGTTAAGGATGTGGACCACTTAATTGTGTTGGGAGACTTTAATGACTTTATTGACTCTAAAACATTATCAACTTTAATGACTAAGTATGCGTTACAATCAGCTGCACCACCGGTAAATAATAGCCATTCATGGCGAATTGACCATATTCTATTCCGTCAGTTTAAACAAAAAGAGTTCAAGATTATTGATCTGATGAAATATTCTGACCATGACGCCATCTTTGTAAGTTTGAAACATTAATAATTTATTTCATGAACAGCTGTAACATTTGAGCCATAACCTCATCCAATCAATATAGTTAAGATTAGAGTGAGAACCGTATGAGTGATAAATATATTCGTAATGCGCTATACATATCAACTTTGATAATAGTGATCGGTTTTGCATGGCCAACCATTTTATGGTCATTCACCATCTTAATTCCCGCGATTGCGCTTGGCATTTATGATACACAACAAGTAAAGCATTCATTAAGAAGGAATTTTCCCTTGTTTGGTAGAGTGCGCTGGTTAGTTGAAATTATTCGCCCATATGTTCGTCAATATTTAATTGAGTCTGATACTGATGGTGCGCCTATCAATCGCATGTTCCGTTCACTTGTTTATCAGCGCGCTAAAGGGGAGTTAGATACTGTACCTTTTGGAACTAAAGTTGACCCTTATAGAGTCGGTTATGAGTGGATAGCACATTCTCTGGCGGCAAAAAGTGTCTCTGAATGTGGATCATTACCACGTGTAACGATTGGAGGACCTGCTTGTAAAAAACCTTACAATGCCAGTTTGTTCAATATTTCAGCGATGAGTTTTGGCGCACTCAGCAAGAATGCAATTTTGGCGCTGAATAAAGGCGCTAAAATAGGAAACTTTGCACATAATACAGGAGAGGGAGGAATCAGCCAGTATCACCTAGGCAGTGGTGGCGATTTAATTTGGCAAATTGGTACGGGGTATTTTGGCTGCAGAACTGATACGGGAAATTTTTGCCCAGAAACGTTCAAAACAAAAGCGAGCCTAAAAAACGTTAAAATGATTGAGATAAAATTGTCTCAAGGGGCTAAGCCTGGTCATGGTGGCATTCTTCCCGCAGAAAAAAACACTATTGAAATTGCGCAAATACGTTCAGTTCCTGTCGGGACACGCGTAGATTCGCCACCTACCCATAGTGCATTCTCTACGCCGGTAGAAATGATGTATTTTATACAAAAACTTCGAAATTTATCAGGCGGAAAGCCTGTTGGGTTTAAACTTTCAATTGGACGACGTAGTGAGTTTGTCTCGCTCTGTAAAGCTATGATTGATACGCAAATTCAGCCTGACTTTATAACTGTTGACGGCGGCGAAGGCGGCACGGGCGCAGCGCCATTAGAGTATACCAACTCAATTGGCATGCCCTTACGTGATGCTCTGGCCTTTGTATGTGATTGTTTAGCTGGCTTTGATCTTCGCAAGCAAATTAAAGTAGTCGCTTCAGGTAAAATACTTAGCGGATTTCACCTTGTTAAAAATTTGAGCCTAGGGGCTGACCTTTGTTCTAGTGCAAGAGGTATGATGTTATCACTAGGTTGTGTCCAGTCACTACTATGCAATACAAATCATTGCCCCACAGGTATAGCAACGCAAAACCTACAACTTAACAAAGGGCTAGTGGTGAGCGATAAAGCACAAAGAGTTGCTAACTTTCAGCATGAAACTATGCATGCTGTTGTAGATATTATTTCCTCAGCAGGCTTAAGTCACCCTAAACAATTAAACCGAACCCATATATTTCGCCGTATCAGTCAAAACAGTATTGCTCGTTATGATGAAATATTTCCTTACTTGTTAACGGGCAGTTTGCTAAATACGCCTTATCCTAAAGCATTTGAATTCGATATGGCTGAATCATCCGCGCTTCGGTTCAAAGAAAGTCCATTACAATCTAGATGAAATTACACATAGAAAACAAATTCATTATGAGTTGTTAATCTAATAAGTTGCTTTCAGCAATTTCATCCATCAACTATTATAAAGTCGTGAAGTATATGATGAGTAATTCTCATGAATGTAGACGGTGTACGCTTAGGCGAATTACTGGTTGAAAAAAAAATCATCACCTGGGGGCAACTAGAAGAAGCTGTGTGCCAGCAAAAAAAATCCAACTTAAAACTTGGGGAACTGCTCGTTACACGTAATTTAATAACAAACAAGCAGCTTAAAAAGGTATTAAAGACCCAAAAAGAATTAAAGAAAAAAATTCTTACAACCTTTATCTGTTTAGTACCTTTTCATTACTGTAGTGCTGCTGAAGACGTGAACTCTCAAAGCTATCAGCCTGTGCAACTTTCAAGCCCTTATAGCCAAAATCTTGAGGCTAAGCTCAATATCTCCTTTAATAGTGTTATAAAAGGAGTTAATTATTTATTGTCACCCAAAGAAAATTATAATTATATGCAGCAAAATAGTGATGACATTTCTGAAACATCTAAAATAACAAAATATGACATAAGCTTTGGGAAAGATAGTTTTCATCTTTCGATGAAAATTTCATTTTAGATTAAACTAAACCCTCTTTGGACACTGCCTCTATTTATTACTAAATATTGCGAAAGGTACGTTTATAGCCTATTTTTTTATTAAATATACTTAAAATAATCTGCAATATTGGTAAATTTATGAGTTACATTAAACTCAGATATCCAACAAGTTTTTTGCTGATACTTTTGTGTTTGCCTCTTCAAGCAATTTCTTCGCCCAACATTAATCAACTTTCAATTAATTCAGGTTATTTGTATCAAGTAGAGCTAAGCAAAGATGAACAAGAATTTCTCAAAAATCACCCCATTATTCGAGTTCAAAGTGAAGAAGACTACCCACCGTTTGATTTTAGAGAGAATGGAAATGAAAAAGGTTATTCCATTGATTATTTAAAACTCATTGCAAAAAAAACAGGGCTTAATTTTAAATTTGTAGGAGGGTATACCTGGTCAGAAATACTAGAAAATATTAAAGACGGAGAGCTCGATATCATTCATTCATGTAAAGATACTCCGGAACGACGAAAGTTTGCAAAATTCACCAAGCCTTACCTTGATGCTTTTATAGGTTTAATTGTAAGAAAAGACACGAGTTTTGATAGTTTGAGTATGCTTAGTAATCGGGAAGTTGCAATATTAAAAGGTTCTGCTTACATAAAAAATGTTTCAGAAAATTTTCCTGAAATAAATTTGATCGAAGTCGATTCCCCTATTGAGGCAATTAAAATGGTTTTTACAGGGGAAGTAGATGCTGCAGTTGAGTCCATGCCGCTAGCTGCTTATCACATGAGAAAAATGCTACTAAATAATATCGAACTACGTGGAATAAAAGAAAAAAGTATTTCATCACTAACAAAGCAAAAATGGACAATCGGCGTTAGAAATGATTGGCCGCTATTACATTCTATTATTGAGAAAGGAATGAATTCAATTACTGATGAAGAGCTAGATCCTTTTCGGCGCCATTGGCTCGGTTTATCAGACGTTTACGGTTCAAATAATACGTTAAGTTTCTCTGGACTGACAGCAAGTAACGATATGATTCTTTTTACACCAAAAGAACAAAATTATTTACAAAAGCGTGGGCCTATCACTATGTGTGTTGACCCTGATTGGATGCCCTTTGAAAGAATAAATGAGAGTGGACAACATGAAGGTATGGCAGCTGATTTTATCTCTATTTTCGAACGGCGAATAGGTCATAAAGTTGAGCTCGTTCAAACAGAAACGTGGACTGAGTCAGTTGAGTATGCAAAGGCCAGAAAGTGCGACATTTGGTCTATGGCATCCGAAACCAAGAGTCGTAGCGAATACATGAATTTCCCCACTCCTTATATTGACTTCCCCGTAGTCATTGCAACGCGGAGTAATGAATATTTTGTAGAAAATATTGAGCAGATTCTTGATCAGGAATTAGCAATCGTTAAAGGTTATTCTGTTGCTGAAACATTGAAAGAGCAGTATCCAAAAATCAAATTAATCAATGTTGATAATGTTCAGTCAGGCTTGAAACTAGTCAGTACTGGTAAAGCTTTTGGGTATATCGATTCGCTTTCAGTAATTGGGTATAGCATTCAACAGGGCGGTGCCTTTGATATCAAAATTGCCGGAAAATTAGACATTGATCGCCCTTACACTGTTCCTGTACGAAATGATGACCCGCTTCTCTTTAGTATCTTTCAAAAAGCTATCAATTCTATGAATAAGGCTGAAACACAAGCGATTGTAAACAAATGGGTGTCTGTACGATATGAACGGGGGTTTGATTATAGTTTATTTTGGAAAATATTAGTTGGGATCGTGTTAGTGCTTGGAGGAATTCTATTCTGGAATCGTCGCCTGGCTTTGTTAAACCAAGAAATTGAAAGGGCTAACAGAGCAAAAAGTGATTTTTTAGCCAACATGAGCCATGAAATACGAACGCCGATGAATGCAATTATAGGTCTCTCAGATCTTACCTTACGTACTCCATTGAGTGAGCAACAAAAAAACTATATATCAAAAATTCACCTATCTGCCCGGTCCTTATTAAGCATTATCAATGATATTCTCGATTTCTCGAAAATAGAGGCAGGAAAATTAGATCTGGAAAAAAGCGTTTTTAGTCTTTCGGATATCCAAGAAAATATTAATAGCCTTATAGCCGTAAAAGCTGAAGATAAAAAACTCAGTTTGAATTTTTCTATAGATCGTAATGTCCCTAAAGTTCTCATTGGAGACCCTTTGAGGCTTCAGCAAATTTTAATAAACCTGATTATTAACGCTATCAAATTTACAGAATCAGGCGAGGTTAATATTAGTATCAAGAAAATTGAAGCAAGGTCAAATACAAATGTAAAGACTTCAATAAATACCTCAAATTCTAAAATATACATACAGTTTATGGTTACTGATACGGGGATTGGCATGACAGCAACGGAAGTAAACAAGTTATTTACTGCTTTTAGCCAAGCTGACAGCTCGACTACAAGGCGCTTTGGCGGTACAGGTTTAGGACTTAGTATTTGTAAGCAGTTAGTTGTAATGATGAACGGCGAAATATGGGTTAAGAGTGAACCCAAAAAAGGCAGTGATTTTTACTTTACAGCTCAATTTGAGCTTCCTGAGAAGGGATTAGAAGGAGTTCCGGTCAATACTAACCATTCACTTACAACGTTTAATCAGCCAGTGCCTTGCAATAATGACAAGATAGATTTGGAGCTGATACACGGCGCTAGAATATTATTGGTAGACGACAATAAAATAAACCAGATGGTTGCGAGTGAATTATTATCAAATGAAGGCTTTATTGTGGAAACTGTTTCTGATGGCCAGCAGGCAGTTGACATAATTAAAGGGGGGCACGAACTACCTTTTGATGTTGTTTTAATGGATATTCAAATGCCTATGATGGATGGATACGAAGCAACTTCTTTGATACGAAAGTTAGATAATGAACGTAGTAAGATTCCTATTGTCGCTATGACAGCGCATGCCTTGGTAAGTGATAAAGAAAAATGTTTTCAGGCTGGAATGAATGATTTTGTGAGTAAGCCTTTTAATCCCCAGGATTTATTTTCTACTTTGGCTAAATGGATACAACCAAGGAAAAAAAATGAACAAACGAAAGATCAATACCCAATACTTAATACTGAATCAGGGTTGCGTACCGTTGCTGGAAATAAAACTGTCTACAATAAGATTTTACGTCAGTGCCGACATAACAATGTTAACTTTATTGAGGAGGTTAAACGGTATATTGCAAAGGGTGATTTTGAAACAGCGTTATTCTATTGCCACACCCTCAAAGGAGTTGCAGGTAATATAGGGGCTGAACTCCTTTACCATACATTAATGTCATTAGAGGCGTGTCTAAACACCAATAAAAAGATTGAGCTTGATACTAAATTAAAAAAGTTAGGTGATTCTCTACAAGATGTATTTGAGTTAATAGATAACTTGGATCTTCATGAATTTGGAGGAGTAAACAGTATCCCTACTAATACTGACCCAGAACATGTGGAGCTACATCTGCCTAACTTGTTAAGAATACTAGCGACCGCACTAGAGCAAGATATGGAAAAGGCGCTAGCTGATTTAGCATTAGTTAAAAAAATCTCAAACCTACCAACCTGGAAGAGCGTACCACAAGTCAGTCAATACATTAATGAAATTGATATTGCGGTTGATGACTTTGATACTGATAAAGCAATTATGCTTATTAACAAAGTGATTGCATTAACAGAGGAATAAATATTGTTGAATTCTTCAAAAAAACCAAGCATTTTAGTCGTGGATGATTGCGCTGAAAATATCCACATACTGTTTTCACTACTCAAAACAGATTATTTAGTTGTGGTTGCAAAAAATGGTAAGAAAGCCATTCAATTAGCACAAGAAAAACAACCTGATTTGATACTACTTGATATCATTATGCCAAATTTAAATGGCTACGAAGTATGCAATCAACTGAAATCTGACGAGAAAACAAAAAATATTCCAATTATCTTTGTTACTTCAATGAATGAAGCGCTTGATGAAGCAAAAGCTTTTGGTGTGGGTGCGGTTGATTACATCACAAAACCTATCAACCCGCTAACAGTTTTGGCTAGAGTTCGAACACATGTTAACCTCAAAATAAAAAGTGATTTACTTGAACAACTTGTGTCAGTTGACGGCCTAACCAATATTAATAATCGAAGAAAGTTTGATGAAGTGTTTGAGCAAGAATGGAAAAGAGCACGCAGAGATCAAACCCCGCTATCAATTATCATGATCGATATTGATAACTTTAAGCTATTTAATGATCACTACGGTCATGCCAGTGGCGATGCGTGTATAAAAAAAGTTGCAGAAGCGTTACATAATAGTTTATCTAGGGCCGGTGATATGGTTTTTCGTTATGGTGGTGAAGAGTTTGTCGTAATTCTTAATAATACCTCCGTCGAAGGGGCAAAAAAAGTTGCTAGTGTTTTGTGTGACAATATTAAAAGTCTAGGTATTCCGCATAATTTATCTCCAACTGCAGAATACGTTACTATAAGCCTTGGTGTTGCCACCGGCATCCCTCAAAGAGAGAGTTGTAGCAACCGTGAAGACCTCATAGTCTCAGCAGATAAAATGTTATATATCTCAAAAGATAGAGGGCGAAACCAAGTTAACTGTCTTTAAGGTTCCGTAATAACCAGAGCTAAATGCTGTTTAAATCTACGGTAAAATATCTATTATGCTCAGATAGGGGCATTATAGTTATTTAGTAATAAGGTAAAACTCTATTTCTAGATTACTCTATATATAAGGCATCAAACCCATAGGATAGCTCAAGCGCTTCACGTTCCACTTTCTTTAGCTTCTTCACAACTAAGCCATAGGAATGATCAATCATTCGTTCAATTTCACCTTGAGGAATTGATTCATCTAGAATTACTGTATTCCAATGTTTCTTATTCATATGATAGCCGGGGATGACAGAAGGGAAAATATCCCTGAGTTCAAAGGCATGATTCGGGTCGCATTTTAAATTCATGTGTGCAACAGGTATTCCGTCTTTATTTGAATTAAGGCTAAGGGTGGCAAACATTTTTCCTTTAACTTTAGGGACTAATACATCTGCACCAAAAGGATAATCTTCAATCGTTGCTGGTTTAGATAATAGGTAGGCTTTAGCTGATTTATAGTCCATTTATTTGATTCTTTTATACCTAGGTTGATTGTCCCCTAAAACTTATTACGGCACTCCGATTCTGGGGTAGGGCTCTATGATTATAAGACTAAAACCAAAAAATCACCTTGAGAAAGTCAGAAGATGACCAAATTTGTCAGTCATTTACGATATTATTTAGTCTGTTTTTCTATGTTCTTGTTTTATAAGGAGTTAATTTTTGGCACGCTAATAGCATTTATAAATATATAATGTTTATTTAGCTGGCGAAAGGAGTTCATATGAACAAATCAAAAGTTTTATATGTTAATAATAGTAAAGCATCAGCTAAGACGCTAGAGGAGTTCAATCGATTAACCGCGCTAAACTGGATTAGTTTGCCTGAATCACTTCTACCGAATGGCTTGGTGCTTAATGCGAATGAAATGACTGCAAAGCGTTTAATAAAATGATGATTATGCAATCTTTTGTTGGAATGTCTCTTGTTTAACTTCTTTCACTTTTTGGACATAAAGGTCATCAACCATTGCTAGCTGATTTTCTTTTAGGCCAGCTATACAAACTTTTATATATTCAGGTATACCTTTTGACGACAAGGTGACACAACCTGTAAGCATTAAAGAGAAGCCATCACTAATCTGGTCTTCATCTACAACCACGGCGTATTCACCTGTTTGATCTTTATAGCATACAACAAGCGAGATCAGTTGCTTTGCACTTTTTGGGACTTTTACCCAGCTTGCAACATTGAATTTTAGAGTTTTGAGCACTTTTGAGCTAGAAATGCTGTTTGTAACCTTTGGTGTTTTACGCAGCATGCTAAGAAATGATTTTCGTTTTTTTGCATCACGCAGATCTTTCGGAGAAGGGCCGCTCATATATTCTGAGCGAGGCACTTCAGAAAGTGCTTTTAATTTTAGAAATTTAGTTGGAATTTTTTCGTTCATTTTAAGCCCCAAATTATAATAATTTAGATGAACTATACGGGCATTGACTGTATTAAACAGTGTGCTTGGTCATATCGGCTTTAAAACCAGTTCACGTCACAACAGAACGTAACAGGCACGTTACACATGATAACAATACAAGGAAGGGATTACTGTTTCTTTTGGTAATTGCATAAAAAAGGCGCTGAACTAAAAAAGATCAACGCCCTTGTATTTCAAGTAAAGCTACTTCAAATACATTTAAGCTTCGTTCATGCTGTCTGTTAAGAAATCAAAGCAATTGTCTTTGTTTTTTGCATTTGTACGTAACTTCATGGCATTACGAGGGTGTTGATTCAAGTGACCACTAATACCGTAAATATCATTAAAGCCCCACTCAATTTCTTTGCGTAGTGGAACCATGTGTTCCTGAATAGCTTTGTATATTGGACGTACATCAAACTTAGGATTTTTAAGGAAGTTTAGCAATAACTCCAAATTACAGTTACCCGCTCCACGTCCAA
>Ga0105350_10002193_pt1 | contig 11817 bp, 9 predicted proteins | sample EN1Hudsemesocosm_FD_83506 | JGI IMG/M metagenome (GOLD analysis project Ga0105350, IMG submission 83506) | Methane-oxidizing microbial communities from mesocosms in the Hudson Canyon - EN1E Hudson Canyon | ecosystem: Environmental > Aquatic > Marine > Cold seeps | place: Hudson Canyon...
ACTTGGCAACCTGTAATCCGCTCACTTGTTCTTATAAAACCGTGTACTTTTTGTTCATAGCGTATTTCAAGTTTGTGATTATTTTTATGTGTTTCTAAGAGTGAAATAAAACGATTAACTAATCGATCACCTGTTCCCCAAAGAATGTGATACCGAGGTAAACTATTTCCCTCGCCGTACTGACCACGCTCAACCCAATTGACTGCTGGAAGAAACTTTAAGTCATGCTCCACCAACCATTCATAAACATCCTTCAAGCAATGCTCAACATAATACTTAGCCCATTGTTTTGGCCAATAATCATCATCACTAAAGTCGGCAAAAGAGTACCAATCTTTTAAGGCAATCGCAGGGCTATCTTTGACACCCATTCTTCTCTGTATTGGTGTGTCTACCAGCGCCATACCACCAAAAGAAAGTTTGGCAAGGCCGCCTAAATTAGCTTCAATATCTCTTTCAAGAATCATCACGCTTAAACCATCATTCAAGCATTCATAAGCAGTTATTAAGCCCGCTATACCGCCACCAACTATAATGACATCACTGTTTTGGGTTTCCATAAACCAGACCGCCTTGCTACATTGGAACTGAAGTTTGACGTATATCTATATATTATTGGATAGTAAAATTACCCTAATGATGTTTAGATTAACTCATCGTTTGAAAAATGACGCTCGTAAAGGAAAGCTTCTCAATGGATCCGATTGACCATTTTATTAGTCATTTGTATCGTTCTACACAACATATAGCGTTAGCTAAATTCCGCTACTGGGCCTTGAATGAACTACAAACATTAATCGACTTTGATGCGGCGATATGGAGTACCGGACACTTAAGCACTCGCACCTTTCATACTCATACAACATTAGGCTTGCCACAAGATTTCCCTGATCAACTCATAGAATATTTACCGATCAACCCCATTAGCAAATTACTATTTACGCGAGTGGGTGAACCTGTCGACATGTCTGATGCGCTCGATGATGAAACATTCTTTAATTCAGAAATCTATTCAAGCATATTTAAACCACAGAAAATCTCTCGCATTCTAAGCTCTGTACACATTGAACAACGCAGCGGTATTTTCACCCTTCTTACCCTATACCGAAAAAACCGTGACCATATTTTTTTACACAATGAAAAGATCATTTATAGAAGAGCTTTATTCCACCTTCTAAACTCAGCCTCTCAAGCTTGTATGCTTAACCTGAATATTATCGATAAAGACAAAGTTAACCATACTGCTATTTGTGATAAACACGGTATTTATCATGAAACTGAAACAATATTCTTAGACCTTATTGAAGAGTATTTCCCTGATTATTCGGGCCAATCACTTCCCTTTACAGTACCAAAAGATGGCACAAAACTTATTCAGAACAACCTTCACATAAGCAGTGAAAAACTGGGAGATTTATATCGAATTACTATTAGGCCAACAACACCTTTAGATGAACTTACACGAAGAGAAATGGAAGTCGTTAGCGGGGTATCACAAGGAATGAGCTTTAAGCAGATAGCAAAAAAACTGTCACTTTCACCCTCCACCGTTTCGAACCATCTTTATCGAATTTACCAGAAACTACATATTTCTAATAGAACAGAACTAGCCGACCTAATGCGGAGTCAAATCAATTAAAAACTGAGTAAGGTCCGAAACTAGCACTCTCAGTTCAACAGTTTTACTGCATTTTTCATTAAAATCACACTGAAAAAAAATCAATTGACACATATCATTTTATTTCTCTAATTAAGGTCTAAAATAAAGAGAAGAACCAAGTGTAATTATCATGACTTGTTGACGGAGAACACGATGCATACATATAAAAATATTCTTGTTGCGGTTGAATGCAGTCAAAGCTCAAAACATGTTTTAAAAAAGGCTGCTGAATTTTTAAGCACAGATGATACAGTCAAACTTCACCTTGTTCATGTCGTTTTGGACCTGATTATTGCCGATTGGGCAGGTAGCCCCGGCCAAATTCCCCCGCCACTTGATCAAGAAGAACTTGCTCAGTCAGGTGCTAACTACCTAAAACCCTTTATTGAAGATGCTGATCTTGACCCAAACAACCTAATTGTTTGCTTTGGTCCACCAGCACAAACAATACTTAAACAAGCAAATAACCTTGATGCTGATTTAATTATCGCAGGTAGCCACAGCCGTCACGGTCTTGAAGTTTTACTCGGCTCCACAGCACATAAAATATTAAACTTGGCAGAGTGTGATGTTTTGCTCGTTAGAACCCCCAAAGAATAACTTAATCAATAACAATACTGGTGGGAATATACCCACCTGTAGTTTTTACACGCTGAATTAACTACCTCTCGTAATTTCAACTAATAAGTTCAATCAAATTCTCTCAGGTCTTCTCAAAACCTTACCGCATGAATACCCTTATATTTGGAACAGTTTGTTCCAAAAAAACACTTTGTGACCACTGGTCACACTATGGCAAAGTGTACTTAATAAATAAAAACAACAGCAGAGGAATTTGCCATGTCTACCGTATCCATCACACTTAATAATTCACACACGCCCATCCCAAAAGACACCGGCATACCTATTTTGGGATGTTTACCAGAATTTGCGAAAAGTCCTTTGAATTTTTTTAAACGCCTGACCAATGATTATGATGGTGTCGTGGAATTCCATTTACCTTTTAAAGATATGGCACTTGTTGTTGATGCAGATATTGCACATAAAATTCTTGTTACAGAAGCTAAGCGCTTTAGAAAAGGTGACCGAGATGTAAACATTATGGGGATGATCCTAGGTAATGGCATCGTCACAAATAATGATACCGTTTCTCACAAAGTTCACCGTAAGCTAGTACAGCCAGGATTTCATTTTAGACGCATGGAAGCCTATACAAAAACAATGAGTGAATACACGGCTCAATATATAAGCAATTGGAAAGACGACACCACTAGAGCCATTAGTGACGATATGTTCAAACTCACCATGTACATTGTCACCAAAACCTTATTCGACACTGATATGGGAGAAATGGAAAATGAAGCGGACAGAATTGGTGACACAATGCATGTCGTTCAGGATTTAATCAATAAACGCTTTCTTAAGGTTCTTCCAATGCCTGAGTGGGTACCAAGCCCTGACAACCTTAAATTAGCTAAAGCACGGAAGAACTTACATCACACTATTGAACATATAATTAAATCTAGAATGACTAACGATGGTGAAATTGATGATAATGGTGACATGATGTCTATGTTATTGCTGGCTGAATACGAGGATGGCACCAAGATGAGCCCCAAGCAAGTGATGGATGAACTCATCACGCTTTTTGTTGCGGGTCATGAAACTACCTCTAATGCATTAACCTGGGCTTTTTACCTGCTCGCGACACACCCTGAAATTCAAACAAAACTCCAGGATGAATTAGACACTGTTTTGAATGGAAAAACGGCAGAATTCTCTGATCTAAAGGCATTAGTCTATACCGAAATGGTCGTAAAAGAGTCAATGCGTCTTCTCCCTCCTGTGTGGACACTCAATACACGACAGGCAAATGAAGATACTGTGGTAGGCGATTTCTTATTTCCCAAAGACAAAGTAATTTTTATTTCACCTTATTCAAGCCACAACAACCCAAAATACTTTCCCGACCCAGAGAAGTTCGACCCTGAACGGTTTTCGGCAGAGAATGAGAAATCAATTCCCAAGCATGCTTATATTCCATTTGGAACAGGTTCCCGTGTTTGTATTGGGCAGGCTTTTGCGATGATGGAGGCTAAACTTATACTCGCAAGCATTGTACAATGCTTCGACATATCTCTTGCTAATAAGCAAGAATTAAACCCTCAAGCGCAGATCACACTTTCTAATAAAGATGGTATGAACGTAGACATTAAGCGTCGAGAAAACAAAACTTAACGCATATATTAAAAGGTACTTTTAATGACGATAGCAATGGCTCGACATATTCTTGTAAAAACAGAACCTGAAGCAATCAAGTTAAAAGAACAACTCAAGCAAGGTGCGGACTTTGGAGTGCTCGCCAAAAAGCACTCCCAATGCCCTTCTAAAAAGCAATCAGGTGACTTAGGCGAAATAAAACGAGGCCAATTAGTAAAAGCAGTTGAACAAGTAGTTTTTAAAAAAGCCCTAAAAGTAATACATGGGCCCGTCAAAACGCAATTTGGCTATCACCTAATCCAAGTATACTTTCGCCAATAAGCGTTCTTCTTCACATATTGTCAGTATAAGTTCAGATCTTATACGCTAATGGTCATATGCAAGCTGCGTGTAAGAGATTGACTATTGACCAACTTATAAAACCTGAATAATATGCTTTTTTCAGGATATGGCCGAAACCATAAAATATCATTATCCTGTTTATCTACCGAACAAGGAAAACCAACTCTGCTTTTTGCGCTGTTATTAATCAGTGTTATTTAGAAGGTCGTTCGGATAACAATAAAGATTAATTGGAGTAACACATGTCAGATTTAGAGCTAAGCATACAAACAGCTTTTGACCGCCTTGAAGATATAGATGAATCCTGGGCACTTAAATTAATGGATGAATGCGAACTAGAAATGCGTTCGACTAGTGTCGACGACCAAGAAATTCATGTTGATACTGAAAATCAAACTAGCTACGCAACTAATATTTCTCAAACAGAGCAAGTGTTTCTATCTGCTAATGAAACGAGTTTTGAGCTTGTTCATAGTTCCCACACAACGGCAATAGAACGACAAATTAGTCTAAGAGCAGAACAAGCCAGAACAGAACCCTCAAGCACAGAAAAATCTGTTAAAGGGTTCTGGTCATTTTTAAAAAGAAGCAAAGCGGTTAACTAAACGAAAAATGCGCCTCATCCATTTGCATTAAACTTTTAGGCGCTTTAACCATCATACTTGCATGACTTTTTGCTCGCGGTAAAAGACGATCATAATAGAACTCGGCTGTCTGAACCTTTGCTTTCAAGAAGTCGATATCCCCTTCGCCGGTTTCTATTTTTTCAAACGCAGCCTGAGCCATTTTTGCCCATAAAAAAGCCATCACCACATAACCGGAGTACATCACGTAATCAACCGAAGCCGATCCAATATAATCGCGGTCTTTTGATGCGCCATGCATCACTCTATAGGTAAGCACTTGCCATTCAGCAAGAATTTTAAATAACGGCGTAATAAACTTAAGCATTTCTTTTTTGTGAGGATTACGCGATATAATTCCGTAATCCTTACAAAATGCAAAGATCTCTTTGGTTAGAAACTTTAGGTTAGCGCCTTTGCTCAACATGATTTTACGACCTAAAAGATCTAAGGCTTGTATACCTGTTGTACCCTCATAAAGCGTAGAAATACGTGTATCACGGACAATCTGTTCCATTCCCCATTCATTAATAAACCCATGGCCACCAAACACCTGCATTCCCAAGTTAGCAGACTCGCATCCGGTTTCTGTCAAGAATGCCTTTAAAATTGGCGTCAACATACCTAAGACATTATCAGCTTCTTCTCTCTCTTTTTCCGTTTCAGCTGATGCAACCTTATCAGCGAACATAGCCGAGTAATACAACATCGCTCGCCCGCCTTCAGCAAACGCTTTTTGAGTTAATAACATACGACGAACATCAGGATGAACAATTAAGGGATCTGCTACTTTTTCAGGTTCTTTGGTACCGCTTAATGAGCGCATAGATAAACGCTCTTTCGCGTAAGGCAAAGCTCCTTGATAAGAAAGTTCACTGGCCGCAACACCTTGAATCGAAATACCTATTCGAGCAGTATTCATAAAGGTGAACATACATTCTAAGCCTTTATTTTCAGGGCCAATTAAATAGCCTTCTGCCGCATCAAAATTTAACACAGCTGTTGCTGATCCTCTGATCCCCATTTTATGCTCGATAGAGCCACAAGTAACATTATTTGATTCACCTATACTGTGATCAACGTTTACTTTGTTTTTAGGGACTATAAATAAAGAAATACCACGCGTACCTTTCGGTGCACCAGGCAGTCTTGCTAGCACGATATGAACAATGTTTTCACATAAATCGTGCTCACCTGCAGATATAAATATCTTAGTTCCTGATATAGCATACGAACCATCAGCGTTTAGCTCTGCTTTCGCTTTAACTTGACCAAGATCTGTTCCACATTGTGGTTCAGTCAAACACATGGTCCCCGTCCAAGCACCTTCGGTCATCTTGGTTAAATAGATTTCTTTAAGTTCATCACTTGCGTGTAAAAGTACTGTATTCATCGCACCTAAACTTAAACCTGGGTACATACTCCAAGCCCAGTTTGCCGTACCAATCATTTCTGACTTAATAATTCCTAAAGACGAAGGTAAACCCTGACCACCAAATTCAACAGGATGAGATAATGACTGCCAACCGCCAGCGATATATTGCTCATACGCGTCTTTGAACCCTTTTGGCGTAGTGACTTTTCCATTTTCAAAATGACAACCTTCTTCATCACCCGATTGATAAAGTGGCGAAAGCACATTTTCACAAAACTTTGCGCATTCACTCAATATCATGTCGACCATATCAAGCGTAGCTTCTTCGCCACCGGGTATAGTTTGATAATGCTCTTGTATATCAAATACGTCGTTCAATAAAAAATCAATATCTTTTAAAGGGGCTTTATACTGTGGCATTAAATTTTCACCTTAGATGGTTACATTTATAGTGTACGCTTGTACACCATAATCACCGATTATCATTCTAATGTCAACCAGCCATCACACACTATCCTACTGTTTTATCGAGTCATTAAACTCTTCACCGAACGTGCATCTATAACATCGACCGTATATAGAAGAAACCATGCTTTAAATAAAAAACAGTCATTCACTCACATTTATTTCAAATACAACCGACCTGAATACATAAATAAAGAGAGAAAACGCCCATTTATGTTACCCATTCACCAGTACGTGGTATGAACAGCACTTATTAGTACTCATGCGCTATTTAGCGCGTAAATTTCCTGTTATGATATGTGGCATTTTTTATGGCCGAAGTTACCTTCTTGGCCTTGCTTACAACTAATTGAATTTATGAGGAATGTCCATGACAATCGGACCCGATGATATCAACCAAATCGCACACCTTGCTCGACTTAAAATAGATGAGAAGGACATCCCTAAACTTAGTGCTGATTTAGGTAACATTTTGTCATTAGTTGACCAATTACAAGCTGTCAATACAGACGATATTATTCCTATGGCGCATCCAATGGATGCTGTACAAATTTTAAGGAAAGATGTGGTTACAGAAACTGATAACCGCGAAAAATATCAAAAAGTAGCACCCAATACAGAAGATGGTTTATACCTTGTACCGAAGGTAATTGAATAACACATACTTTAAACAAGCCATGGCCATTACTATTTAGATCAATAAGTAATTTATTAAAAATAGTACCTATAATTAATTAAATAAAAGCACATACCATGTTTAATAAAACTGTAAAAGAATTATCCCTAGGGCTCGCGCAAGGTGAGTTTTCAAGCGTTGAGTTAACCCAACATTATCTGGATCGAATTAAAGAAAAAGATGGTGCAATCAATAGCTTTATCACCGTCACTGAAGAAAATGCTTTGAATGAGGCAAAAGCGGCAGATAAATCACGCGCTGAAGGCAAAGGCTCTGACTGGACAGGTATCCCCTTCGCACATAAAGATATATTTTGTACCGAAGGCGTCAAGACTACTTGCGGTTCAAAAATGCTCGACAACTTCATTGCTCCGTATGATGCAACCGTTGTAAGCAACTTTAAAACTGCTGGAGCAGTATGTTTAGGTAAAACCAACATGGATGAGTTTGCGATGGGCTCATCCAATGAAACAAGTTATTTTGGTAAAGTCATCAACCCATGGAGCGATAAAGAAGAGCTTGTTCCGGGTGGATCTTCAGGTGGTTCGGCAGCAGCCGTTGCAGCTAGACTAACGCCAATCGCAACCGCAACAGACACCGGTGGTTCAATTCGCCAACCGGCTTCTTTGTGTGGCCTAACAGGTTTAAAACCAACATATGGCCGTGTGTCACGCTACGGCATGATTGCTTTTGCATCAAGTCTTGATCAAGCTGGTCCAATGGCCCGTACAGCAGAAGATGCCGCAATGATGCTAAACTTGATGGCTGGCCATGATGCCAAAGACTCAACAAGTATTATTAAAGACGTACCTGATTACACCGCCAATCTTAATAATTCTATAGATGGTTTACGTATTGGCTTACCAAAAGAGTTTTTTAATGAGCATTTAAGCCCAGAGCTCCAAAGTGTTTTACAGGACTCAATCAAGCAACTTGAAAGCCAAGGCGCAAAGTTTAAAGAGATCTCACTCCCCCATTCACATCTTTCTGTACCTGCCTATTATGTCATTGCTCCAGCAGAATGTTCTGCTAACCTTTCTCGCTTTGACGGTGTACGTTATGGTTACCGATGTGAAGATCCAAAAGACTTAATGGATCTTTATCAACGTAGTCGAACAGAAGGCTTTGGTGATGAAGTAAAACGTCGAATTTTAATTGGCGCTTATGCTTTATCTGCCGGTTATTACGACGCTTACTATAACAAAGCACAACAAGTGAGACGTTTGATCAAAAACGATTTTGTTACTGCTTTTGAAGATATCGATGTCATTTTAAGCCCGACATCACCCTCACCCGCTTTCGGTTTTGATTCAAAAGGTGATGACCCCGTTAAAATGTATCTTGAAGATATTTTTACCATCTCTACCAACCTTGCTGGTTTGCCGGGAATGTCATTACCTGCTGGCCTGATTAATGGGCTTCCAATTGGAATGCAGTTAATCGGTAATTATTTTGAAGAATCAAAACTACTCAACGTCGCACATCGTTTCCAAACGGCAACCGATTGGCACACACTAGCACCAAAAAACATTTAAGGCCTGGAGAATAACTATGCAATGGGAAACTGTTATCGGGCTTGAAGTTCATGTTCAGCTCGCCACTAAATCTAAAATATTTTCAGGTTCATCAACCCAGTTTGGTTCTGAACCTAACACACAAGCAAGCCTTGTCGATCTGGCGATGCCAGGCACTTTACCTGTGCCAAATGAAGCAGCGTTTCGTAAAGCAATTACGTTTGGTTTAGCGATTGGAGCAGACATTAACAAGCGCTCTGTTTTTGATCGTAAAAACTATTTTTACCCAGACTCACCTAAGGGTTACCAAACCACGCAATTGGATCACCCTATTGTGGGTGCTGGTGACATTGAAATTCAATTAGCCAATGGTACAAAGAAAAAGATTCGTATTCATCATGCACACCTTGAAGAAGATGCTGGGAAATCACTTCACGATGATTATCATGGCATGTCTGGTATTGATCTTAACCGTGCCGGCACACCACTGATCGAAATCGTTTCAGAACCCGACATGAGTTCAAGTGAAGAAGCCGTCGCCTTTGCAAAGAAGCTACATGGAATCATTTGCTCAGCAGGTATTGGCGATGGCGATATGTCTCAAGGTTCAATGCGTTTTGATGTAAACATATCCATTCGCCCCAAAGGCGAAGAAAAACTAGGTACACGAACAGAAACCAAAAACCTAAACTCATTCCGTTTTATGGAAAAAGCAATCGCACTTGAAGTAGACCGCCAAATCGACATATTAGAAGACGGTGGAACGATTGCTCAAGAAACACGCTTATACGATGGCGATAAAGATATTTCACGCTCAATGCGCAGCAAGGAAGAAGCGAACGATTATCGCTACTTCCCTTGCCCTGATTTACTACCTGTCATCATTGACGATGAGTATATTGAAAGTATTCGTGCTGAGCTTCCAGAGCTTCCTGATGCCCGTGCAAAGCGTTTTACTGAAGAATATAAGTTATCTGATTATGACGCAGCCTTTCTTGCCGGTGATGCTGAAATCGCCTCATTCTTTGAAACCAGTGCGAAAATTTCAGGCGATGCCAAGTTGTCAGCTAACTGGGTATCTGGAGAACTTTCTGCTCGCTTAAACAGTGATGAAATAACAATTCAGCAGTGTCCAATTAAGGCTGAACTTTTAGGCAACCTAGTATTACGCATAAAAGATGGTACTGTTTCTTCCTCAGGCGCTAAAAAGGTATTTGAAGTACTCTGGGCTAAAGAGTCTGATGATGTAGATGCGATTATTGATCAACAAGGCTTGAAACAGGTTTCTGATACCGGCGCGCTTGAATCTATTGTCGATGAAGTATTAGCAGGTATGGCAGATCAAATCGCGCAATACCAAGAAGCTGACGATAAAAAGCGTAAAAAACTCATGGGTGGGTTTATGGGCCCACTAATGAAGGCTTCAAAAGGACAAGGCAACCCTAAACTGTTCAACCAGATCTTAGCTAAAAAATTAAATAGCTAAGTCAAAACACCTCAAGCACTTTATAGTGCTAATCAACTAGTTCATCCAATTTTTCGAATGGCTGAACTAGTTGACAACTTCAAAAGCCACGCTACAGGCAGAGACCTCCCTACCGGTATATGCGCCAACACGATCAGACCTTTAAATTAAATAACTCGACTAGACCTCCAACCCTCACAGCTAAAGACCAACTAAAAAACATCAATTGGATCAGTTACCTTATCATGTGAAATTTGCAGATAAATAGCGGCTACAAAATATCACCAAGATATTGATATTTTAAGCCGCACTTCCTAAAGCTTTTGCTAAACGTGCTCGAGACAACACACCTTTAAGCTTACCATTTTTATCGACGACTGGAAGTGGACAGTCAGTATCTAAAGTTTCTGGAATAACTTCTTCTAATAGCGAAGCAGGAGAAATCTCTGTCATATGTTCATACAGTTCGTTAGTGATGGGGTCGCTCACACACGAATCACCTTCTACTGCTTTTTCTAAAGTTTCTTGTAACACTGCTCCTTCAAAACCTTCATCAGAAACGACATAACCATACTCTCTAGATGATGATTTCATCAGCTCCAACGCTTCACCAATAGTTGTTGCTGTAATTCGATTAACCGGTGGCTTCATCACGTTTTCAACTGTCAGCGCCCGAGCGCGATTTACGTCACGTACAAAAGCTTCGACATAATCGTTAGCGGGTGCCAGCAGAATCTCTTTAGGCTCTCCTACTTGGACTAATTCTCCATCTCTAAGAATAGCAATTCGGTCACCCAATCTCAGTGCCTCATCTAAGTCATGAGTAATAAATACAATAGTTTTATGAAGCTTCTCTTGCAACTCAATTAACTGATCCTGCATTTCACTTCGAATAAGAGGATCAAGCGCTGAGAACGCCTCGTCCATCAATAAGATTTCAGCATCAGTACATAAGGCTCTTGCAAGACCTACACGTTGCTGTTGCCCACCAGACAATTGCGAGGGATATTGATTTTCATATCCGGCTAAACCGACATCCGCAAGCCAATTTACTGCCTTTTCGTGACGCTGTTTTTTGCTCACTCCTTGTATTTTAAGTCCGAAAGCGACGTTATCTATGACAGTGTGATGTGGCATCAAACCGAAGTGCTGAAACACCATGGCCATTTTTTTGCGACGAAACTCCCTTAGGCTATTCTTATCAAGCTGAAGAACATTCTCCCCTCCAACTAAAATCTGCCCTTCAGTTGGTTCAATAATTCGATTAAAGTGACGTATTAGCGTTGACTTCCCAGAACCAGACAACCCCATAATGACGAAAATTTCGCCCTTTTTGATGTTGAGATTGATATCTTTTAAACCAACTGTGCACCCCGTTTGTTCCAGAATTTCCTGTTTAGTTTTCCCTTCCTGGATCAACGAAATAATGTCTTTCGATTTGCTACCAAAGACTTTGTAAAGAGATTTAATTTCAATA
>Ga0105350_10002198_pt1 | contig 11803 bp, 11 predicted proteins | sample EN1Hudsemesocosm_FD_83506 | JGI IMG/M metagenome (GOLD analysis project Ga0105350, IMG submission 83506) | Methane-oxidizing microbial communities from mesocosms in the Hudson Canyon - EN1E Hudson Canyon | ecosystem: Environmental > Aquatic > Marine > Cold seeps | place: Hudson Canyon...
AGTCGACTAAGGTCCTCACAGATGATTGAGAGTGCGGCGATGAATGGTGTGTCTGGCCAGTGATAAAGGCTCTTATCGGGACTCATCATCAGTTGATTTTGTTGAGTTGTTGCTGAGGCTTATTATTGATAGCATTTGGTAGAGAGGATGAAGAAAATACATCTTGAGCCTGATATGAAAGTCGATATCGAAGTCGGTCAAAAGATATTCAACGTAGTCGACCCTGTTCTTAGCAAAGGCACGCTCCAATGTAAATTGGATACTCGTCTCTTGAAGAGAATTTTGTTAAAAGAAAGCCACTGGAATAATGCTGAAATTGGTTGTCATATCGAATTCCATCGATCGCCAAACCATTACTCACCGGATATTCACACAATGATGCAGTTCTTTCACCTTTGATGAAAAGTTTGAGCGATTTCCGTTAGGCCGTCTAATAAAAAATTAATGATAGGATACTAAAATTTAGTCCCAGGAGTGATGGGTATGAAGATAGGATTATTTGGTGCATGTCGAGAAGGGCAGGATGCATATCGAGCGATATACGGGAATTTAATTTTGGATGATAATGTGGAGTTTATTTTCTACGATAATGACTCTCGCTTGACGGGTTCGACCTTTGAAAGTTGGCCCATATGTAAACCGACTGTCGATAATATAAATAATGTTAGTGTTATGGTGATTTGTATATTAGATATTTTAAAAGTGAGAGACCAGCTTCTTGATGTCAAATTTAAAGGGGTTGTAAAAGAGTTTTATTCGCGTGATTACTTTTCAAATAAATCACGCCGTATCGGCCTTGCCACAATTGGTGCGCATAGCTACTTCAAGCCCAGTACATTTTTATACAATACAGTGATTGGAAATTATTGCCATATCGGGGCAGACTGCCGACTGGGATTGATAGGGCACGAGCCGAGTCTATTAACTACATACCCTCTAAAATATAAATCACGAAATGACAAAGATTCCAATGATGTTGGACACGATCCCACAGCAGCTAAAAAAAGGTTAGAACCTCTTGTAATTGAGCATGACGTCTATATCGGTGAGGGCGTGACGATCATGGCGGGCATTGTTATAGGTACCGGTGCAGTTATAGGCAGTAAGTCTGTCGTTACACAAGATATACCGCCATTTTCAATAGCCGTAGGCTCCCCTGCAAAGGTTATTAAATTGAGATTACCAGAGAGTACTCAGGCTAAGTTATTTGCCTCAGAGTGGTGGCTCAAAACGCCAGAAGAGGCTATGCAGATACTTGAGGGTATGAGCTAAAGTTATGTGTGAAACCTACAGTATTTGGATATAAATCTCCCTTATTTTATAGCGAATTTGATGCATTATTGATGAGAGGAGTTGCGAGTAACCTTATACTCCGCGTACTAACACAGAAACTGTAACATTTATTAGGGAGTAGAAGATGAAGACGTTCCAAATTGGCGATGTCCCTGTTGGGCAAGGCCATAAACCACTCATAATCGCCGAAATGTCCGGTAATCATAACCAGTCGCTTGATAGAGCGTTGGATATTGTCGATGCCGCGGCAAAGACCGGTGTACAGATGATTAAACTGCAAACGTACACTGCAGATACGATGACTTTGGATTTAGACCACGATGAATTTTTTATAAGTGATCCAAATAGTTTGTGGGCAGGAAGCAGTTTATATGATCTCTATAAGGTTGCTTGTACTCCTTGGGAGTGGCATGCGGCCATTTTCCAGCGGGCTAAAGATCTTGGGTTGATGTGTATAAGTACTCCGTTTGATGAGTCCGCTGTTGATTTCCTTGAGGAATTAAACGCGCCGGCATACAAAATTGCTGCCTTTGAAAACAATCACATACCGCTCCTTAAAAAAGTTGCAGCTACGGGTAAGCCGCTTATTATATCCACTGGTATGGCAAGTCTTGCTGAGCTGGATACTTTGGTCGAGACCGTCAAGTCTGCGGGTTGTGAGAATTTAGTGCTCCTTAAGTGCACTAGTAACTATCCAGCTAGTCCTAAAAATTCTAATCTTGCGACGATTCCTCATATGCGTGACATGTTTAAATGTCATGTTGGTCTATCTGATCACACGGGAGGAGTTGGTGTTTCTGTTGCTGCGGTTGTTCAGGGCGCAGTGGTTATTGAAAAACACTTTACTCTATCGCGGGCCGATGGCGGTGTCGATTCCGCATTTTCATTAGAGCCAAGTGAAATGAATCAGTTAGTGATAGAAACAGAGCGTGCGTTTGATTCAATTGGTTCCGTGACCTACGGTCCGACCGCTGAGGAGGAAAAGTCATTAGTGTTCAGGCGCTCAATTTATATCTGTAAGGACGTCAGTGAAAATGATGTTCTAACGGAAGACAATATTAAGATTATCCGTCCCGGATTGGGTTTGGCTCCAAAATATTATGAATCACTTTTAGGGCGGCGGTTTAATAAATCACTGTCAAGAGGTGATGCACTGGAGTGGACTCATGTCGTTTAGCTTTGAATTGTGTGAACTTTAAATTTAAATATGGCTGGCGGTAAAATAAATTTTTTAAATTTAGTCTTAGGCTGCATATTTATATGTATTAGTCTTGTCCTGGCGTACGCTTCAGGCAGTAATACTAGGGTGATAGAAGCTAGGCTTATCTGTAACGACAAGAACGATGTGGCGGGTAGAATTGCGTGCGATGTCCGTATGGATTTATTTTTCACTTTTTTCGCTAAAGAAAAGTTCAAAAATAGTTTAAGTAAAAAGTTTTGTAATACGCCACTAGAGGCTGGAAAAATCTGCCCAAGATTCTCTAAATCAAACTTCAAGTTGAGAGACGTAAGTAGCCGTATTTATCATTTACAGTATCTAGATGAGGGTCGCCGGGATAGCGAATTAGAGCTAAAGGCTGCCCTTGAGATATACCTAGAGCTCTATAACTCAATTTTCAATAGTTTTTCTGAAGAGAAAAGTAAATTGCTTATCAAGGAATGCTTTGATAAGCACACAGTCAGTATGGACTGTGTTGATCTTTTCTCTGCCAAATACACGGAGGGTGTGATCGCTAATGTGCGTTTCAAACAACCGTTTGAAGTGGTTTTAGATCCTGTTGGGTCTAAAGCGTTTGTGCTCAAAAAATCTATTTTAAGTATATTCGGGTTGTTAGTACTCGGACTTATTGCTTATTTATTTCATTTAATGAACTTAGTTGTAAGGGGAAAGAAAGATGTTCAATGATCAAGTTATTTTGATTACCGGAGGAACAGGTTCCTTTGGGAAAAAGTTTGTAGAAATGGTGTTGAAGGAACATACACCAAAAAAAGTAATCATTTTCTCTCGAGATGAAATGAAGCAATGGGAAATGAAAAAGGGCTATCCCGATGAACGTAGACTCCGATTCTTTATTGGTGATGTTCGGGATAAAGACCGTCTTTATCGGGCGCTTGACGGTGTTGATTTAGTTGTTCATGCCGCGGCAACTAAAATTGTTCCTACAGCTGAATATAATCCTTTTGAGTGTATTAAAACTAATATTGATGGCGCGAGAAATGTTATTGACGCGTGTATCGACAAAAAGATTGCTCGAGTGGTAGCGTTGTCGACCGACAAGGCGTGTGCACCAATTAATCTATATGGCGCGACAAAGTTGGTGTCCGACAAGCTGTTTGTGGCGGCTAATGCATATTCCGGGGAGCATGGTACAAAGTTTTCGGTTGTTCGGTATGGCAATGTTATGGGATCGCGGGGTTCAGTAATTCCTTTCTTTCTTTCAATAAAAGATTCTGGCACCCTGCCAATAACTGATGCACGGATGACGCGGTTTATGATTAGCCTCAAAGAAGGTGTTGATTTGGTATGGCGAGCATTTAGCGATATGGTTGGAGGCGAGATTTATGTCAAAAAAATTCCGTCGATGAAATTGGTGGATATAGCTGCTTCTGTGGATCCAAGTGCCGAATTAAATTTTGTAGGTATCCGGTCTGGTGAAAAGATTCATGAACAAATGATTAGTGTAGAGGATGCCGCCACCACCTACGAATATGATGGGTACTACAAAATTTTACCTGTAATCAATGACTGGGGTTTAGATCCGGCTCGGATTAAAGATGGTAAAAAAGTGGCTGACGACTTTACTTATTCGAGTGAGACCAACACTGATTGGATGTCATCAGATGACTTGTCAACGTGGGTCGCTAATAATCTTGAGGATATCGGTAAAATATGAAAGTAATTCCTTATGGGAGGCAGTCTATATCCGAATCTGATATTGACGCTGTAAGGCAAGTGCTTAACTCTGATTTCTTAACTCAGGGTCCAGCAGTGCCAAAATTCGAAGAACAAGTAGCCGACTACTGCAGAGCTAAATATGGTACTGCAACCAGCAGCGCTACCGCAGGACTGCATCTTGCATGTTTGGCGCTTGGTGTAACTGCTGGTGATGTTGTGTGGACCTCTCCAATAACGTTTGTTGCTAGCGCTAATTGCGCTGTCTATTGCGGTGCTACAGTCGACTTTGTAGATATTTCTCTTAAGTCTTACAATATGTGTCCCAATGCATTAGAAGAGAAATTGATTCGCGCGGAACTAGCAGGCAAGTTACCTAAGGCAGTTATTCCGGTTCATTTGAGCGGTCAGTCTTGTGATATGGAAAGAATCCATAAACTAAGTGAAAGATATGGTTTTTCCATAATTGAAGATGCCTCCCATGCAATAGGAGCGCGGTATCTAGGTGAGCAAGTCGGTTGCTGTAGGTTCAGTGACATTACTGTTTTCAGTTTCCATCCCGTCAAAATTATTACAACTGGGGAGGGAGGACTCGCTGTTACCAACGATGAGGTGTTGGACTACAAGATGAAGTTATTGCGTAGCCATGGGATTACGCGGGACGAGAATCGACTGGAAGGTCATTCAGAGGGACCCTGGTATTATCAGCAGCTTGAATTAGGGTTTAACTATCGGATGACTGATATGCAGGCTGCACTCGGTTCTAGTCAATTTAAGCGCCTAGACGAATTTATTGCTACTAGGCACAAGATAGCGGATAACTATGACACCACTCTAGAGGATTCAGCCTTCATACTTCCTCATCAACATGAGTTTAGTTATTCTAGCTATCACCTTTATATCATTCGTCTTAAAATAGGTTCTAATATACTCAGTCATCGGGAGGTTTTCGAATTTTTACGTAATAATGGCATAGGCGTCAATTTGCATTACATTCCGGTCTATCACCATCCTTATTATGAGAGGCTGGGCTTTGACCGAGGCTATTGCAAAAATGCTGAAGTCTATTATAGCCAGGCAATTAGTATTCCTATGTTTCCAGCTCTAAATTCGATAGATCAAAAAACTGTGATTGACTGCTTGCTGTCGATTGATAATGAGTAGATTAGCCATTGGGTCGGTGCAGTTCGGCTTACCATATGGAATCTCCAACACCTATGGACAAACATCCTCGGCCAATGTTGCCGAAATATTGAACCTTGCTGGTAGTCGTAATATCGATTTAATTGATACGGCAATTGATTATGGTAATAGTGAACGAGTCTTGGGTGATTTAGGGATTAAGAACTTTAAGATTGTAACTAAGCTCGGCAATCCTCCTGCGAGTTGTAAAGATTATGCTATCTGGGTAAGAGGTCAAGTGAAGGGCTGTTTAACCAGACTAGGTGTAAAGCGGTTATATGCTGTTCTATTTCATTCGAGTAAATGTTTGATTGGCGGTCAGGGTTCTAAGCTTTTTGGAGAGTTACAAAACCTAAAAGGTTTAGGCTTTATTGAGAAAGTGGGTATATCTATATACTCCCCAACCGAGCTTGATCTGTTGGAAGGAAAGATAGATCTTGACTTAGTGCAGGCCCCTCTTAATATCCTAGATAGGCGACTCGAGACGTCTGGTTGGTTGGATAAGTTAAATAGTAATAACGTAGAGGTCCATACTCGATCTTCATTTTTGCAGGGTCTTTTGTTGATGGACCGGTGCAGTTTTCCTTTGGCCGCTGCTGAGCACAAGGTTACTTTTGATCGGTGGAAAAATTTTCTAGAATACAATAATTTTGATGCGATAAGCTCATGTTTATCCTACCCATTATCTTTAAACGGAGTACACCGAGTTATCGTCGGTATTAATGATGCAGTTCAGCTGAATCAGCTAATAGAGGCAGAGAAGCGAAGTAAAGATCGGGAAATTCCGGATTTTTACTCATCAGATGAAACATTGATTGATCCAAGATTTTGGGATCTATCATGAAAGTAGTGGCTATAGTGCAAGCTCGAATGGGTTCTACGAGGCTACCCAACAAGGTAATGATGCCAATAGGTAATATTCCTATGATTGGAGTTTTGCTTAAAAGACTGTCATTTTCTAAACAAATTGACGAAATAGTTTTAGCGACTTCCCACGATAAAAAAAATGACGTAATGGTTAGTTATGTTCAAAGCTTAGGTTTTGGCTGTATGCGAGGTAGCGAATCTGATGTTTTAGGTAGATTTTTGGATACAGCTGCAACGTATTCTGCGGACATCATTGTCCGCATTACAGGTGATTGTCCGTTAGTCGATGCAGCCCTAGTTGATGAAGCCATCAGGCTGTTTAAAAATAGTGATGTTGAATATTTAAGTAATGTTGCACCTCCGATGTACCCTGATGGGCTTGATATTGAAGTATTTAGCTATTCAGCCCTAATTACTGCAGCTGAGAAATCAAGTTCGTTACTAGATAGAGAGCATGTGACACCTTATCTAAGAACGTCTGGGGTTTTTAAGACTGGCTCAATGCCCGCAGAACAGGACTATTCGTCTTTCCGATGGACCGTTGATGAATTGGTTGATTTTAATTTAATTGAGGCTATCGTCACTCATTTCCATCCATCACTGGATTTTTCATGGATTGATGTACTTAATTTATCTAAGCAAAAACCACATTTGTTTAAATCTAACAACCATTTATTAAGGAATGAAGGTGCAACTATGAGTAGTGGTCAGAAATTATGGACTAGGGCTAAAAAGGTCATACCTGGCGGTACTATGCTACTTTCAAAACGTCCTGATATGTTTTTGCCTGAAGGTTGGCCCTGTTATTATAGTAAGTCGAAAGGTTGTGAGGTATGGGACTTAGATAAGAATAAATTTACTGACATGTCTATTATGGGAATCGGGACGAATATTTTAGGTTATTGTCATCCCGAGATCGATGAAGCGGTAATTAAGACTGTTGGTGCGGGGAATATGTCAACTCTAAACTGTCCAGAAGAGGTTGAGTTGAGTGAACGTTTAGTCGCTATTCATCCCTGGGCAGATATGGTTCGCTTAGCTCGGTCTGGGGGAGAGGCGAATGCGATTGCAATACGAATTGCGCGAGCATTCACGGGCAAAGATAAGGTGGCAGTGTGTGGCTATCATGGATGGCATGATTGGTACTTATCTGCGAATCTATCTGACAAAGAGGGCTTGGATGGTCATCTGTTACCTGGCCTTGATCCTCTAGGTGTGCCTAGAAATTTGCAAAATTCGGTATTGCCTTTTAATTATAATGATATTGATAGCCTGGAGTTATTGCTAAAAACGCATGATATTGGCGTTATTAAAATGGAAGTTACTCGAAATATGGGGCCCAGTGAAGGCTTTCTTGAAACCATCCGCCAGATATGTAATGAGAAAGGTATCGTTTTAATTTTTGATGAGTGCACCTCTGGTTTTCGAGAGACGTTCGGTGGAATTCATAAGAAATATGATGTCGAGCCCGATATGGCAATGTTTGGTAAGGCATTGGGTAATGGCTATGCTATTACGGCAGTTATTGGTAAACGGAATGTTATGGATGCGGCCCAGAATACGTTCATTAGCAGTACGTTCTGGACTGAGAGAATTGGGCCTACCGCGGCGCTAAAAACACTCGAAGTTATGGAGCGCGAGAAAAGTTGGGAGAGTATTACTGCCATTGGTAGCGATATTATTTCTAGATGGAAGTTACTTGCTGAGAGAAAAGATCTAGCAATAAATTGTTCGGGTATTCCAGCTCTAGCTAGCTTTTCTTTTGAGAGCCCCAATGCATTGGCCTATAAAACTTTGATTACTCAAGAATTACTCGCCAATGGGTTTTTAGCGGGTACCAGCATCTATGTATCGACAGCCCACACCGAAGAAAAAATATCGGAGTACTTTTTCCACCTTGATAAGGTTTTTGATTTAATTCGAGACTGTGAGAGTGGACGAGATGTATTGAGCTTACTTAATGGACCTGTATGTAATAGCGGTTTTAAGCGTCTAAATTAATGAATATAGCTATTCGTGTAGACAGCTCATTTCAAATAGGGACGGGACATGTAATGCGATGTCTCAATCTTGCAGTGTCCCTAAGGAAGTCCGACATTAACGTTATATTCGTCTGTCGCGACCATCCAGGACATATATGTGCAGCTATTGAGTCGCAAGGTTTTCAATTGAGGTTACTCCGGAAAAGAAACCTAGGTACCGACAATCAAATGGATGCTTTACAGCATAGTTTTTGGCTCGGAGTATCTCAATTGGAAGACGCGTTAGTATTCGAAAGCCTATTATCCGACGTAAAAATTGATCTAGTTATAGTTGACCATTATGGCATCAGCGATATATGGGAGCGGAAGATAAAGTCGTTATGCAATAAACTACTTGTTATTGACGATCTGGCAGATCGAGCACATTATTGCGATATTCTTGTTGATCAAAATTGGTTTCCTCCTGGTGAAATAGATCGGTACGATAAATTAGTAAATAAGTCGTCCCAGCTATGTCTTGGTCCTGATTTTTGTATGCTGTCAGAAGATTATTCTGATTTTAAAAGTACTTTTGTTGGAAATAAGGACATAGTGTTGGTTTTCTTCGGTGGTAATGCGCCTCCCGCGTTGTATGTCGCTGTTTATAAATGTTTACAGAATCTTCCAGCTAATCGAGTGTCCGTGGTAAATATGGTTATACAGCAGGATTGTCCTGAACGAGATTTTTTACTAGCTCAACAGAGTGATATTTTTAAGGTGGTTGGCGCTCAGACGTCTCTTGCTTCGTTAATGGCCAAGTCGAACATTGCCATAGGTTCTGGTGGAATTACCACCTGGGAAAGAATGGTATCAAAGTTACCTTCTGCGGTCATAACAATTGCTGATAATCAGAAGATAATTAGCAAGAATTTGGCCCAAAATGGTTTCATAAATTTGCTAGGTCACTGGGGGGAGATTACCATGAATTCATTGGAGAAAAATTTATTAGAGTTTTTTGATGATGCGAAAATGCTCAATGAAATGCGGGAAAGGGCGGCTATGCTTGTTGATGGTAAAGGGACATCAAGAGTAGTTTCTAATATAATTTCTCTGGTAAATTAGATTGTTGACTCCTTTATCTAGCAAAAACTACCTTATGATATTGGATTGGCGAAATCATCCAGATACTCGTATTGGAATGTTTGATTCGAATCTTATCAGTTTGTCAGATCATAAAGCTTGGTATAGAGCATACTGTTCTAACGATGATCTATTCTGGTATGTCTATTCTGATGAAAATGAGTGCAATGGTGTGGCTTATTTTAAAAAAAATGATGTTGATAACTCAGCTATTTGGGGTTTCTACTCGCGACCTGGCTCAGCTAAAGGGACAGGATTTTTAGTTTGCAGCGAAGCGCTCAAGATTGCTTTCTTGGACCTTAATCTTAATAGCGTTTTAGGTGAGGTCTTACATACCAATGAATCAAGCATAAGGCTGCATAAAAGACTGGGTTTTGATCTGGTCGATGAGAGTATCTCTGCAGGTAATGCTAACAATAGAGGTCAGATGAAATTCTGTTTAGTTAAGGCTAAATGGTTAATGTTGGAGGCGAATTGTGACCAGCAAACTTGAGAGTTGTGGGCCTACGTACATTATTGCGAGTGTTCAAATATGGGATGAAAAAGCCTTAGAGCAGTTAGCAGAAGTACCAGGAATTTGGAGGACTTGCCATACACCAAATGAGCTAAGTCTGATCTTATCAGAGTGTGATCCGACATATATTTTTTTCTTGCATTGGCGATGGATAGTTCCTGAGAATATTGTCGAGAGCATTGAATGCGTATGCTTTCACATGACAGACTTACCATTTGGTCGTGGAGGGTCTCCTCTTCAAAATTTGATTTCTCGTGGGATTTATCAGACACAGTTAACTTCTTTGAGGATGGTAAAAGATCTTGATGCAGGGCCTATTTATTTCAAACATCCTTTGGCCCTGAAGGGTACAGCAGCTGAGATATATCGCAGTGCGGAAGCGCTCTCACTCTTGCTTATTGCAAAAATAATTGCTTTAAAGCCTATCCCGATACCTCAGATAGGGACACCAGTCATTTTCAAACGGAGAACTCCGGACCAGAGTGAATTACCTGCAGGCCTGAGTGGCGAAAAATTGTATGACTTTATACGTATGCTAGATGCTCCCGGTTATCCTAAGGCATTTTGCTTTAATAATAGTCTCAAGTTGGAGTTTTCAGATGCAAATTTGACAGAGTCCGGCTTGGTTACAGCGCATGTAGAGTGTAGTTTAATTGGATGCGCAGATAATGAACAAAGAATTAAACCGACTTAAGGATTACATATGTCGTCAAATATTTTAGTTGTAGCTGCCCACCCAGATGATGAGGTGCTTGGGTGTGGAGGTATTATCGCCAAGCACGTCAAGCTTGGAGATAAAGTTAATGTTTTATTTCTCACTGATGGTGTTTCTGCAAGAGATGGAACTGATGAAAATAATGCTAATGAGAGAGCAAAGCGCAAAGAATCTGCATGTATGGCATTAGAGATTCTCGGTGTTTCCGATGTTGTTTTTGAGGCATTCCCTGATAATCAACTTGACTCGATACCACTGCTAAAAGTAGTGAAGGTGATCGAGTGTATGGCGACGCGCACTTGTCCGGATGTGGTCTATTCTCATAGCTCAGCAGATTTAAATGTTGATCATGTCATAGCAGCGAAGGCAGTTAGAACGGCTTTTAGGCCTACGAAAGATAATACAGTCAATAAACTTCTAAGTTTTGAAGTTATGTCCAGCACCGAGTGGGCGTTTGATCTTAACGGAGTTTTTAAGCCGAACGTGTATATTGATGTTAGTCAATTCTGGGATAAGAAGATTGCTGCCTTAGAATGCTATATGGCAGAGATGAGATCTAGTCCTCATGCGCGATCTTTCCGCTCTATTGAAGCACATGGTGCCCGCAATGGTGAGACCGTGGGGTTCGAGTATGCTGAAGTTCTTGAATTAGTCTGGGAGCGGAATTAAGGTGATAGAGTATATTGTCATCCACTTCACGAAGTCTGAAAAAGTTAAATTAATCTTACTGATAATCCTGCTTATTTTCGTAGCGGGCTTAGAGTTTTTGGGAATTGGTGCTTTTTCAGAAATTCTTCAGTCTGATAGTAAATCGGGCATGATGATAGATAGTTTAGGGCTTGTCCCTGAAGGACACTCCTCCAAGGTGGTTCTAGGGATTGTGATGGCAGTAGCGTTACTATTTAAGTCAGTGTTATCAATTATTTCAAGCAGGTACCAAGCATTCATGGTCTATGACCACATGAAGATCTTAACTTTGAAGTTATTTAAAAAATACTCAATTGATGCCTTATTTAACAAAGCTAACTTAGATCGCAATGATGCTACTCGAACTATTATAAGAGAGCCACGGTTTATGGCAGGAGGTCTTTTGTCGCCTTTCATGAATATATTGAGTGAATCAATTGTATTGTTTGCGATTATATTACTACTTGGCACTACTAGTTTTCTTGGGAGTTTATACGGTCTGATAATTGGTTTTGTTATTGTAATTACAGGCTTATATTTTCGAAATTCAC
>Ga0105350_10002206_pt1 | contig 11767 bp, 9 predicted proteins | sample EN1Hudsemesocosm_FD_83506 | JGI IMG/M metagenome (GOLD analysis project Ga0105350, IMG submission 83506) | Methane-oxidizing microbial communities from mesocosms in the Hudson Canyon - EN1E Hudson Canyon | ecosystem: Environmental > Aquatic > Marine > Cold seeps | place: Hudson Canyon...
CCCATCTAATGTTTCTCCTTGCTGTTTCTTTCCTTTAGGTAATGGTATTTTGGCTCCTCTTGATCCTCCCTTAATTCCAAAACTTGTGCCATCTTCTCCTTTAGATTTTCCATGGTACCAATCCCCCTCACTTTTTTCAGTAGCATTTATTATAGGTGACCATTTCCATAGATCCTGATTCTTGCTTTTTCTGAGAGCGTTTATTATCTTCTGTTTTTTTATTATCCAATCTTCTTCTTCCTTAGTTAATGGGATTATGATTGTTTCTTCATCATCTTCTTGGAACTTTTCTTCTTCTACTTCTTCAGGGGTCTCTTCCTCTTCAGGAATTTCTTCCTCCACTTGCTCTATTTCTTTCTCCTCTTCTAATTCTTCTTCTGAACTATTTGTAGCTTCTGGTCCTCCAGCTTCTATTTCAAACTCAACTTCAGCACTAGGGTCTGGAGGGTCCTTGTATTGTAGTCCAAAATTACTAAAGATAAACAATAAAAATGCATGAAAAAGAATCGTAAAGAACCATCCTTTCTCTTTCTTTCTTATTTTAAATTTAATTCCCAACAAAATTATTTAGTTGATAAAGCTACTTTCCAGTTATTTCCTCTTGCAATATCTAATATCTCCACAATATATTTAATATCTAATGTCTCATCAGCTCTTAAACTTATTCCAAGATCCTCTATTTTAAACCCATTAGACCGCTTCTTTTCAAATTCTATTTTTAACTGTTCTTCTAATACAATCATCATATCTGAGCTTTCCTTAACATCTACTTGATTATCTCCAATAAAATAATTTCTTGTTGAATCTATTGTGACAATTATTTTTTCACTTTCATATGAATTAGAATCACTATAAGGAAGATTTAATTTTACAGCGTGAGGACTCATTAAAGTAGATGTAATCATGAAAAAGATAAGTAATAAAAAGACAATGTCTGTCATGGATGACATATTGAAATTTGGATTTACTTTATTTCTTCCCCTTATATTCATTTCGATATTTTATGTACATTATCTATAAATTTAGTAGTAGATTTTTCGAGTTCAAATACTATATTATCAATCTTTGAGAGTAAGAAATTATAAGAGATGTATGACACAATCCCTACAATTAAACCTGCAACAGTTGTTATCATTGCAGTATAGATTCCCTCAGATAATATTCCTACTTCAATGTTCCCACCTGCTTTTGACATATTAAAGAAAGCAATAATCATTCCTATTACTGTTCCAAGAAACCCAATCATGGGGGCAGCTCCTGAAATGGTAGCTAAATTAGTTAGGTTTTTTTCCAAAATTGAAACTTCTAACTTTCCCTGATTCTCAATTGAAGAATAAATTTCGTTTAAAGGACTATCTAATCTAGTGACGCCTTTTTCCAACATTCTTGAAAGAGGAGTATTATTATTTTCACATAAACTTAACGCTTGATTTGTATCACCTTCTGAAATAAGTTTATTTAGTTGAATTATGAATTCTGGGTCTTCCTTAGATGTATTTTTTAATGCTATTAATTTTTCAGAAAGGTAGTAAATAGAAAAGATGGAGAGTATACCAAGTACAATCATAATAATATCACAAACAACTCCTCCAGACCTTATTAAATCTATTATCTTTAATGTTTCAATTGTCTGATTCTGTAACAAAATAATTTCCATATTTTAGTTTTTAATTAAACGATAAATTAATATTTTATTGCATCAAAATATAAGTAGCAGCTCCTGCTAAATATCCCATTAGTGCAAGTAAAGAAATATTTTTAACATACCAAATAAAATCAATTTTTAAAATACCCATAACAGCGACACCTGCAGCAGATCCAATAATTAACACAGATCCTCCAGTACCTGCACAATACGCTAAAAATTCCCAGAACATTCCATCAACTGCATATAATCCCGTTTCTGCAATTGGATACATTCCCATTGCTCCTGCAACTAAAGGTACATTATCTACAATAGAAGAAAGTAAACCAATTATCATATTAATGATGTAAATCCCTTCCACTGATTGTCCGTTAAAAGTATCACTTAAATAATTGGCAACAATATCCAACTGACCAGCAGATTGTAATGCCGCAACTGCTAATAAAATCCCTAAGAAGAAAAATATTGTTGGTACATCTACTTTTTTCATCACCCCAATTACAGAAAGTTGTGATTTTTGTTCGTGATTTTTGCTTCTGTGAATAATTTCAGTAACAAGCCATAAAACCCCTAATGAAAGCAACATTCCTACATAAGGAGGTAAATGGGTAATGGTTTTAAATATTGGTACAAATAACAATCCTGCAACTCCCATACCGAAAACTAAGTTTCGTTCAAATGGAGTAGTTGGGTCTATTGTATGTTCTCTTAATTCTATTTTTTCTGGTCTTGTTACACTTCCCTTTAATCGGAAAGAAAGATAAATGAGTGGTACTAAAGCACAAACTACAGAAGGTAAAAATACAGATGTAATGATATTAGCGGCAGAAACCTGACCTCCAATCCAAAGCATGATTGTTGTTACATCTCCAATTGGTGACCATGCACCACCTGCATTTGCAGAAAGGATTACCATACCTGCAAACATCCAAAGGTCTTCTTTGTCTTTTATTAGTTTAGTAAGCAAGGCCGACATTACAATCGCAGTTGTTAAATTGTCCAAAGCAGCAGAGAAGAAGAAAGTAATTAAACTCAAAATCCACATTAGTGCTACTTTTTTATTTGTGGTTATTTTATCTGTAATAATAGCAAATCCTTCATGAGCATCAATTAATTCAACAATTGTCATTGCTCCTAAAAGGAAGAATAATATTTCCGCAATATCTACTAAGTGATGAGAAAGATGCTCGTTCATGTGATGCGCGTCAACTCCAGAAAATGCATAAAGTGCCCAGCAAATTCCACCAATAATTAATGCAGATGCTGCTTTATCTACTTTTATTGGGTGTTCTAATGCAATTGCTATGTATCCTAAAACGAATACAATAATCATAATTGTGGTAATCATAAACTATAAGTGTTTTTTTAATTTTTATTTTTGCAAATATACTGTTGTAGATGGGAAGGCAAAGTCAGAATTATGTTTTTTCACAATCTCCATAATTTTGTAATTGATGTCTTCTTTTACATCTATTAAATTATCCCAAGAGGGACTATCAACAAAATACATAACCAGTATATCCAAGGAGCTAGATCCAAATTCCTGAAACCGTACTTTTCCATCTTTATTTGTTTTTTCGTGCTGATCAACCAAGTGTTGTATGTCAGAAACGATAGATTTCATTTGTTCAGGAGTAGTTTCATAAGTTAACCCAATATTAAATTTTACTCTTCTTACGGGTCTCATCCCAAGATTATCCAATTCTGCATCAATCATTTTTTTATTTGGCAGTGTTACCAAACTTTTATCAAATGTTCTGAGTCGTGTACTTCTGAATCCTACTTTTTCTACTGTTCCGGTTACAGAACCTACAGTTACAGTATCTCCCACAGTAAATGGTTTGTCCAAGAAAATTGTAAAAGAACCCAAAAGGTTTTCTAAACTTTCTTTTGATGCCATAGCAAGTGCGATTCCTCCAATACCAAGCCCTGTAATAAGTCCTGTTGGGTTTGCTTCAAAAATATTTGCTAGAATTATAAAAATTAAGAATACATAAGCTATAAATTTAATGACTTCAATAGCAAATGGAACCAATTGATCGTCCATTTTATTTTCAGATTCTTCCGCTCTTTTCTGTAGTAATATTCCAAAAAAGGCAATTAATCTTAATACAATTAGGAAAACAGAGTAAATGTAAATTAATGAAAATCCTTTTATCATAAACATTCTGATTCCTAATTCCTCTACCGGAGCAATGTTCCATTCCGTAGGAAATGTAAGGTGATTTACCCCAAAATACAATACCGAAAGCATAATAAAAAATGCAATTGGTTTTGTTAGTAATTCGTCAAATCGCTCCACTCCAACTCTTTTTTCTTTTTTACCAATTACTTTATAAAGAGTATGGCTCAAGTACTTTGATATAAGTCCTTTAAATAGTAGTCCGAGAACGATTGCTGAAACAAAAATAAGGTAATTCATTCCTGAATTTCCAAGATGTTCGTTTTGTAAAAAGAGTTTAATCTGATTCATAATTATACAAGTTGTTTAAGTGCAATTTCCATTGCAGTTTTTGAAATATTTTGTTTAGAGTTATTTATATCATATGATTTCTGTAGTGATTCTCTAATTCTGTTTGAAGTGTCTTCAAAAATTGCTTTATCTGTCATTTCAATATCATCTCCCATTAAATATGCAAAAACTCTGGCCATACCACAGTTTGCAATAAAATCAGGTAATACACTAATTCTTTCATCAGCACTTCTGGATATTGGTCCGAAAAATATTTCTTTATCAGCAAAAGGTACATTGGCCCCAGCAGAAATAACTTCTAATCCATTTTCAATCATTGTGTCGAGTTGAGATTGAGATAGCAAACGAGAAGCCGCTGCAGGAATAAATATTTCCGCTCCAACTTCCCATATTTGTTTATTTACTTCATCAAATGTTAATAGGTCAGATGCTTCCAAAAAGTTTGAACTTCTATCTTCTAATAATGATCTTACTTCATCAAAAGAATAACCTTCTTTATTGATAACTCCACCATTGATGTCAATAATTCCAACAATAATTGCTCCTGCTTGAGCTAAGTAATAGGCGGCCGCTCCTGCAACATTTCCCCAACCTTGTACAATTACTCTTTTCCCCTTTACCTTACCTCCATAAATATTATAGTAATGGAATATTGCTTCTGATACTCCGTATCCCGTAATTAAATCTCCTACAGAATAATCCTTATTAGGATTTGGAGTGAGTTTATCAATTCTTACTATTAACGGTACACCTTCTTTAAGTTGATTAATGATTTTCATTTTTCCTTCTTCATCTTTCTTATGGTGACCATTTACTATCCCCTCTAGTGGGAAAAGGATGCCTTCTTCCTCACACATTGGCATTACTTCATCTACTTCATCTACATTCATATCTCCTCCCGTTCCATAATATGTTTTTAATAACGGTTTAGCTGCTGCGTACCATCTTTGTAATACTTCTTTTTTTCTTGGGTCTCTTGGGTCAAAATTTATCCCAGACTTACCTCCTCCAATTGGTGGGCCAGCAACGGTAAATTTTATTTCCATTGTTTTTGCAAGTGATAAAACTTCATTTTTTGTTACCCCAATTCTCATTCGTGTTCCTCCAGCCGAAGCCCCTCCTCTTAATGAGTTGATTACAATCCATCCTTCAGCATCCGTATGTTCATCTTTCCATTCAAAAACTACTTCTGGTTTCTTGTCTTCAAATTTCTTTAGTAATTCTTCCATTATGTATTGTGAATTTTGTGCAAATGTACTAAATACAGAAGAATAAAATCTTAATTTATTTCAGATAAATATCTCCTCCTGAACTATCTCTTTTTGCTCCTGTTACGCTACTTAAACAATTTATTTCATTTCGTAATTTCAATACTCCCAAAAAAGCAAAGATTATAGCTTCCTTAAAATCAATATTTTCAGAATTTGGAATAATAATTTTGGATATTGAATAGTGTTCTATTCGTTCAATTAAATAATTGTTAAAGGTTCCTCCTCCAGTAACTAAAACAGAATCTCCTTTTAGAAATGTTCCAATTTGTATTCCGATATGCTCACAAAAAGTATTCATTTTGTCTTTATCCGAATAATCATATTTCTCCAATATTGGGAATATTATATCTTCTACCCATTCTCTCCCTAAGGATTTTGGAGATGAAGAAGTGTAAAAAGAAAGATTATTTAACTCTTCTAATAAATCTGATTTCAATGTTCCTGATTTTGCTATTCTTCCTTTGTTGTCAAATGATTTCCCTAATTTATTACTCATTTTATTTATCACAAAATTTACAGGACAAATGTCAAAAGCGATAATTGTACCATCTTCATTTTTTGAGGAGATATTAGCGAATCCCCCTAAATTTAGACAGTATTTATGTTCTGAGAAAAGATGTAAATCCCCTATTGGAACAAGTGGAGCTCCTTGACCCCCTAAAGAAATATCTAACTCTCTAAAATTATTAATTGTTGTTATATTAGTGTATTCTGAAATTGTTTTTCCACCTCCAATTTGAAGAGTATATCCTAACTTAGGCCTGTGAAAAATGGTGTGTCCATGAGATGAAATGTAATCACATTTTAAATTATTTTTTTTAATAAACTCAAGAGATAATTTCCCTAGTAATTCTCCATATTTTATACTTGTTTTTTCTATCTCATTTTCATCTTTAGTATGAAGATCTCTTAGTTTTTCTTCCCAATATTTTGGATAAGGAATGGTTTCAGATTTCTCCATTTTAAAGCTCCATTGTTTCTCTTTTTGGAAGACACATTTTACCATATCAAGTCCATCTAATGAGGTTCCTGACATAAGTCCGATAATGTGGTATTGATTATTCATCTTTAATAATTCCCAAAAATAACTGAAAAAAGAGTATTTTTGCCCTCAAATTTTAGAAAATAAAAAAGAAGATGGATTTTATACTTACTGAAGAACATGAAATGATAAGGGATGCAGCAAGAGATTTTGCACAAACAGAACTTTTGCCAGGAGTAATAGAAAGAGATGAAACTCAAACTTTTCCAACAGATCAAATAAAAAAATTAGGAGAATTAGGATTTTTGGGAATGATGGTAGACCCAAAATATGGAGGAGCAGGAATGGATGCTATTTCATATGTATTAGCAATGGAAGAGATTTCAAAGATTGATGCCTCTACTTCTGTTGTTATGTCGGTAAATAATTCATTGGTTTGCTGGGGACTGGAAACTTTCGGTACAGAAAAGCAAAAACAAAAATATTTAGTTCCACTAGCTAAAGGAGAAATAATTGGTGCTTTTTGTCTTTCCGAGCCAGAAGCTGGAAGTGACGCTACTTCCCAAAGTACAACAGCTATTGATAAGGGAGATCATTACTTATTGAATGGAACTAAAAACTGGATTACAAATGGAGGGACTGCTTCAGTTTACTTGGTAATTGCACAAACTGATGTAGAAAAAAGACACAAAGGAATAAATGCGTTTATTGTAGAAAAAGGAATGGATGGTTTTGTTGTTGGCCCGAAAGAAAATAAATTAGGAATTAGAGGTTCCGATACACATTCTTTAATGTTTACAGATGTAAAAGTTCCGAAAGAAAATAGAATAGGAGAGGATGGTTTTGGATTTACCTTTGCAATGAAAACACTTGCAGGAGGAAGAATAGGGATTGCCTCTCAAGCATTAGGAATAGCTTCTGGAGCTTATGAGTTATCATTACAATATTCAAAAGAAAGAAAAGCTTTTGGAAAAGAAATAAATAAACATCAGATAATTGCGTTTAAACTTGCAGATATGGCTACTGAAATTGAAGCGTCTAGATTACTTTGTTTAAAATCGGCTTGGTTGAAAGATAATGGAAAAAACTACGATAAACTAGGAGCAATGGCAAAAGTATTTGCTTCAGAAACCGCAATGAAAACAACTGTGGAAGCTGTTCAAATTCATGGGGGATATGGTTTCGTGAAAGAATATCATGTAGAAAGATTAATGAGAGATGCAAAAATCACTCAAATTTATGAAGGGACTTCTGAAATACAAAGAATTGTAATTTCACGTTCTGTATTAAAATAAAAATTATGAAAAAATATATTGTATCAATTTTAATTTGCGTTTTAAGTTTTGCTACTTACGCTCAAAATACAACAGGAAAAATTAATCCAGCCTATCTGAAGTTTTTGCCTTCTAATGCAAATCCTTCCGATTTGAAACCTTCTGACATTCCATCCGAACAAGTTTTACGACAAATGGGACTTTCAGAAACAGAGATAGTGGAAGCAATGGATTTTAAATTTCAGAGAGGGAAATATACGGTAAATGAATCTGATACCACTTCTAATTTTCAAAATTCAATTGAAAGATTTTATCAGGAATTAGGAGATACTACAACTGCGGACACTCTTACATTTCCAAAGGCGAAAATTTACGGACAAGATATTTTTAGAAATAATGAACTTTCTTTTTTCCAAAAAGCATTGGATGCAAACGCACCTGATAATTATGAAGTTGGTCCTGGAGATGAAATTAGTATTGCTGTTTGGGGAAATTCTGATTATTCTGATTTACTAAAAGTTGATGAGAGAGGATATATTGAACCAACAGGCTTTGGTAGAATCTATGTAAAAGGTCTTACTTTCGAGAAAATGAAATCGTTAATCAGGAAAAAACTTGGAATGAATAATTCTAATATGGATGTTACTTTAACTTATTCTAGAGTAATAATTGTAAATATTGTGGGGGAGGTGTATCATCCAGGGTCTTATTCAATTCCTGCAATAAATACTGCTTTTAATGCTTTAGTTGCAGCAAACGGACCAACACAAATTGGTTCTGTTCGAAATATTTACATAAAAAGAAATGGTAAAATTGTAGATTCATTGGATGTTTATGAGTTTATGTTTAACCCAAACAAAACAAATGATATTTATCTACAGGATGGTGATTATATTTTGGTAACAGCAGCTAGTGATTTGGTTCAAGTAAAAGGAGCTGTAAATCGACCATATACTTATGAGGTGAAAAAATCGGATAATCTTTCTGATATCATAAAATATGCTGGAGGATATACTACTTCCGCTTTTAAGGATATCATTACTTTGAAAAGATACGATTACAATAGTTTTAAAGTACATGATGTACATATAAAAGATTTGAAAAATACTTCTATGAAATCTGGTGATGAGGTAATTGTAAATTCTATGCAATCCAAACTTTCTAATTTAGTAACCCTTAAAGGTTCAGGTGGAATTCAAGGAGATTATGAGTATAAAAAGGGAGAAAAATTACTCTCACTTTTAGAAAGAGCAAAATGTATTAATGATAGAATTTATCCAAATAATGTTTATGTTATCCGATTAAATGAGGATAGAAGTAAAACTCATATCGCTATTGATTTATCGATAATTATTAAAAACCCTTCTCATAAAGATAATATCACTCTTCAAGAATTTGATATTGTAACTGTACTTAGTGTTGACGATTTTGATGATTTTTATCAGGTTAGTGTCAAAGGATCTGTGAGAAGTGAAGGAGATTATGATTTTGGTAAAGGATTAACTTTGAAAGATGTCTTAACCCTATCTGGAGGATTGAAACAAGAAGCTGAAGGAAGTAGAATTGAAGTTTCAAGAATAATGGAAGTTGATGAAAACACTAACAAACTAAATCCAAGAAGATCAATTATAAAGACAATAAATATTAGCACAGATCTATCGGTTTCTAAGGAGGCTCAAGAATTTATTCTGCAGCCATATGACCAAATTTTTGTAAGAAAAAATCCAGATTTTGAAGATCCTATAAATGTAGTAATATTAGGTGAGGTTCAATACCCTGGAACATATTCTATTTTAAGTAAAGATGAAAGAATTGCTTCTTTAATTAATAGAAGTGGAGGATTAACAAAATATTCTCATTTAGAGGGGACTCAGTTATATAGAAAGTTTTCAGTAAAAACAGAAGAAGCTGAAACAGAAACTATCTCTTCTGATTTCAGGGAAATTATTATGTCGGACCCAAATTTATTTGAGATTTATAAGAATGAGTTAATTGAAAGTGACTCTAAAATTGAAAATGAAAAATTTGAATACGACATGGTATATCTAGATTTAGATCAAGCTATTAAATCAAATTCTTCAAAACATAATTTGGTATTAAATGATGGAGATAGTATTGTCATTCCTAAAACTATGGATGTTGTTCATATTTCTGGTGATTTAATTAATTTAGAAGGTAATAGTATTAGTGCTCCATTTTTTAGTGCTAAACGAGCAAATTATTATATAAAGAATTTTGCTGGTGGATATTCTAAAGAGAATAATAAGAAACAAACAGTTGTTATTTATCCAAATGGAATTGTAAAAAAATCCATGAATTTTGGGTTGTTTTCTATCTCTCCACCTGTGAAGAAAGGATCTACAATACAAGTATCTCTAAAAGTAGATAAGCAAAAGAAAAAGAATCAGAACCCTATAGATTGGAATGAGGTAATTGAAAGAACAATGCTAAAAACAACTGCTCTAATTACTTTAATATTAATGATTGATAGATTACAACCATAATGAGCAAAGAAGAAGCGACATTGAGAGAAATAATTATTACTATTTCAGATTATAAGAAAGAGATGAAAAGTAAATTAGTTTACATTTTTGCATTTATAATTTTCTTTTCTGCGATTAGCGCTACTTATGCATATTTTAAAAAGGATAAATATTCTGCTGTATTATCCTTTGTTGTAGAAGACCAAAGTTCTTCTTCTTCTTCTTCTTTATCAGCTTATTCAGGTATTGCAAGTCAGTTTGGAATGGATTTAGGGGGTTTAACTTCTACTACTTTTAGTCAAAATAATGTTATTGAGTTGTTGAAATCCAGGAAAGTAATTGAATCGGCTTTAAACAATGAATATGAACTAAATGGCAAGTCAGACCTTCTGATAAATCATTATATTGAAATAAATAGTTTAAGAGAGAATTGGGAGGAAACTGAAGAGTTAAAGGGATTGCTTTTTGGAAACAAAGGAACTATAATACACGACAGTATTAGTGGTCAAATATGGTCTTCTATTGTAGAAAATAAATTAATAATAGAAAGTCAAACGGATGATGCTTCTATTCTGAATTTAACATACACATCTTTAAGTGGTGAGTATGCAAAATATTTTACGGAAAGTCTGATTGCTGAAATGAGCGAGATGTATACTCATTATCAAACCGAGAAATCCAGAAAATCATTGTCGCAATTAGAGAGTCGTTTAGATTCTGTTTTTATAGAATTAAAATCTGCAGAAAGACAATATGCTGAAATAAAAGATGAAAACCAAAGAGTGATAAAAGCAAGTGGGAGGCTAAAAGAGCTACAGGCCTTCAGGCAAGTTGAGGTTTTAAATACAATGTATATTGAGATTATAAAACACACTGAACTAGCTAAAATGACTCTTCTGAATCAAACCCCAATTATTCAGATAATTGACAAACCTATTTTACCGATAAATAAAACTAAGAAATCTTTAAAAGTATGGTTAATTATTGGTGCGTTTTTAGGTTTTTGTATCTCTACATTCCTGATAATTATAAAAAAATTATTCAGAGACACACTGCAAGAAGAACAGATTTAAAGTTGTTCAACTAATTTTTCTAGTCGGATTCTTCTAGAACCTTTCAGTAGAATAGTCTTGTTTTTCAGATGGTTTTTAGTTAGATGAAGACCTAATTCTTCAATATCTTTATAAATGTTTTCAGTAGTTATTTTACTAAATTCTTCTCCAACCAATATGATTTCTAAATTCAGTTTTTTTGTAAGTTGAATGATTTTTTTATGTTCAATTTCAGCATAACTTCCCAATTCCAGCATATCTCCTAAAACACAGATTTTATTTTTGTTTTCCATTTTTGCAAACGATTCAATCATGGATTTCATGCTAGATGGATTTGCGTTATAAGCATCTAAAATCAAATAATTTTTTTCTGTTTCTATTATTTGTGTTCTGTTATTTTGTGGAATATAATTTTCAATTGAATTTTTTATATTACTATTTTTAATTTCAAAATGATTTGCAATGCAAGAAGCCGCTAAAATGTTATTAAACTGAAAATCTCCAATTAAATTAGAATAAATCATGGTATTTTCAATCTCAATCTGAACATAAGGAAAATTAAATAATAATTTTCCAACGTAATTTGA
>Ga0105350_10002213_pt1 | contig 11750 bp, 11 predicted proteins | sample EN1Hudsemesocosm_FD_83506 | JGI IMG/M metagenome (GOLD analysis project Ga0105350, IMG submission 83506) | Methane-oxidizing microbial communities from mesocosms in the Hudson Canyon - EN1E Hudson Canyon | ecosystem: Environmental > Aquatic > Marine > Cold seeps | place: Hudson Canyon...
AGTTGATATTTATTCAATTTAAGTGGTAATTTATTCACATGACGCATAATAAGTGGTATATTTTCCCACGTAAATAGTGGTGAGCATAGATTGCTTGGTTTTATATTCTTTATATGATCTAGTTCACATGTTGCGGTTATTTAATCTTTGTTATTGAAGTGGCGTGGTAGTCTATATCGCTGAATATAAATGATAAAATAGCTTTCTTTATGGTTGTTAAGGTTAGATGTCTAATATGAATGAACACATGCTATGGCTGATTTATTTCGCCCCGGTAATGATTATTTTTAGCTTGTATTTCCACATTTCAAACAAAAAAACAGTGAGAAATAGTGCGATAAAAAATGAAGCGATTTCATCGGGCATGAGTGAGCCCGCATCATTGCATCCTATTATTGACCCTTCCCAATGTATTGGCTGTGCGACCTGTGTTAATGCCTGCCCCGAAAGTAAAAATGGTGTACTGGGAATTATTAAAGGTAAAGCAGAGTTAATTAACCCAACCCATTGCATCGGTCATGGTGCGTGTAAAACAGCTTGTCCAGTAAGTGCCATTACGCTGGTGTTTGGCACAGAAAAACGCGGTATTGATATTCCTCATATTCAGCCAAATTTTGAAACAAATATTAAAAATATATTTATTGCTGGTGAACTGGGTGGTATGGGATTAATTCGCAATGCTGTTGAGCAAGGCAAGCAGGCAATGATGTCGATTATTAAAGCAAAACATAAGATTCAGCAAGGTTATGTAGGCGTTGTCGTTGTTGGCGCAGGGCCAGCAGGTATTGCGGCTTCACTTACTGCAATGGAGCAAGGCTTGTCATTTTCTACGCTTGAACAAGATTCTTTAGGGGGGACAGTAGCCAGTTTTCCTCGTGGTAAATTAGTGATGACGGCACCGGTTAATTTACCGATGTTTGGTAAAGTTAATTTCAAAGAAACGACAAAAGAAAAATTGCTTGAGCTTTGGCAGCAGGTAGTAGAGCAAACAGGGCTTTTAATTAATTTTAAAGAACGCGTTGAGGCAATAGAGGTTGCAGAACACGGCTTTAAGGTGATCACCAATAAAACAGACTATTTAACTCACTCGGTATTATTAGCAATAGGTCGTCGAGGCACACCTCGTAAGTTAGGTGCTGAAGGTGAAGAGCAAAATAAAGTGGTTTATCGTCTGATCGATCCAGAACAGTATATTGGTCAGCATGTACTCGTTGTAGGAGGAGGAGATAGCGCCCTCGAGGCGGCAATTAGTATCGCCGAGCAGCCAGATACAACAGTGACAGTCTCATATCGAAGCCCAGGTTTTTCAAGGGCAAAAGAAAAAAATAGGCAGAAGATACAAGCCTTATCTGAGCAAAATAAAATACAACTTTTACTCGAATCAACCATTGATAATATTGCTGAGAAAGAGGTGACTATTCAATGCAAGGATAAGACTGCCACGATCCCTAATCAAGCCGTCATTATTTGTGCAGGCGGGATTTTACCCACTGGGTTTTTGAAAAATATTGGTATAAATGTAGAGACTAAATATGGAACAGCTTAAGCCAAATGTATTAACCAATGTTGGGAATAGTGTGTGACGATGAAAATTATATATCTACTCTTTACCTTGTGTTTATTATGTTCATCGCCTAGCTACGCTGAGCAAAATGATCCTATTTTTACTGCAGTAAAACAAGCGGTAAGAGATCGTGATTATCAGGAAGCCATTGCTTTGTTAGAACCGTTGTCTTCACAAGGAAATAGTCGGGCTCAATATGAGCTTGCAACATTCTACCGTAATGGTCGAGGTGTTAAGCGTGATGATGCCATCGCTTTTAAATTATTTGTACAGGCAGCTGAATCTAACCATCTAAAGGCACAATATAATCTCGGCATGATGTATGACAGAGGCTGGGGTATTGTTAAAAATAGGCAACAAGCAACACATTGGTATAAAAAAGCAGCAGGTGGGGGGCATAAGTTAGCTCAAAAGAAATTAGACGGGGTGTTGAATGGTGCTTTGCCAGAGAAGAACGATAATAAAAATGTTGATTCTGTCCAAGCTTATTTTTATCAATATGTGATTAAAAATGATATTGAACTTGCCTCTGTTGCCTTGGCGAAAGGGGCGATCATTAATGAGCAAGATCGCTTTGGAAAAACAGCCTTGATGGATGCGAGTGAAAGAGGTTTAGCTGAAATGGCCTCATGGTTGTTATTAAAAGGTGCTGACGATAAATTAAAAGATAATTATGGTGATAGTGCGTTATTGATTGCCGTTAAGAATGATCATCCTAATGTGGTTGATGTTCTACTTAAAAATGGTGCCGATCAAAATGTACATGATAAACAGGGTAATACCCCTTTACACTTGGCATCTGGACTTAAAGATTCTTTAGTTTTAGACAAAGTACTGAACTATAGACCGAGTGTGAATCTTAAAAATAATAATGGTCAAACAGCGTTAGATATTGCTGAAAATCATCAATATAAAAAATATAGTCGTTTGTTAAAAAAGCATAATGCGAAAAGAACAAAGGCTAAAGTGACAGACAATACGGTGCCCCTCGAAGTACTCACCTCAATGGCGAATGAAGACTCCTCAGAGAAAAACTTATTTCAAAGTTGGTCTGCTTTAATGATGGCTTCTGGACATGGAGAAAAAGTATCAGTCAGAAAATTACTGGCGTCAGGATCAAAGGTTAATAAGTTAAACAATCAAGGTAATACGGCATTATTACTGGCTGCTGATCGAGGTTATATTGAAATCGTGAATGACTTAGTTAAGGCGGGAGCTGATTTATCCATTCAAAATAAGATGGGAGAAAGTGCTTTATTGCTTGCAGCAAAACAGGGGCATTTAGACATTGTGAAGAGCATATTACTGCAAAGAAATGAGGTAGATATTCAAGATAAAAAGGGTAATACGGCTTTGATTTGGTCACTTAAGAATCAACATGCCGCCATCGCACACTTGTTAATCATGAATAAGGCACACCTTGATGTAAAAAATAAGGCAGGCCAAACCGTATTAGGTTTGAGTGTGGAGCAAAAATCACTGAGTTTAATGAACTTTCTTCTTAGCAGAAAAGTGACGGTCAACAGTGTTGATAGTAGAAGCCGATCGGCGCTATGGCATGCTAGTGATCAGACATGGCTTGCTGGTGCTGAGGCGCTGTTAAAGGCTGGAGCCGAATCAGACTTGGTAGATAAAGCAGGATTCACACCACTGGCAAGAGCGGCATATCGCGGAAATGCTGAATTGATTAGGCTTTTTTTGAAAAATAATGCGAATGCTGAAACTAAAACAAGCAATGGTAATACACCGCTCATGTTATCGGCGTTGGCTGAGTGTCTACAATGTGTTCAGCCGTTATTAGCTGAGGGTGTTGTTGTAGATAGTCAAAATGATAATGGGGACACCGCATTATTGTTAGCGATGAGAAAGGAGAATGTTGCGATTGCTAAGCTGTTATTGCAACATGAAGCGAACCCGATGTTACGAAACTATCAAAAGCAGAATGCCAGCCTGATAGCAAAAGAATCAGAAAATGCAGAACTCATTCAGCTTGTTGATGACTATAGCCTGACTAAGACTTGGTTAAAGAAAGTCTTACATTAGCTTGAATTTAGATGACTATTTTTATCTAGTATTCAACTTGAGGTGTTAATCAAATTGATATGCGAGAGAGAATCCGCCACCAAGATCGGGGGTATTATCGCTTAAACCGCCAATGACATAAGCTTGTAACTTCCAATGAGTATCGAGTTTATAGCTGACATAACTTGAAAGTTGACGGGTAGATGAACGTGTATTTGCCGTCCTTTCTTTCAAATAAATATTGATGCCAGCACTGGTAGATTGCGATAATTTATAGCTCAAGCCGAGTGAGCCAAAAAAAACATCATCGAGTTCAAAACGATTGGAATCACCATAGAATTTTCTACCAAAAGTAGCATAGGGCGTAAAATCTCCTAGGAGTTTGTATGCCCCTAATGCTAATGAAAAGTCGTTTTCTCCCGTACCTAAATTTCTGTTTTCATCAGCTGTACCAAATTTAACTTTTCCTGTTAGATCTAATAATGTTTTAGCCTTTGGTGAATAGAAAACCTGATATCCGACAGATAAATTGATATCACCTAAACCTTCACTTGTGACATCATTGACGACGACATTTTGACTGACTTGGCCAATTTCTCGGACAACATTTTGAGGGCCCTTAATTTTTATATAAGGAACCGTCAGTTTTACTTTCCATTTGTCTTGTTTGTATTTTAATGTGACAGGAATATAGAGCATCTCTGTCGTATTCGCGCTGTCATAGTCACCTGAGGTGAATGTTGCGCCACTTGATACACTGAACTTGCCTTTAAGCGACTCAGCATACAGTGAGGCAGGGGATAACATGAGCATTAAAAGTATAAATAGTTTTTTATTCACTGCTGGAACCTATACATCCGATGTGTTTTGGTCTGGCTATTATGCCTGAAATAAACTTAATAATGAGCTATTCATTACAACTTCAATGTTCATGGTCTTCATGCTCAGGCACTTCGAATTCAGGCGTTTCATACTCTTCAATTTCGGGTAGCTCAGGCGCTTCGAACTCAGGTGTTTCATGCTCTTCAATTTCGGGTAGCTCTGGTGCTTCGAACTCAGGTGTTTCATGCTCTTCAATTTCGGGTAGCTCAGGCGCTTCGAACTCAGGTGTTTCATGCTCTTCAATTTCGGGTAGTTCAGGCGCTTCGAACTCAGGTGTTTCATTTTCTTCAATTTCGGGTAGCTCGGGTGCTTCGAACTCATGAGATTCATGTTCGTCAGCTTCGGGTAGTTCCAGTGCTTCGAGCTCATGTGACTCATGCTCGTCAACTTCAGGTGATTCATGATCTTCGGATTCAGGGCGTTCTAGGGCATCCAATTCCTGATCATGCTCTTTGTCTTCTATGGATTCTATTTTTTGATGATCAGCTGAATCAGTTTCATCGCTATCAGTATCCTGAGGTGTATTTTTTTCATTATCTTCACGGTGAGATGTATTGTCTACAGAATGATGCAAATTTTCAGGATCAGGAATGGAAAGGTCCACTAACATCTGCTCTAACTGAATAATACTGCCTTCAGCTAAACGACCAGTTACCACCACTCTTTCATGTGCTGAGATTTGTTCGATCTTAGATCGTAAATCATCAGGGATCTCAACTACTCTTCCGGCAACCTCAACGGTAGCCATAGTATTGGAGTTAGTTAAATAACCCTCAACACTGATTAAACCACCGATCTCAGCAGTGTTTACTGCTTGCTGATGTATGACGACACCATCAGCTTTAAATCCATCAATATCAACTCTTCCACTAATATGTAACTCTTGGCCTACTGACACATTTTTAGGTGCAGCAGCATTGACTGTTATGCCTTGAATATCAAAACTATTATTTGATATTGCTGTTACTGGGCCTCGAAGTGATGCGCTTTCTTGCATCGCTATCGGATCAATTCTGCTTGCCACAATATGACCAATAGGATCTCGTAGGCCACTGACGGCAATATGGTCACCGGCTTGTAAGCTATTTAATGCAGGAGAGTTGCCAGAGTTAATGTCAAAGTGCACTTTTTGACCTAATACCTCAATTTCACCTTTTACAAAATCAATGTTAGAAATAGGACCACTTGCAGCATGAAGAATGACCATTTCATTTGCTGTGACTTCCTTGCCTAAACCAGATACGCCTACGGCAACAACTTGGCCAATTTTTAATGAGTCATCTGGAGTGACATCTTGCCCATCACGTTGAAGCGGGGTGTCTGAACTATAGTGGATCTCAATGCCATTAACACAGATGCTACCAAAGCCAGTGATCGTGCCTACCACTAATCCATTGTGGGCGACAGGCTTGCCTGTGCCGCCTATACCACTTCCATTTGCTATTGCACCAGTACCACCGATACCACTCCCTGTTTTTTTAATAGGTTTTCCTGTGCCACCGATTCCAAAAGCAATGGCGCCAGTACCACCAATACCGGTGTTATGTGAAGGTGCTCCCGTTCCACCGATGCCACTACTTCCAGAGATATCACAGATTCCTGCACTGACAAGGTTTGAGCTTAAAAGCCAGGCAACACTTAACGTTATTGTGATTAGCTTGCTGAGCTTAAGGCGGAAGAGGTGATTAGTCATGAGATTCGCCATCCTCTGGCTGCTCCGTTTCATTAAAGAAATAGAGTCCAAATCGCATCCGATAATGATTTATTTCTGATTGCTTCGCATCTGAGGATTGCAGTTCAAGAGCACGACGATTGAGTTTTCTCAATAAGCGCATGCCACTTTGTTCAGAAATTAATCGCAGTTCATCTATAGAACGTTGACTGAGCTGATCATAGAAAACGGCACGGTCTAGGAATGGCGGCCGTTCGCCAAGCATATTATGGCTTGCTGAAGCCATATGGTCATGCATGTTTTCACCGAAGAACCATGCCTTTTCGTCATAACCTCTTTCAGGTATAAATGCGTTTGCATTGAGACGAACTCTATCTTGTTTATCTATTGTAACAATGCCGAGATCGAGCCATTCATCAAGTACGGCTCTTGATCTAATATCCTTATTGACAGAGGTAACTAATGCTTCAAATGATTGTTCGCCACCATGTTTAATTAAGCGGGGCAAAGGCAGAGGGTTATTGTTGCTATCAAGAAACTGATCTGTTCCAATCCAACTCGCTACTAATTGGGCGCCAAGCGATACGGAGTCAGGTATACTGTTGGTATGGTTCGTATCACGAAGGCGCTTAACATCTTTTCTGTGAATACCTGTTAGAAAGTTAATTCGACTATCTGTTTGTTGTTTATTATCAAGTTTGAAGTCTTTTTCTGCGACCTCAACAAATAGTTCTTTTAATAAATCGACTAAAAATGGGAAGGTAATACCACTTTTCATTAAAAATTTGACGAGCGGTCGTAACTGCCGACGCAGTGCTTTTACAAGAGAGTGTGCTGGTTGAGAGCTTTCTTTTAACAAAAATTAAGACCTAGTCGACATTTATGTGGTAAATTTTACCACGTATTAAGGGGTTTAGTGTATATTTATCCCACATCCAATAGGCTGATTATGGCACAGACAGTGATAGATTACTCACCAAAAATATGATTTTACAAGCAAAAAATATAACTTGTCTACGTGGTCATCGCCAGCTGTTTACTGATCTGAGTTTTACTGTGAACTCGGGTGAAGTTTTATTAGTTGAAGGTGAGAATGGCAGCGGGAAAAGTACGCTATTGAGGATAGTATCAGGGCTGAGACGTCCTGATGCAGGAGAGGTTGTGTGGAATGAACAAGCCATAACAGCGATTGCAGCAGACTATTCACAGCAAATGGTATGGGTGAGTCACCGTAATGGTATTAATGATAGTTTGACGGCCAAAGAAAATATTCAGCTATCAATAAGTCTATCAAAATCAGCAGTGTTAAATATAAACCAGATTTTAGAGCGAGTCGGTTTGAAAGGTTATGCCAATACACCCGTTCGACAATTTTCTGCAGGAATGAAAAGAAGGTTAGCTTTATCTAGATTGTTGACTCAACAGGCTTCATTATGGATTTTAGATGAGCCACAGGGTGCATTAGATAAAGCAGGAATTGAGTTGCTAGATAATTTAATAACTGAGCATGTGGCTAATAATGGCATGGTTATAATGTCATCTCATCATGATGTTCAATTTAACAATCTTACTGTTAAGACATGTCGCTTATGAATAAAATGACACCTTTTCATGATGTATATTCACTCATCAGCAGTGAGTTTTTGGTCGCATTTCGACACCGCTATGAAGCATTGAATCCATTACTATTTTTTGTTTTAGTCTGTCTTTTGTTTCCTCTAGGGATTGGTCCTTCACCACAATTATTAAATACGATTGCTCCAGGTATTATCTGGGCAGCAGCACTACTGGCTATTTTAATGTCATTATCTAATGTGTTTAGAGCGGAATATGATGATGGCAGATTGGAATTAATGGTGTTAGCCAATCACTCTTTAGTGCTTCTAACGACGATTAAATTATTGGCGCACTGGTGTCTTAATGTGTTGCCACTGATACTTCTATCTCCCATTATTGCTTCGGCTTTGGGGATGAGCTTTGATGTTCAAATTACACTTATTCTAAGTTTATTGCTGGGTACACCAGTGCTTCTTTTAGTGGGCACAACGGTGTCGACACTCACCTTGGTTATTCCTCAAAATGGCATGTTATTAGCCTTACTGGTGCTTCCTTTATATGTACCTGTATTGATATTTGGTACCAGTGCAGTCAATGCCACAGCAGCAGGGATGTCAGCCGCTGGGCCATTATATGTTTTAGCAGCACTGTGTGTTTTAAGTTTGACCTTATCGCCTTTTGCTATTGTTTCAGCTATCAAAATAGGGGTTTCACAATGATGAAATGGCTCCATACCATGGCGTCATCAGCCTGGTTTTATCGCTTTTCAGGAAAAATGATTCCGTGGTTGATGGGTATTTTCGGCGTGCTTTTCTTGGTCGGTCTCTATGGTGGTTTGGTTGCTGCACCAGCAGACTATCAACAAGGTGATGCATTTCGAATTATTTACATTCATGTTCCAGCAGCATGGATGTCATTATTTATCTATATTGTGATGGCTGTATATGGCTTTATTGCTTTGGTATGGCGAATAAAATTAGCTGAGGTCTTACTCATTTCTAGTGCCCCCATCGGTGCTGCATTTACCTTTCTTGCTTTAGTTACAGGCTCTTTATGGGGCAAACCTATGTGGGGAACATGGTGGAGCTGGGATGCCCGACTGACATCGGAATTACTCTTATTATTTTTATATTGGGGAGTGATTGGTTTATATGCTGCGATTGAAGATAAACGTACTGCATCTCGTGCGGTATCCATTTTAACGTTAATAGGTGTGGTTAATATTCCGATCATTCATTATTCCGTAGAGTGGTGGAATACCTTGCATCAAGGTTCAAGTGTGACTCTCACAGATAAACCGTCGATGGCTACCGAGATGCTGATTCCATTATTGGTTATGGCAACAGCATTTAAGGTGTATTACGCTATTTCATTGTTAATTCGAACTCGAGCCGAGTTAGTTGAGAGAGAACCCAATAGTAAATGGTTAAAGCAGGTGATTGAGGAAAATAATCATGAGTGAGTTTTTATATATGGGCGGATATGCCTTTCATGTCTGGACCTCGTATGCACTTGCATTTGTAGTGTTATTGATAAATATTCTAGGACCTAGTTTGAGACATAAAAAAAAGTTACAAAGAGCCTGTGATATCCAACAATTAAATGAGATTCAATCTAATGACACCTAGACGTAAACAAAGATTAATAATGGTTGTATTCATGTTGCTGGGTATCAGTATTGCCACTACTTTGGCTTTAAAGGCCTTTAATGAAAATATGATGTTTTTTTACTCTCCCACTGAAATTAAAGCTGGCAAAGCACCTATAAATCAAGACTTCCGTTTAGGCGGCCTTGTTGTCGAGGGGAGTGTGAGAAGAGAAGATAATAATTTAACGGTATTCTTTGACTTAACGGACAATAATGAAGTGATCACGGTGAGTTATGACGGGATTTTGCCTGATTTATTTCGTGAAGGTCAGGGCATTATTGCTCGAGGTCAACTCAATGATAGTGGGGTGATTGTGGCCGTAGAAGTGTTAGCAAAACATGATGAAAACTATATGCCACCGGAAGTCAGTGATGCATTAGAGAAAAGTAAAGGTGAACAAGAATGATTGCTGAAATAGGTCACGCAGCACTCATCATTGCTTTCGTATTGGCAGTGATTCAAGCATTGGTCCCTTTAGCTGGAGCCCAGTTAGGTAAAACACGCTGGATAAATCTTGCGACACCTGTGGCACGAGGACAATTATTGTTTGTAGGTCTTGCTTATGCCTGCTTAACATACTCCTTTTTAGTGAATGATTTCTCTGTTCGTTATGTTGCATCGACATCAAATACTGCACTGCCGTTAATTTATAAGATATCTGGCGTGTGGGGAGCACATGAGGGTTCTTTATTACTGTGGGCTCTGTTGTTGTCATCATGGACAGTTATTGTCAGTATCTTCAGCTCAAGCATTCCTAAAATTATGCTGGCACGCGTTATTAGTGTCATGGGCATGGTGAGTGTTGGTTTTATCTCATTTATGTTGTTTACATCGAATCCATTTGTACGCTTATTTCCAGCGCCTGTGGATGGTCGTAGTCTTAACCCTTTATTACAAGATCCCGGTTTAGCCATTCATCCTCCAATGCTTTATATGGGCTATGTGGGGTTTTCAGTTGCTTTTGCCTTTTCTATTGCCGCGATGATTGATGGTAAGTTAGATGCCGCTTGGGCTAGATGGGTTCGACCATGGACCAATATTGCTTGGGTATTTATGACACTAGGCATCGCTTTAGGTAGTTGGTGGGCGTATTACGAACTAGGTTGGGGCGGCTGGTGGTTTTGGGACCCGGTTGAAAATGCATCATTAATGCCTTGGTTAGTGGGTACAGCCTTAATTCATTCTCTTGCTGTGACTGAGAAACGTGCAGCCTTTAAATCATGGACTGTTCTATTGGCGATCTTTGCCTTCTCATTGAGTTTATTAGGCACATTCTTGGTTCGTTCTGGCGTACTGACATCTGTACATGCTTTTGCAACTGATCCTGCTCGAGGTGTGTTTATCTTAGTTTTCCTCATCATAGTTGTCGGTGGTTCACTGGTGTTATATGCATGGCGAGCACCCTCATTACGTTCTGTTGGACAGTTCTCTTTGGTGTCGAGGGAAACAGGTTTATTGTTGAATAACGTTATTCTGGCAACGATGGCAGGAACGGTTCTACTTGGAACACTTTACCCCTTGGTATTAGATGCCTTGGGAGTGGGTAAGATATCTGTTGGACCTCCTTACTTTAATCAAGTAATGGTTTGGCTGGCAGTACCTTTGTATTTATTAATGGGGCTTGGCTTTTTTGTTCGTTGGAAAAAAGACAGTGTGTCACGATTAAGTCGTAAGGCGATTATTCCTCTAGCTGTGGCACTGGTTATGGCTATTGTACTGCCTTTATTATTTGCACCAGAACAGCATTGGTTGACCTTTATAGGTATGATTTCAGCAAGTTGGGTGGCCTTAACAGCATTACTGTGGCTACTTAATTCCAATACCTCACCGTTTAAATTACCCCTATCAACCTGGGGAGCGGTGATTGCACATATTGGTATGGCAGTAGCTGTAACGGGAATTACATTAACGTCGGTGTATAGCCATGAAAAAGATGTACGTCTTGCTCCTGGTGAGTTTTATGAAATAGGTGATTACCAATTTAAATTTATTGGTGTTAAAGAAGTTCGTCGTGATAACTATGTTGCCTATCAAGGACTTGTGGAAGCAAGGGAAGCAAGGGAAGCAGGAAAACATTTGGTCTTATTGCACCCTGAAAAACGGACTTATAGTCAATCATCTATGCCGATGACGGAAGCAGCCATTGATGCTGGATTGTTTAGAGACTTATTTGTTGCTTTGGGTGAGCCTCTTGGCAGCGGTAGTTGGAGTTTACGTATCTATCACAAACCCTTTGTACGTTGGATTTGGATGGGGGCTCTAATCATGTCATTTGGTGGTTTATTAGCTGCAATGGATAAACGTTACCGTCGTCGTGAAAAAATAAAAGTAGAGGCGGTGTCACAATGAAAAATAGTTTGCCATTAATACTGTTTTTTCTATTGGTGATTTTGTTGGGCGTTGG
>Ga0105350_10002220_pt1 | contig 11728 bp, 9 predicted proteins | sample EN1Hudsemesocosm_FD_83506 | JGI IMG/M metagenome (GOLD analysis project Ga0105350, IMG submission 83506) | Methane-oxidizing microbial communities from mesocosms in the Hudson Canyon - EN1E Hudson Canyon | ecosystem: Environmental > Aquatic > Marine > Cold seeps | place: Hudson Canyon...
ACTTCACCGCCTTGTTTAATCCGATCGACAATACTGGGCATCCTATCTAACAAAGCAAAGAGCTCACCTCGACTTGGATCAAGTAAAACAGAACGCTCCTCTCCTTGAGAGAAAGCTAGAAGATTAGATTTAGCCGAAGAGGAAGGTTGTGTGGCTAAGGTAGTCAATTTTTGCTGGACCACATCCCAAGCAAGGTAATCCCCTTGCACGCTCGCGGCCGAAAACACACCAAATCGAATTACTTGTTGAGTTTGTTCTACGCCTTCCGGGTTCACGATGAGGGTTTCAAACTGTTTAACCTGGCCAGTGGCTATCATCTCCAATTGCAATTGCGACAACAAAGACTGCAACTCAGATAGGGTCGGGATGCGTTTTGAATCAGCAAAGGACAATTGCGCTGTTCGCCCTGGATTGTCAGCACTTGTGACAGAATCCTCCAACATAGGCATCAGCTCTAGCGCGGCTTCTTTTGCCACACCAAACACCTCACCCAAAGTTCCAGTACGTTGTTCAAGTTTGACTTCTAACTCAGCCAAACTGACTTCATTACCATCAAACATGCTTTTTAGTCGCTCTTGCTCGCCTTCTGCCTGTTTGACGCGTTGCTGACTTTGCATAAGCAAGTTATCTTTCTCAGCTAAAGCCAACCCAAATAAACGCTCACGTTCTTGGTTCTTTTGCTGGTCATTCTGAGAAAATACATTCACAACGTTGGTTGCAGAAAATGCCTCTTCAATTTGCCTGTGCTCAATATTCACCTGGTTTACAATATTTTCACCTGTCTCCGCGATAACATACTGAGCACTTAAGAAAACACTGCAAAAAAATACGCAGACTCTAAATAAAGGAGCCAATACAGTTGGAAGTGTCATGCTAATACCCCTTTGAATTTGATAGAACAGTTAACGGTGGCAAAGGAAGATCCAATAACTTTGGCACCTTCTGCTGACGTGCGACCTGAATCGCTTTGGTCAGTACCTGATTCTGCGTATCATCCAAATGTCGCCAGCGCTGCTCAAGAGGAAGCCACAAACCACTTTCAAGTCCATTCAGCGATTGATAGTAAAGTCCTACTCGCCCCATTCTTAAAAAATTAACGTGGTGTTGATCGCTACGACTATGCTTAACAACTGACTCCTTACCCATCGTTATCTCCCCACTATAAGCTTCGATGGTGCGCCCATAGCCAACCTCAACCATATAAGCTTCAAGTATTTGTCGGTATTTTTCAGCCACACTCACATCCGCCCGAGTAAGCAGTTTCTCTAACTTGCTAATTCTGCCTTGACGCTCACGTATTAAAAACGGGGTATCCTGTGTGACAAAATCACTCAAATTGCTCACCATGGTATTCAACATCGGGAGCATCGCTCGTTCCGTTTCTTCAATAGAGTCAATTTGAACCTGAATATCTTTGAGCTCTTGTTGCTGCGATCCAATCAATATTGTCAATTGCGCGTTATAGGCTTCCGTGATTTCAGCTTGACGTTGATTGGTCAGATACTGATCCACCTTTATTTGAGCTTGCTCTGAAAGGCCATTTACTTTCTCTTGAGAATGAATTGATTGTTGATGACTTTTACCTGCTGACTGCACCGCACGTTCCAATTCAATACTTTTATCAACGAACCCATTTTCTACCGGTACGTTTTGAGCATGAGCTGGAAGAATAAAGAACAGTTGAGAAAGTGCGACATGAAAATAAGGCTTACATGCTAGCCCTGAAATTAAGATACGTTTAAACATAGCGATAATGAAATTACATCCACTCTTGTAAATACTAATGAGAATACTTATCATACACATTAAGAAATATATTTAAAAGAATTTTGTTCTTACCCATCACCTGAGTCAGACGGCAAAACCTAAATCATGAATACAAGCATTATCACTGAATTACCCCTAGACCCTGAAGCTCCTGACTGCGATATACCAACCACCCCTATCGCTCCCGATATAAACAACACAAAGGCAAAACGAAAAAAGAAAAAACTAACCGCCCACCGTGCGGCCTACTTAATACACAGCTTTATCGGTTTAAAATTATCACTTTTACTGAGTATTGTTTTGGCGACCGGGTCTATTGCCGTTTTTTCTGAAGAACTTGACTGGCTGTTTTATAGTGAAGTTAGGGTGACACCTATAGGCAATAAATTGAACGAGGGCGAAGTATTCGATCGAATGCAAGCCGCCATGCCCGGCGTCGGCTTATCAGCTTTCATGACCGCTACTAGCAGAGAGCGTACCGCCGCATACGCGACGATGACCCTGCCAGAAGGCGGATTTAAAAAGTTATGGGTAGACCCATACTCTGGAGAAATCACTGGTGAAACCAACTTCCTGACAGTTGGCGAGTTTTTATCCATTCTACATAAAAATTTATTCATGCCTGTAATCGGCCGCTCTTTAGTAAACGTGTTTGGCGTATTGTGCTTAATTGGTCTCATCACCGGCCTTATTAGCTACCGACGTTTTTGGCGCGAGTTTTTTACGCTCCCTCGCTGGAATGCTAAGCCCCGTATATTCTTGGGTGATCTGCATAAGTTTATCGGTTTATGGTCTCTTTGGTTTGTACTACTTATTGGTATTACTGGGAGCTGGTGGTTCTATCAAAACCCACTAGTGACTTACAAAATTGCACCTCAGTTTCTACCACAGTATGTAATCGACCCTCAACTGACACAGGAAGATTTAGATAAACTAGGCCAAGGCATCCCTGTCGCCCTCAGCTCAAAAGAAATCGTTAACGCAGTGAAAGCCCACGACCCAGATTTTGTAATCCAAGTACTCTCACCACCTGAACATAACGGTCAAGCCTACACTGTATCCGGCACCAAGCATGACTTACTTACCAGCAAATGGGACAGCCGCTATTTTGTACACCCTTATACCGGAGAAATCATTGGTAAACGGTTAGCCTCTGATTTACCCACTCTTTCTAGAGTTAATAGATCAATGCGCCCACTTCATTACGGTACATGGGGCTATCAAGGTGCTGCCGATCTAAGCGTTAAATTCGTTTGGTTTGTTTTCGGTTTAGCGATGACAGTACTTTCTGTATCCGGCATGATTATCTATTATCAACGTACCAAGTCAGCAACACAAAAACTACTACCCGAATCAGGCAATCGCCGAAAACTTAAACGCACTTGGCTTGTTTTACGACCATGGGGCGGACCGATGTCTGGTTTTAAATATTTAAACTGGGCATTCATCGCCGTGATCTGCATAGGCATTAGTATTGGTTTCAAACTTCAAAGTGAAGGTACCTCCGGTTCAGGCTACCAATACACCGAACAAACGATTGGTCAATGGTCTATCTCACTCAATGCCACGCTAGGCTTACTAGAAAAAGACCTCGACCCAATTCAAGCTGGTCGTAAAACCACACTAAATGCTTATATCCAAGCAGGTAACCCTCAAGCGATTAAATTCATGTATGTCAAAATCAAGAAACCCCGAACTTTTCGAGCACCTGGCTCTGTAGTCCATGGATCTTTAGGGAATCAGCACGCTCAACTACCGGTCCCGAAGAAGCTAAAAGACGACGCTAAGTTATGGCTGACAATTGAAGACTGGGAAGGCAATTTTTATCAAACCTTTTGGCCCCTGATGCCCGATGGAAAACAGACCGTTGATTTACGATTAGCCGAAGATAGTTAACATTTGGGATAAATACATAACCCCAAGCATATGAACAATATAACGAGCATGATAAATAACATGAAAAAAACCTTTTTTGGCGCGGCCATCATCACCCTTAGCAATACAGTGCTAGCCCACTATCCGATATTAGACTGCCATTACAGCAAAACACCAAACGAGGCACACGAACAAGTTACCTGCGAAGCAAGCTTCTCAGATCGTTCAAAAGCACCCAACGTAGTGATAGAAATTGTTTCTGAAGACGATGAAATACTGGTCAAAGGGCTGACTAATGCCACTGCAAAATACCAATTCAGTCGTCCCGATGGTAGCTTCTTTATCATCATGGATGCAGGCCCTGGTCATGTTTTGGAAATTTCTGACGAAGAAGTAAACGAGTCGTAACACCGATGACCATAGACAATTCAGCGCTTACAAACTCTACACTTTCCACTTCGACAGAATCAGCCCTACTTAACATAGAACAAGTCCCTGCCTGGAATGGCAATAAAGAAGATAAAGTCGTTTTCTCTGCCATTATAGCTATATTGGTTATTGCCACTGCACTGCTGTGGTTACGTCATCAAGAGAACACCGTTCATTCGATAGTAATTCCCAAAGCCATTACACAAAGCCTAACCGAACTCAGCAATGCTGCGGAAGAAATTATCATGATGCAGTCGTTAGAAGGACTTCAACCGTCATTAAACGAACTTAAAGAGCTCGATATTGCACCGTTTGCACCGGAACGTCTTACAAACAAATTAGACCTTCACTGGCAACAATTTCATCACTGTTTTATCGCAACAGCCCCTGCTAGCGCCCCCCCCACTGCGGCAAAAAGCAGTAATAACACACCTACCCAAACCCGCACACACTATCAGTTTCGCTTACTTATTGACGATAGCCTTGGCGCTGAAGACCTGATCACCTACCAAATTGACTGGCGAGAATTTCCTGCACATTCCTTGTTACCGACCGCCAAGCAAAACGACTGCACTACCACTGCACCATCCAACAAGAGCGGTTCAACGTGGCATCAATTTTCAAACCTAAACGAAGAGAACAATACAGATGTTCACGCGCACTAAATCAAAAAATAACGATTCAAATATAACGAACGTTAGTAAGAAATTCAGTCAAGTACTGAGCTTTAGCCTGGTACTTTTCTTTAGTGCAAGCTTCCCACTTAAATGTCTCGCAACACTAAAAGTCGGTGTAACTTTGCATCCTTATTATAGTTATGTGAAAAATATTGTCGGCGATAGAGCTGAGGTAATGCCTCTGGTAAAAGCCGGCTTTAACCCTCACGCCTATAAACTTTCACCAGCAGATTTAAGCCGTTTAAAAGAAATGAATGCCATTGTTGTGAATGGCATTGGCCACGATGAGTTTGCCATTGAAGTTCTTGATCGCTTGTCACTGCCCAACCTGACGGTCATCCAGGCAAATGAATCAGTTCCTTTACTCAGTAATCCTGAAGGCACAAAGCATAATCCACATACTTTTGTTTCCATCGACGCCACGATTCGCCAGCTCTATACGATCGCCAGAAAGCTGGCAAAACTGGACCCTGAAAATGGAAAATTCTTTCAGCGCAATGCCTTGGTATATGCTAAAAAACTTCGAAAAATCAAAAACCAAGCGCTACAAAAAATCACCTCACTGGATTTAAGTCGCATCCGCATTGCCAGTACCCATAATGCTTACGGTTATCTGTTACAGGAGTTTGGCATGACCGTTTCAGCGGTGGTTGAACCCGCTCACGGCGTATCGCCCAGCGCCTCCCAATTGCAATCTACCATTAACAAGATTCGTAAGGCTAAGGTGCATATTCTATTCACGGAACTCAACATGGCGAACAAATACATCGACGTCATCGAGAAGGAAACTCAATCTCGACTTTATCATTTTTCACATATGACTTATGGCGAGTACCGTAATGACTTAGTTGTTGAAGATATGCGTCACAATCTAACAACCCTAGTCGAAGCACTGCAATACGCCGCTAGCCACCTAGATATCAGCACAACCAACGTACGCGTGCTCTAAATCGACTTGATCAACCCCAAATTTTTAATTTATTTGAATGTATATGATGAATCTTGAACAACTAAACGGCCCTCAAATCACGTTCGACCAGGTCAGTTTAAAAGCTGGCTCCCAAGTTTTATTAAAACCGATATCCTGTGAATTCTCAGCTGGAGGTTGGCACGCTATATTAGGCCCAAATGGCGGAGGTAAAAGTACATTATTAAAAACCATTTTGGGCTTAACCTCGCATCATGGTTCAATTCGAATCAAGTGGCCAAGCTCAACAGCTTCGTCAGATAAATCAACACTAGGTAAAATTGGTTACCTGCCTCAACTAATGCCTTTTGATGCCAGCATGCCCATCTCGGTGAATGACTACCTACTCATGTCTCTCACAAATAAACCTGTTTGGTTTAAGCGACAACTGCCCAAAACCGCTATCGACGCGCTTAAAAGTATCCACCTTGAAGATAAATTAAACCGGAAGATAAGCGATTTATCAGGAGGCGAACGCCAACGATTAATGCTTATCACTGCATTACTACAAAATCCAAGCTTGTTAATTCTTGATGAACCGATGACTGGCTTAGATAAAAAAGGCCGAGAAGATGTGCTTCATCTGCTTGAAAATTTCCATCAAGCTGGAGGCACAATTCTGATGGTGGAGCATGACTGGCCTCTAGTGCAAAGATACTGCAACCAGGTGTATTGGATTGATCAAAGCTTACAGCAACAAAGTGATCCAAAAACATTCTTCACAAATAAAGCCGCCTCTACCGTCACTCATACAAATATTGCATTAGAAACAATCTCAGCACCCGTACAGAGTGCTGTAGAAAGCACGGCCGAGTACACAACCAAAAGCATCAGCCTTAATAATTAAACCGGCTATTCAAAATAACCATCTGCAACGACGACATTATGATGAATACGATTTACCAAAACTTTCAGCTTTGGGCCAGCCAAGGCTGGTTACCAGAAATGTTCTCCTATGAATTTCTGATCAATGCATTATTTGCCAGTTTAATGATCGGCCCGCTTTTAGGTTTATTGGGCACCCTTGTCGTCGTGAAGCGACTCGCATTCCTTTCAGAAGCTGTTGGTCATAGTGTTCTGACAGGCGTCAGTATCGGTATATTACTTGGCGAGCCCGTTAACGCCCCCCTTATTAGTTTGTTCAGCTTTTCAATTATTTTTGCGCTACTACTGCAATGGGTTAAAGGTCGATCAACAATCCCTTACGATGCATTAATTGGCGTATTCCTCGCCTTTGCACTCGCAATGGGAGCAGCTTTACTGCTCTACGTTGCTAAGCACGTGAATGCTCACCTGATTGAGCAAATTATGTTTGGTTCTATTTTGGTTTCCAGTACCGATGATTTACTGCTACTTGCCATCATCTGTATTGCGGTCATCCTACTAAGCTATCGTTACGGCAATAATGCTTACTTGGTTGCTATATCGCCGGATGTAGCTCATAGCCAACGTATTAATACCCGCGTCCATGACTACGCTTTTGTTACACTGATTGCCTTAATAACCGTCGCGGCAGTGAAGATAATTGGTGCGATATTGGTCGGGGCCCTCCTGCTTATTCCCGCGACCAGCGCACGCTTGGTCGCCAACAACCTAAGCCAATTGATGATACTTTCGGTGATCTTTTCTACTACCGCATCTGTATTCGGGGTTTTGATCCCTATGTATTTCCAATGGCCTGTTTCAGCGGGGCCAGCCATCACACTATTTGCATGTGGGTGGTTTTTAATCTGCTTACTTATCCGCCAATTTCGCTCACATTCAGCATAGGTGTCATATTTAAATGTTTAGCCCAATCCTTAGACAGACACTTGCACTGACAAAAACACGACTAAGCATCGCTTTCGCTTTGTTAATCACGGGTTGTACACATACAACACTTACGCCACAAGGTGAGTATAAGCCAACAAAAGCGCTTACAAGTACGCAATATCTCTCTATGGCGACCGCCATTCCCGTCATCGCCAGCATGGCGTCGGAATTAGTACGCGATACTGAAATCAACATTCATTACTTACCTCCACCCCGTTATAGCATCAAACGCATACCCGGGTGGTTAAAAAGACAATCAACTGAAACCTTTCCAAAAGTCGATGCCATTGCAGGCATTGCATCTGTTTGGCCCGACTTAGATATATACCCTGCTCTACGAGTTCACAACATTCAAGTTGTTCCAATTGATGTTGCGCATGCTTATATACCTGGCGGCGAACGAGTGGTTATCACCCCCAACAAGAGTAATCAGTTAGGTTACTTTTGGCTTAACCCTGCTAACGCATTAATCATGCTAGGAATCTTAGAGCGTGACCTTAGCAATTTAATTCATCAAGTCGGTATCGACGAAGTACAAGTGCAACAGCAAGCAGATTATCTCACACGTAATATGCAAGATATCTCTATACGACTTCGCCAATTCCAAGTTAATTTTGACAAAATTTTATCCAAACAAGATATGATGCAAGTCGCTATTGATTCAAACGATCTATATGAATTGGCGTCGGCAACCCTACTGCCCATTGTATCAATAGAAGAAGCAATGGAGAGTGACTTTCCCACTCTGCTAATTACCAATAAAAAACCTAAACATCGAAATTTCAAGAATTTACCTAGCCACCTAAAATTATGGGAAATCGATGATTTTTCCAAGCCTCGAGCAGGCTCGTTTACTGACAGATGGCAAAAAATAATTAGCGCTTTGGAACACAATTAATGAGCCACTCCAATACAAGGATTAAGCTATTAATTATTTAATATGATGTATTTCTTAATAACCAATTAACAAACTTACACCAAATTCAAGATTAGGGAAACTCTTCTCAATTCTTATTCTTGTAATCCTCACGCTATTCTGGGTAATTAACATGCCAACCGCCCACACTGAAGAATAAAAGAGTTTGACAACGCAGATGCATGATACCGTCAGTATTACGGGTAGTACCTAGGTGTAAGTAATAACATTATCACCGCTGAGCCGTTAGAACATTTTCAGGTATTTAGGGAGAGTGATGGGGGAAGCTTGAAAAAAAGCACTACCTAACGGCAGTGCCTCAATTTAAATGACCTTAGTTAAATCAGGTCAATGAACCAATCATTAGCGTAGTCTTGCAATGGTTTCCAAAGCACCAGGAACGACAGTAAGCACCTCCCAGTTTTCGGTATCTGTCGTGTCGTAGATAGTACTTTCAGTATAGTCAGTATTAATTCGCATCATCCAAGATGTCAAACCAGCGTTACCATCTGAAAAAGAACCGTACTGTACTCGAGGACCAGTCGCTTCAACGTTAGCGATCTTGGCAACCGTGGCCGCTTCATTACCCAGCTCAATACTGTGAAATTCCCAAACAGATCCTCTTGCCACGTCAATATTATTCAAGGTGAGTGGGTCTTCATCAGCAGAGTAGATCAAGGTGTAAGCTTTATTACCCTCACCGGTCATGATCGCCATAGCAGGACGGTCATCATCAGTTAGATCGAGCAAGTTGACATAGTAGTCATCATCCCATCCATCAGCGCCACCTTTCATACGGATAAGACAAGGTGGGTATGAGCCATCGGCTTCAACCGCATAAGCGGTTGCAATATCATTGTGGGATGCAAAATAAACATTACCATCCGCATCTACGGCAGATGCAGACACACTTCCACACTGAGTAGAAGTATCGACCGTGACTGTATCAGTCGCAGTATCGACAATAACTAACTTACTAAGAGGGGCTGATGTCCAGTCTGCCTCGTAATAAGTAATTGGAACCACAACCCTGTCACCATCAATTGCCGGGAAGATAGACCAACGATTAGGGTAATCAACTTCTGCATGTGCAGCTAAAGAAATCGAGTCAGTGATCGTCATTTCAGTTGGGTTAAACACAATCACCTGCATACCTACAGAATCTATGATATAACCTTTTTCAGCGGAGTATATTTTACCTGACCGTAAAGAGTTTCTGGCATCAGTGATACCGTAACTGGAGAAATCCAGTTCAGCCGCCAATGCAATGTCGCCATTATCGCTGATAGTATAACGCTGAAGTATCGAAGTGTTATCCACAGCCAAGTGAAAATCCTTTCCCGTGCTATTAGTTTGATTAATTGAAACAAAATGATAGCCATCCATAGCCAGTGCTTTCTCTGGATCAAATTCCGTGTCGGAATCGAGAGACTCAGTCAGATAAATCAAACTAATGCCATCATCAGCTGACCAATCAGTCGCTTTAACCAGATAAAGTGGGCTCTCAGCATCAATATCTGAAACTGAATCACTGTCATTGCTACTTCCACAAGCTGTAATAAGAGCACCAATTGATGCTGCCATTATAGTTTTGCACAATATTCTTTTTAAAGTCATAAGCTTTTCACTACTTAGTTGGTTTTTGAAAGTTGGCGTATATTATATATATTTAAATATTAATACAAATGATAATGATTTGTATTAGCCTGTTCAATAATGTTAGTATTCGCTCGACTTTGCATTCAGCAACAATGAAAATTAATCGATAGGTCAGATAATTAACCCAACTTCTCCAACTCAATCACTTTTTAATATGCCTAAAAAACAACTAACTGCTTCAGCCCTCTTGTCAAAATTGTTAACGCTAGCCACAGCTTCGACACTATTCAACCCCAGTGCATGGGCCCTGCCAAGTGATACAACAAATCACAGTAATGATGCAATTGAGCTGGAAAATATCACGATCAGCGGAGAAGAAAGCGAGGAAATCACTCTGCTTGAGTCAGCAAAATCTGTTGATCTTATTGATACAACATTTGAAAAGAAGCTGACGGCCGATATGGGGGAAGTCCTTGCACGCATGCAAGGTGTAGGTGTTCGTCGCAGCGGCGGACTTGGTTCTAGTACTCGATTTTCCCTAAACGGCCTAACGGACGACCAGATTCGTTTCTTTGTGGATGGCATCCCGATTGAGATGTCCGGCTATACTTTAGGGATTAGTAATGTACCGATAAATCTGATGCAGCGAGTAGAAATTTATCATGGTGTTGTCCCAATTCAGTTCGGCGCTGACGCATTGGGTGGTGCTGTGAATATGGTAACGGTTGATGAAATTGAAGGAACACATGGTAATATTTCCCATCAAATGGGTGATTTTGGCACCCGACGATCAACGTTATCCCTGACCCACCTGGAAGCGGACACCGGGTTTTATGCTCGTTATAATGGTTTTGCCGATGCTTCTGATAATGATTATGAAGTCGATGTGAGAGTGCCGGATGAGCTTGGACGACCACAACCAGTGACGGTTAAACGATTCCACGATACTTATGAGGCCAGCGGGCATAACTTCGACCTTGGTTTGATTGATCAAAGCTGGGCTGATCGCTTTCAGATCAGTATGTATTCCAGTGAATATGATAAGGATATTCAACACAACATCAATATGTCGCTACCTTACGGTGAAGCCACATTTAAGCGAGAAACCCAGGGAGTCAATGTGCGCTATGAGCATATTTTTTCTGAACAACTTACGTTGATGGCTACCGCAGGAGACTCAGAAACAAAAACCCGCTTCAAGGATATCGCGGACTATTCCTATAATTGGTTGGGCGAAGAAATCATCACCCCAATTGCCCACCCTGGGGAAATTGGAGAGCCAAGCAACAGCATCACTTGGAGTGACAGTCAATTTGCCAGAGTCAACCTCAACTGGAATCTGAAAGATAATCAACAAGTTAAACTTTCGCTCGCCCCTACTTGGAACGATCGTACTGGCAAAGAGTTATTGTTATCGGAAGGTGATCATGACCCCCTCACGGCAGACCGGGAGTTATACACCTTCGTGACCGGAATCGAACATACTATCGACCTGCTTAATGATCGCTTTCAAAATATCTTCTTCGTTAAACACTATCGTCAAGAAGTTCGGTCGGAAGAGCCTATTGACGGAACCACTATCTTTCGCCGTGAAGATCGTGATACCAGTCGAAATGGTTGGGGTAATGCGATGCGTTACCGCTTCAACGATTGGTCGTATGGAAAAATGTCGTACGAATACGCGAC
>Ga0105350_10002229_pt1 | contig 11699 bp, 12 predicted proteins | sample EN1Hudsemesocosm_FD_83506 | JGI IMG/M metagenome (GOLD analysis project Ga0105350, IMG submission 83506) | Methane-oxidizing microbial communities from mesocosms in the Hudson Canyon - EN1E Hudson Canyon | ecosystem: Environmental > Aquatic > Marine > Cold seeps | place: Hudson Canyon...
CAAGGCGTTGATGAACCGTGCAAATAATGTTGTTGGTGTCGTTGAGAAGCAATGGTCAGCATGGTTGGCCGTTGCAGAAAACAAGATAGTTACGGATGTATTGGAGAGAAATGTAGAAAAAGGACTGCCGTGTGGTTCGGATAATTTTATTGACAGGCTTGAGAGGTTAACTAAGCGTTCGTTACGCTATCGACCGCAGGGCAGGCCTACAAAAGAAGCCTAAAAAAGGGAAGCATCCCCTTTTTAGCCTTAGTTTCGGAGCTGAGTCGCATTTTATCACTGCGAAATTCTCGTTTTAAGCGGCCACAAATTAATTCAGGCGATAAGCCATTTTGTATATTTTGGATCACAAGTTCATAAAGTGGTTGATGCGATTTCCTTTTTTGATTGCGAGCTATTTGTTTACGTTCATCGGCATATTGGTGTGCCCAGTCATACCAATAAGGAGAATATCTTCCTGTATTACGAGCCAGTTCCCGACTAATAGTGCTGGGCGATCTATCGATTCGTCTGGCGATTAAACGGACAGGAAATTTAGCCATATGCATATGCACTATACAATAACGTTCTTGTGGTGTTAAATGCGTGTAGGACATCGTGGGTTCTTAATGATTTAAGTCTGGTAATTTAAATCTATCAGTTTCTTGCGATGTCCGCTTTTTAACTAGATGTTGCACTTAGGACTTGAATTCACCATGCTTTGCGGTCATTTTTTAAGGTTGCTAGAGAACTAATATGCCTAGAAAACTGCGTTTTTCCTACCTAATGAATTAAAAGGGTATTGACTCCTATACCTTATCCAATATTACTTATATCAGAATATAATTTGATTAAAGCCTAATAAATAATGATATGATATATCATTGCATTAAAGTAATGATTTATAATCAAATGAAAAAATCTTCCCTCCAACTACTATCTATTTTTATTCCTTCTCTTCTTTTATTTAACAGTTTATCTGTCGAAGCAGAGTCTTCGAAACTTGTAAGCATCGTTATTACTGCTACTATCCGTGAAAATGATCTAAAAACGGCACCAGCGACAATTTCGGTGATCAGTAAAGAAGAATTACAGCTGTGTGATGCCGATGATCTGACCGATGCTTTGTCTTCTGAGCCGGCGGTTAATATCACTTCGGTTGGGTTTACTCGTCGAGGGATTAGTATTCGCAGCATGGCGGAAAAGCACACTCTGTTTATGTTAGATGGACAGCGTATCCGCTCTAGTAATAGTGTCATTGTACACTCTGACTTTGAATTAAGCTGTTTACCGCCGAGTGCGGTAGAGCCTATTGAAGTTGTTCATGGACCTATGTCATCACTTTATGATTTTGATAGGGTTTATCAAAACCTAACTGATATTTGTGAATTAAACACAGGCGATGTCGCACTATTGAAAGGCGAACGCTGGGAAGGCAATGAAAATGCCGGCCTGGTTCACCGCTCACCTGCTATAAACGAAGGTGAAAGGCGATTGCTGTTAGCTATGTATTTATCAACTAATGTATAAATATCTTTTGGGTAGTCAATTTCAGATTTTAGAGGACTTAGCTTATTCGCTAATGTCTTTGAAAATTTTCCGGGAGTGGTCATGGAGATAGTCATTCAGACACTCGCAGCCTGTTTTCTGATCAGCTTATGTACGCTGACAGGCATATTCGCGTTTACCATATCTATCAAGCAATTAAAGCGCATCGTTCCCATTTTAGTCGCGTTGGCGGTTGGCGTGCTTCTTGGCGATGCCTTCATTCATTTGATCCCGGATGCTGTTAAGCGCGACGGATCAGTCAGTGATATTTCTCTGATTGTGTTGCTTGGTATATTTGGCTTTTTCATTTTGGAAAAACTGGTGCGCTGGCGTCATGATCATCACATTGAAGATCGGCCGCAAAATAAACAGGTTTTACCGCTGGCAAAAATGAATTTAATGGGTGATGCAGTGCATAATTTTGTCGATGGTATCTTGATAGCCGGTAGCTTTATCGTTGACCCAGTGCTGGGTTTGACGACGACTCTGGCAGTTCTCATCCATGAAATTCCACAAGAGATTGGCGATGTGGGTGCATTATTGCACGGTGGATACACGCCTCGAGAAGCCGTTCTGTACAATTTTTATTGCTCACTGAGTATTTTTCCTGGCGCACTATTCACGCTACTACTTAGCCAGACAGCTGAATCTTCACTAACCGTGCTTTTGCCGATCGCGGCAGGCGGATTTATTTACATCGCGGCTTCCGACATGATTCTGATTTTGCACGAACGCTCCAGCTTTCGATATCTGCTAGCTCAGACTGCAGCATTTGCTGTCGGCATTGCCTGTATGCAGGGTATCGTCATCTTTGAACAAGTGCTGTTGAATACATCAACTTGAATGATAAAAACAAAGCTATACACCACACCATTGGTAACATTTAAAATATTATGCTAATCAAACTTGAAAACGGTTCGATATACGATCCAGACCAAAATTGTCATGGCGACATTGGCAACCTGTTTATTGAGGACGGCAGCATCATTGCTGACCCTGGCCCCGGTGCGCATTTTGATGCCGTTTATGACTTAAGCGGGAAAGTGGTGATGGCGGGCGCCATCGACATTCATACCCATATAGCCGGCGGCAATCTCAATACCGCACGTATGCTGCTTCCTGAACAACACCGCAGCCACATGGCGCGACGGTTACAACATCCATTCAGTACCGCCAAGTGGTCGAGCACCGACACAGGGTACAGTTATGCTCGCATGGGTTACACCACCGCTGTGGAGCCAGCTATGCTGCCCGTCAATGCCATGGATGTACATTTGCAAATGGCGGACATACCCATACTGGATACCGCCGCGCTGACCATTCTGGGCAATGACGATTTGTTGCTCAGATTAATGCGCGAGGGTGCCAGTCAAAACCAAATCAACGATTATGTGGCCTGGACCTTGAATGCCACTCGCGGATTAGGTTTAAAAGTCATCAATGCCGGCGGTGCTAATGCCTTTAAATCTAATGTCCGGCAGTTTACTCTGGACGATATTGTGCCCGATTACGGGGTTAGCTCCCGGCAGATACTGCAAACCCTGCAAACCGCCACCTGCCAGCTAGGCATGCCGCACCCTGTGCATGTGCACTGCAACAATCTGGGTATTCCCGGCAATGTCGATACCATTGTAAACACCATGGAGGCCGCGCAAGGCTTGCCGATGCATCTGGCTCACGTTCAGTTTTATGCCTACGGACAGGAAGGCGCTAAAGGTTTTTCATCGGCTGCGGCACAACTGCTGGAAGCTTTCCATCGTCACCCTAATATCACCATGGATGTCGGTCAGGTTATGTTTGGGCAGACCGTGACTATCTCTGGCGATGTCATTGCTCAATTCAGCCGACGTCATGATGCCAGTCCAAGCAAATATGTGATGTGGGATGCGGAAACCGAAGGCTCGGGGGGAGTGGTACCTTATCGTTACCGAGAAGCTAGTTTTGTCAATACCTTGCAATGGGCGATTGGTCTGGAATTGTTTTTACTGAATGAAGCACCGGAACGCCTGTTTTTTACTACAGATCACCCCAATGGGGCACCGTTTACTGCCTACCCAGAATTGTTGCGGCTGTTAATGGATGCCGATTATCGCCAGTATTGTATGTCGCTGGTCAATCAGGAAGCCTTGGCTTTGACCTTGTTACCAGAGCTGAAACGCGAATTTTCCTTATCGGAAGTTGCCGTGATGACCCGTAGCGCTGCCGCAAAACTTTTGGGTTTGCATGATAGAGGCCATCTTGCGCCCGGCGCCATTGCCGATATTGCGGTGTATGATCCAGCTAAATACAGTAAAGCGATTATAGGTAATCAGGCAAAAACAGATTATCAGGCCATGTTTTCTGATGCCGCTCTGCTATTTAAAAATGGCCAACTGGTGGTGCAAGAGGGTGTCGTCATTAATAAATTGACTGGGCTGGCTCAGATTATTACGCCCCACTACGACTCGAAGATCACCCACACCGTGCAAAATTATTTTGATCGCTTTTATAGTTTAAAACTAAGCAACTTCGGTGTCGATGAGGCTGATTTTGATTATCTCAAGCAGGCGCGTTTTCGTGACATTGCACTGTAGGTGTCTCTCAATGCTGATATCAGCTGTGATAAAAATTTCCGGCTTAATTCTCATTCTTGCAAGTCAGGCTTTATATGCTGACACGCCTCAGATGTATCACGCCAGTCTGGATGGGCATGTGCACGGTTTATCTGAACGGACCTTGGCAATGGAGGGCAACACGCTTGAAATTCAACAGAAATATCCGGCAATGAACCTGCTTGGCTTTGAACATAAAGCACGCACGAAAAACGATTTTACTGCTGTTGAAAATGCGGTTGCACTGCTTGGCAAGCCTGATCCTCTGTTTTCGTTTTCCGGGGGACGTTGTCATCTCACAAATGCATCTGTTGATGTACCTGGCGTTTCAGATAGTGGTTATGCTGTCCACTAAAATGAAGCCCAAGCCGAAGCGCATGGTCATGAACACGAAGACAGTTTTTTCGAGCAAGAAAGTCACAGTGAAATTATCTCCAGCTACGGCTATAGCGGTGAAAGCTTGGCAACCTTGTCTTCAATGGCTGTCACCCTGTTTTGATCTCTTTCCAGGCATATATCAAGTTCATGCCATATGGATAACTGGAACACAACACGCTGGCAAAACACTGGACGCTGAAAACAGAATAATTTTAATAAAATAAAAGGTCACAAAAAGTGGAAACAACACAGAAAATTACGGATAAAGTATCAATCAGTTTATCATTGCAATGCGCGGTTCATTACTCGATGTTATTGGCTGTCATACCGACCAGCATCTACGCCTTAACCATGGGATGTAAGCGGCATAAAAATTTCCGTTTACTTATTATGGGAAGCACGGGGCTCGCGCTGCTTGTTCTGACCGTGATGTTAGGTGGAGAAATCACCGGGAAATTTGGAGAAAAAATCTTGACGGTAATAGGCTCCAGTCTTGTTGCGGCAGGATATTTTTGGAATTTTCGCCTCTACCGACACCTGGATTGCGCCTGCCCGGATCATCACTAAGCCAATGCTGCGTGATTATTTTAAAAACCTTGAGCAAAAGGCACCGAGTGACCCACCACTTGAACTCAATAATATTATCGACAAACTTGCTTATAACGAGGCAGGGTTGATTCCAGTCATTACCCAGGATGCCGCTAGCAAAACAGTGCTTATGTTAGCCTGGATGAATAAACAAGCGCTTCTCCTGACGATATCGACTCAATGCATGACCTATTGGTCTCGAAGCCGAGAGCGATTGTGGAAAAAAGGTGAAACAAGTGGGCACGTTCAAGCCCTTGTTTCGATATCTTTCGATTGTGATGGTGACGCGATACTCTGTCAGGTCGACCAGACTGGCGCCGCTTGTCATACAGGACGTGCGGATTGTTTTTATATCAAGGTCGATGTTAAAAAACAACAGGTTTTCATCGATACTCAGGCTGAAAAAAGTGCCTTGCCATGTTGAAAAAACCACCCATAAATAATAAAAATCAATAATGAATTCTGAAACAAAAAAAATTAATGCGATTCCCACCAATATTATCACCGGTTTTTTAGGTGTGGGAAAAACCTCTACTATTTTACATTTACTTAAAAACAAACCGTCTGACCAGCGCTGGGCGGTGCTGGTTAATGAATTTGGCGAGATTGGCGTGGATGGCAGTTTATTTGAGGGACAACACGCCAATGACGAAGGCGTCTTCATCCGTGAAGTACCGGGCGGCTGCATGTGTTGTGCCGCTGGTTTACCGATGCAAATTGCCTTAAACGAATTGTTGATCCGGGCAAAACCAGATCGCTTGCTGATTGAACCGACGGGGCTAGGGCATCCCGAAGAAGTTTTGCAGGTTCTGTCTGCCGAACACTACCGGGAGGTATTGTCTTTACAAAAAATTCTGACACTGGTGGATGCACGAAAGCTGTCTGACCCACGTTATATAACACACGAAACATTCCAGCAGCAGATTGCGATTGCAGATATTGTGGTCGGCAATAAAACGGACTTGTATCGGGATATTGACAAACCTATGCTTGAAGAATATTTTGCGCTATATGCCTCCCCTAAAAGCCAGTTGATTTTTACCCAAAACGGGCAAATATCAGCTACAGAATTAGAAGGAACCACAGCGGCTATTGCAGCTATTGCAGATGCTCATCACCATCATCATACAACGCAGCAAAAACCCTTGGTATCCGAACAGCCTCTACCAGACTCCGGTTATATTAAAGCGCGCAACCAAGGCGAAGGCTTTCAAAGCGTAGGCTGGCGCTTTTCTCCCAAGCATGTGTTTGAACACAAAAAACTGTTGGATTTGTTAAACGGCATCAACGCTGAAAGAATGAAAGCGGTATTTATTACGGACAAGGGCATGTTTGCCTACAATCTGACTGCTGATGCCTTAACCTGTTTCGTGCTGGACGAGTGCATGGAAAGCCGGGTTGAAATCATCTCTGAATCTCTGGATGAGGTATTGGAAGCTCAATTGATAAACTGTATTGCCAGCTGACAGCTAGGCTAACGGTTAACAAGCTAGGAAAATTTGGGAAGCCCTGAGTTATCTAAGCAAAACCCGTTATCAAAATCGATTCGGTTTACCCTGCTTACTAATGGCGATTAAGAGATAATTATGAAAGATATAAAAAAGGTGTTTCGAACCCTTGAACAAAATTTAAGGCAGTCAAATTGGTTTGACAATGGTTGGGATATATTTAACCGTGGTGCTTATCTACCGCTTTCTTCAAAGAAGGGCTCAGTGAGCATATGATAAAAAAAATCCAACAAACAAACACAAACGGGTACGCTGCTAGGGAGTAACACATTCAAAAAAGAGATTGAGGCTTTATTGGGCGTGAAAACAGGTTATGCTGGTCGAGGTTGGCCAGCGAAGTGACTTGGTCTGATAAGAGTGTACTGACCTCTTTTTAGTGGTTTTATATGATTTTAAAAGGATGTAATCGATGGATGCAGCATTTTGGCATCAGAAGTGGCAAAACAATCAAATTAGGTTTCATCGAGATGAAGTAAACCCTTTATTGGTCAATCATATTGATGCATTAGGCTTACAAGCAGGACAAATTATCTTTTTGCCATTATGTGGCAAGACTTTGGATATTGCTTGGTTATTGACTCAAGGATTTCAGGTCAAAGGCGTCGAACTGCATGAGCCGGCTATTATTGAATTATTTGAAGCTTTGGATATTGTTCCCGAAGTGACGGAACTGGGTAATTTAAAACGTTATTACGCAGAGGGTTTGACCCTTTATGTCGGTGATTTTTTCAAGTTAACGGTATCGGTTTTAGGTGAGGTTGATGCGGTGTATGACCGTGCTGCGATTGTGGCTTTGCCAGAAAAAATGCGTGGGGATTATACGCGGCAGGTGATGGCTTTAACTCAAAAATCTGACCAATTACTGATTAATTATGTTTATGATCAGCTCCTAATGTCTGGGCCACCCTTTTCTGTTTCTAATAAAGAGCTAGCGCTGCATTACAATGCGCATTATGTGATGACCTTACTGTTTTCTGCTGATATTGAGGGCGGCTTAAAGGGCAGGTGTCCAGCGACCGAGCATGTTTGGTTATTAAAGCGGAATTAAGTGAGCTATAAAGGGGGCAGTGTAGGCCGCCACATGGGTTGCATTGCCAAGGTCTACTTTAAATCTCCGGCGACGTTCCAAAATAAAGCGTCGTTTCTTAAAAACGGGGCAATACCCTTTTATCAGACCGAATATAAAGATACCGTATTAAAGATCAAGCCCTAAAATGGAACTTTCACGATTATTTTACATCGTTCACATCAAAATGCTGTCTTGAGGGTAAGTAGGGCTTAGGCTTTTTTGGTTCGTTTTTAGCCACGCAAAAAATGAACGTTATAATAGATAATATGGGTTTGGAATGAACGGCTAAGAGTCAATAAGTATTAACAACAATACAAATAATATCATTAAATCAATAGGTTATCTTGTTTTCTCATAAACGGTTACGTTTTAATAGTGAGCCTTGTTTTACAGCTTGACCTACTTAAACTGTAACGATAGGATAGCGACATATTAAAAAACAATCATTAAGTTGGAATTAAAATGCGTGAGATATTGTTTGCTAGAACCGCTATTGGTTTTGTGAGTTTGTTGCTCTTATCGTTCAGTTTGCAGGCCGACACTACGCTGCAGAGTGTTTTACCAGAAATGGTGGATATTCCTGCTGGTCACTTTGAGATGGGCTGTGTCAGTAAAATCGATTGTAAATCACGTGAAAAGCCGGTTCATAAAGTAAGCGTGCCAGCCTTTCAGCTAGCCAGTACAGAAGTAACAGCCGAGTTGTGGGCAGCCTGTGTCGCTGCTAAAGGGTGTGATTATGTACCTGAGAATAACGGCTGGCTTAAACCTGGCGTGCCAGTCAGGTATGTTTCTTGGGACGATGTTCAGGTTTTTTTAAATTGGTTAAATTTAGCAACGGGACTTAATTATCGCCTCCCTACTGAAGCAGAGTGGGAATATGCTGCACGGGCAGGGTCGGTAAGCCCATTTTATACGGGAACCTGTATTACTCCTTTACAAGCAAACTCTGAGGGCAATGCCTTTGAAGTTGCTGGCTGTCAGCATGAGGGGCTGAATCGTAAGCAGGCTATACCTGTTGCTAGTTTCAAAGCGAATAGCTTTGGGCTATATGATATGCATGGCAATGTGTGGGAGTGGGTACAGGATTGTTGGCACTCTAATTATGATGGGGCTCCAAGTGATGGAAGTGCTTGGGAAGGCACAGATAGCGCGTGTGAACGCCATGTGATGAGAGGTGGCACATGGCATGGTGCTGTTGATTATATGCGTTCTGCCTATCGTTTTAGATACCCACGGGAAATTCGAACAGGTGGGCTAGGATTTCGTTTAGCACTGTCTTTAGATTGAGCGTTTAATTTTTTATTAAAAAACCGCTTCATTTGTCATATAGTTTAGTTTTAGCGTAGGTATTATTGAGCATAAATAAAGCACTTACAGATGGCCATATGTAAGGCCGAGCGTCGGAGACATGGCTGGACGAGCACTTGGGGAGATGGAGTGTTAATGAGTTTCCGAAGTACCCAGCTAAATTGAGAAGTGCAGGGAAACCGTTATGGCAAGTATGGGGTTGGCCTTTTTCGCCACGCAAAAAAAGAGACTTAAAGTAATATCATTCCATGGCAATGCGGTATTAGAGTTAATAACGCTATTTGCTAAGCTGACAAAGTAATCAGCCTTCCATCGACTTCAAGCTCAGAAAACCCAACGTGTTCTTTAATATATTCAAGTGATTGTTGGTGGTAAAAAAACACATGAGTGGGGTCGCTTTTATAATGCCAGCGCTTGAAGTTAATACCGTGATGATAAATATCTGTCATGCAATAAAGCTTACCATTTGGTTTTAATAAGCTTTTTAATAAAGCGAATTCTTTCGGTGGTGTGTAAAAATGCTCAATCACTTCACAACAGACGATATAGTCATAGGTCTCTTTAAGCATTTCTGGATGATTGTGGAAAAAGGGGTCGTATAAGCCGATATTAAACTGATTATCAGCTAATAATTTAGCAATTACGGGCCCTGTACCAGCACCAAAGTCTAAGCCTTTATGTGCGGGTGAAAAATCACGTAATACAGAGGAGGTGATTGGCGATGAAAACTGCTGATAGCCAAGATCATTTACATCATTTTGGTGATGAAGATAACGCGCTTTTTCGTCGGTGCTATTGGGTCTGGATTCTGCATCCATAAATACCGCAAGGCAAGCACTACATTGATGATATAGCTTACTTGCTTCGCGATAGAATTCTGAACTAGGGGTATCACAGAGTGGACAGTTAATAGTCTTTTTCCATTTCAGTTAATAATGTCGACTGGGCTGAAATTACTTCGACATCATCTGAACGTTCTACCCGCTTATAACGGCCATTTTCAGATAAGATCCAAGCTTGTGAATTGTCATTAATGTATAGATTGAGATCATCAATAACACGTTGGTGCAGTTTGTTATTGGTAATAGGGAAACAGGTTTCAACACGACGCAATAAATTACGTTTCATCATATCGGCACTACCAGCCCATACTTCTGATTCGCCATTGTTCTCAAAATATAATACCCGAGTGTGTTCGAGGAAACGGCCTATAATACTACGAACATGTATATTGTCAGAAATCCCTTTAACACCGGGTTTCAAACAACATATACCACGGATGACTAAATCGATTTTTACACCTGCCATGGAGGCGCGGTAGAAAGCTTGAATCATTTCTGGTTCAACCAGTGAATTACATTTGACAATAATATGGGCTGGTTGGCCTGCATTAGCATGTTGTATTTCACGATCAATACGATTCAATAAACCCTCATGCAATGTAAAAGGTGCATGCAGGAGTTTATGCATTTTAGGAATCTTACCAAGGCTGGTTAGCTGAACAAATAAATTGCTGACATCTTCACCGATTTGTTTGTCGATTGTTAACAGGCCATAATCGGTATAAATCCGTGAAGTACTACGATGATAATTACCTGTACCTAGGTGGGTATAATGACGTAGTTTATTATTTTCACGGCGTAAAATAAGCAACATTTTGGCATGTGTTTTAAAACCTACAATACCGTATACGACATGCACCGCTGCTTGCTGTAATCGGGCCGCTAAAGCAACATTCTCTGCCTCATCAAAACGGGCCCGTAGTTCAATCAGTACCGTCACTTCTTTACCTGCATGGGCGGCGGCCACTAAGGCATCAACCACAGGGGATTTAGCGCCTGTTCGGTACAAGGTTTGCTTGATGGCGAGTACAGATGAATCTGCCGCCGCCTGCTTGAGTAAATCAACAACGGGGCTGAATGATTGGTATGGGTGATGTAGCAATATATCTTGTTTTTTTATTGTTGCAAAAATATCACTTGATGATGAGGTACCTGATTGGCGACCTTGGGTGAAAGGTTTGAACTTCAAATTAGGACGTTCAATCAGTGAGTAGATTGCTTGTAGACGGCTCACATTGACAGGGCCATTTACAAGGTAAACATTTTCTGGTGCCATGCCACATTGCTTGCGAAGGAAGTCAACCATGACGGTAGGACAATTATGGGCAATTTCTAAACGTACTTCGTCACCATAGTTACGGTGGGTTAATTCGTCCGAAATGGCTTCTAATAAATCACTGGTTTCTTCAGTATCAATGGCAAGATCACTGTTGCGAGTAACTCGGAACTGAAAACAGCCTTTAACTTTCATACCATAGAATAAATCATCAGCAAAGGCATGAATTATTGACGATAAAAACACAAATAAATGCGCGCGACCTTCACGTAATTCAGCGGGAAGTTCAATGACACGTGGTAATGCACGTGGCGCTTGTAAGATAGCTGAATTACGGTTACGGCCAAAGGCATCTTTACCGACGAGTGAGACAATAAAGTTTAAACTTTTATTGAGTAAGCGTGGGAAGGGGTGAGCTGAATCTAAGCCCATAGGACTTAAGATCGGCGCAATGTCTTCAATAAAATAATTACGTAACCAGTCACGTTGCTCTTCAGTCCACACTGCTCTAGGCAATGTTTCAATTGATTCTTCTGCTAAAGCGGGTAGTAATACTTCATTAAGCACTCGATACTGTTCATCCACTAATTCATGCGCACGGGTTGAGATAAG
>Ga0105350_10002230_pt1 | contig 11698 bp, 10 predicted proteins | sample EN1Hudsemesocosm_FD_83506 | JGI IMG/M metagenome (GOLD analysis project Ga0105350, IMG submission 83506) | Methane-oxidizing microbial communities from mesocosms in the Hudson Canyon - EN1E Hudson Canyon | ecosystem: Environmental > Aquatic > Marine > Cold seeps | place: Hudson Canyon...
CTACTGAAGAAATTCAAGAGATGATTACACGTTTACAAAATGGTGCTCAAAGTGCTGTTACGGTGATGCAAAGTAGTAAAGAAAAAGGAGCAAGTACGGTTCAGGAGGTGAATAAAACAGATAAATCTCTTGGAGATATTGTACTAGCGGTATCGACTATCAATGATATGAATACCCAAATCGCCAGCGCTGCAGGGGAGCAAACGCTCGCTATAGATGAAATAAGCCGAAGTATTACCAATATTGCTGACGTTGCAGACCAGACGGCAAGTGGTGCCCAAAATACAGAAAACTCATGTGTTCGCCTTGCTGAGCTGGCTCAACAAATTAGTCAGCAATTAGGTCAGTTCAAAGTTTAAATACTCCTTAGTAACTTTTCATTTTGCATTATTTACTAATGCACTCAATCGGGCGTTTTACGTAAATCATGCGTATAATGCCTTTTTTATTTTTAGTGTATTAAATTAAGGTATGTATATGGCGAACGAAAAAGCTTTACTTGAACGTTGTGGTGGAAAGTGTGAGTTGTGCTCGGCGGAGAGTGAGTTATCTATCTTTGATCTTCCTCAATCGGCAGGCCAAGGTGATTGTGAAATTATGCTGTGTGATGTTTGCCAGCAGCAGCATGCAGCCCATGTAGAAGACATAGATAAAAACCACCTGCGGTGCCTTAGTGATAGTATGTGGAGCCCCGTTCCTGCCGTTCAAGTATTAGCTTGGCGCTTACTTAAACGACTTGAAGCTGAGAGTTGGGCACAAGATTTGTTCGAAATGTTATATCTTGATGAATCATTATTAGCTTGGGCTGAAGCGGGTGCTCAAGAAGATGATGAGCGTAATAGTACCCCGACGAAAGACAGTAATGGTGCTACACTTCAGGCCGGGGATACGGTGACTATTATTAAGGACTTGAAGGTAAAGGGTACTAGTTTTGTCGCAAAACAAGGTACTGCAGTAAGAGGGATATCATTGACTGATAACCCTGAGCATATTGAAGGGCGTGTAAATAGCACGCGTATTGTTATTCTGACGTGTTTTGTTAAGAAATCATAAAACTTTATGCGAGTCAGAGGTGTAAGGCGTCAATTCGCGGTTAATGACGATAATGTTTCGTGTTGTGGTAAGTATCCGGGTTAAAGTCGGGGTAAGCATGTTGCCGCATAACGGTAGCAATGGTGCTATATACTTCAATCCAAGCAGTTCTTAAATCAGGAGTGAAGCCATTACCTAATCCTGTTTTTAAAGCAAATATTAGGGCATTTCCGACAGGTGTGTAATCATCTGCTGTTACGCCATATGCAATGTGTTTTGTCGCTAATGCTTGTAAAACAGGAATTAAGCTATCGATATCATCCAGGCTTTTAACAGCAATTTTTAATGTCGCCATTAATTTCTTCCCCTGTTCTTTCATATCACCTTTAAATAGCTTTTTGAGAGAAGGATCATATTCAAATAACTTACTATAAAAGATATCTGCTGCTTGATCTGCAATAGGCTCTACCTTTGTAAAACTTTCTTGGACTAATAATTTTTGTTGTGGTGTTATTGCCATGCTTGTTTACTCTTTTGGTTAACCTAGACAAGCTTAAGCGTAGAATATAATGAGCGAAATTCAACTAATGCCGTTGATATGACAAGTAATGCCGTTGATATGACAATTAATCTTAGGTGAATAATTTACAACTATGATATTAATCATACTTTGGTAAAAAGCAGAACATTTCGATGACATGATTAAATGCTGCTTAAAAACCACAATTTATTTAAAACCGATAATAAGCCCAGATTGAATGCAGCGTTGCACCACCACATCCAAACTCTGGCGGAAACTTAGTTCGGCAATTTCACCAAATGTAGCGTTTTTTAGAACAGCTGAGATAAATGTAGTTTCATCGTCGCTTAACTCATCGATGCGCATGCCTAAATCTGCACTTCTCCAAATCACCAGGTTTACGCCGCCATCATCTAAATCAACCGAAAGATCGCCACTGTAATCTGCTTGGTTTACCTGCCAAATTTGTTGAATAGGGTAGGGAGATGATAGTAAGTTTGCAGAGCTTACAGGGCAAAACTTTATTGAAGGTAGTTCATGTTCCTGTATGTTTTGTAGCTCAGTTAAAGGGTGGCAACGGAGCGATGTAGAATGCTCATTGCTTGCATTAAAAGCTTTATGCCATAACCATTCCAGTTGTGCGACATCAGCAAGGTAGATAAGTGTTTTTGCCGGCTTGAAATCAGCGATATAGGCAGGTAAGTATTCACCATAATTACCAATGTCAGGTGAATTTGATGGATAGTTTTTTAGGTAGCCTGCTACCATGTGAGTAAAGTACTTTTCACCCACAAGCTTAACGCAAACGGGGTAAATGTTGGTGAGCCCAGTCGTAATTCCGCCTAAAATACTTCCTCTATAAATTGATAAACGATCGGATTCTTGAAGCTGCTCAGTGTTCAAAATGTAAGAAGAAGCATTTGTGATATTGTTTCCGCTGGGGTCAAAAATACCGTCATAAAATGCTTCTTGAAGTTGTTTTAAGTCTTCAATCGAGTGAACTTTTTTATGTAATGCTTCTTTTTTATTGCCCACTATGTCAGCTCCTGTATTAGCTTTTCGGCCTTTAGTGCTTCTGCTTGGAGTGTTGTAAAATCTGGAATGTCCGTGTCCCACTCAATCAATGTAGGAATAGCTCCAAATCGCTTTAAGGCCGTCTTGTATAAGTCCCAGACTGGCGGGTGTATTGGATGGCCATGGGTGTCGAATAAGTAATTCTCCATTTTCTCATAACCCGCGAGATGAATTTCTTTTACTCTACTTTCTGGTATAGCACGCAGATATTCGTTGGGATCAAAACCATGATTTACCGCGCTGACATATATGTTATTAATATCGAGTAATAAGTTGCAATCACACTGCTTGCTAAGCCCTGAAATAAATTCCCATTCAGTCATTTCGGTCGCATGAAAATCTAAATAAGAAGAGGGATTTTCAACTAATATTTCACGCCCAAGAAAGTCTTGTACTTGGTTTATTCTGTCGGAGATATGTTTTAGAGTGAACTCAGTATAAGGGAAGGGGAGTAAGTCGTGAGTGTGTTGCTGATTTACAGAGACCCAAGCTAAGTGGTCAGAAACATATACCGGTTCGAGTCGGTTGACGAGTGCTTTTAGCCGAGTTAGGTAATCCATGTCTAATGGGTCTGCTGAGGCTAATGACATACCAACGCCGTGTAATGTTATTGGATAATTTTCACGAATTTTTTCAGCACGTAATATGGGTAAACCACCGTCAGACATGTAATTGTCACTGAGTAATTCAAACCAGGGGACATCAGGCTTTGTATTAAATACTTCTTGATAATGACTAGGCCTTAAACCTAATCCTGCACCTTGGATAGTGTTGGTATTGAATTGAAGGGCGCTCATGAAATTACTCACTTGTATACTTTCTATTATGTTAATAATTGGCTTATCAGACTTTATAAACTAGTAAAAGTTCAATGTTCTGCTGTAGATCGTTGCTGATATTCAGTCGAGGCCATTTCGATTAAGCGACTGCGGGTACGTTGAAACTCAAACGTTAAACTACCCTCTGTATATAAAGCTTCTAAAGGGGTTGAGCTACTTAAGAATAATACAACTTTTTGGTCATAAAGCTCATCCACTAAAGCAATAAAGCGTCGTGTCGCATCATCCATATTTGCAAGCACAACTTCACGTTCGCCAATTAATCCTGAACCAATACTACCATCCTCCGTGCCTCGGGCCTTAATTCGTTCAAAACTTTGACCGCTCAAAGTTGGAATGTCAAACAATAGAATCGTTTGATACCGGCAAGCAAGTTCAATGTAATCAAGGTGGCTTCTAGGGCCTTCACAAAGTTCAGAAAAATCGAAACATATTGTCTTTTGATTGCGAGCGATGCAGACGATATCACGACCTAAAATGGTTTCATGCATGGGTTTATGCACTGGTAGTTTAGTTGTCGAAGGCTTATTTATGGTGGAATTCGATAAGTATGGCTCAACTAAGGTTGAATGAAGTTGGAAACGTTTTAGTAAATATAGGTTTTGGTTTGTCGAGTTAGTGTGTAAAAAATAAATGGGCTGTATCTCTAAGGTACGTTCGCGATGGTCTTTAAGCCCGTTCAGGTTAATGTCATGGGTGTTGAGAAGAATGGACTTTATGGCGGGTAAAAATCGCTCGCGCTGTAAACCATTATTATATAAATCCTCTGCGGCGATATTGCTGGTGGCAATGAGCGTTACTTTAAAAGCAAACAAGTATTGAAGCAGCTTTCCTAATAGCATGGCGTCGCCGATGTCAGAAACAAAAAATTCATCAAAACATAATATTTTGTATTTTTTACTAAGGTTTTTTGCAATCAGCTTAAGCGGATCAGCATGACCTGAATGATCGCGCAGTTGTTGGTGAATCGTTTTCATGAAATGATGAAAATGTAAGCGTAAAACTTCGTCTGAGTTCATTGAGCGATAGAATATATCCATTAGGCAAGTTTTACCTCTGCCTACTTGACCCCAAAGGTAGGCGCCTTTAATTTCCTTTTTTTTAGCTGTTCCTTGTTGGAATGCTTGGTATATATTTTCGAGCGTTTCGAGTGCAATAAGCTGAGATTCATCTTTAACAAGGTTTTGGTCGTTTAAATAGCGTGTTTTTGGGCTATCGTTGCTGTTTTTTTTCAGGCTTTTCATGCGATGATTTTGATTGTTTTGTTTAAAATATATGCAAAAAACACTTTTAAATGAAATATCAAAGGCGTAATCTTGTTGTTAATACAAAAAATGTTGTAAATAAAACAAAAATAAAAACTGAGAGCGTTTTATGTCGTTAAAAAACTACGCTACTGATATTTCTCTTTCACCGAAGTCTAAGTGTATCAGTCAAGTATATATACCTATTTTACGTATTAAACCACTGATCAAAATTTTGGTCATGAATAAAGTGAATTTAAATTCCTTATTGGCGAATACCTCGATCAATTTACAAGACTTTACTGCTACGGATAAAACGATTTCTTTTGAGCAATATCAACAGTTGGTCATCAATGCTAGAAATTTGTCTGCAGATTCTATATTCGCGCTGCGTTTAGGAGAACAAAGTTTTTTACATCACGATGGCCTGTTAGCGGCGCGTATTATGAGTAGTGAGAATGTTGGGCAAGCGATGGAGTTATTAACACGCTACCAGCCTTTATTTACGCAAATTTTATTCATTGACTTTGAATTAAATGAAAACGGTGATGGCGTCTTAACCTTAGCGCCTCATTTTGATCTGGGAGAGTCTCTACCTTACTTTATTGAATATACTTGCTCGGTTATCTACTCATTAGGGCGGTTTTTTTTAGGCGGTATTGATCTTGGCGATAATGGTATTGATGCAAAGATTCGATTGAGTTATCCGGAGCCAGACTCACGAGAAGAATTTGACCAATTCTTTTCGATCCCTATTGAGTTTAATCAAACAATGAATCAGATGATCTTGTCGAAGAAATTATTATCACAATCACTCATTTTTTCTAATAAAGACTCTGCTCAATACAATGACCAAATTTGCCAAGCGAGAGTGACGGAAATTAGCCCAGATAATACGATCTTAGACCGTGTAAGGTTCATGATTCATCGGCAAATATTCTCTGAATTATCGCTCGATTTATTAGCCAGTCAGCTATGTATTTCACCACGAACCTTAAGGCGACAACTTCAAGATAATAATACTTCTTATAAAACGTTGCTGGAGAATGAACGTAAAAGAGTCGCTTTATCTCAAATTAAAAAGCCTGAAACCTCTATTGAAGAGCTCGCAGAAAAACTCGGCTATAGCGATGCCTCGAGCTTTAGTAGGGCCTTTAAACGATGGTATGGCGTCTCGCCAAAGCATTATAAATAGCCACCTTACGTTATGGCTAAATATCGTGTCGTCAAACTTAAATCAGACTAATCTTGTCATAATTAATTTGCCTTAAATGCTAAATGACTGGCCATAACGGTCATGGCTAGCGTGTGAGTTCTCGGTAATAATAATTGTGCATGGTGAGTGCAATATATTTATACACATAGGAAGCAGTACTCGAAAGGATTAGACAAAGTGTAAATAATAAAATTAATAACATAGGTCTGATTATGATAAATAATAAAAAATCTTTACTCGCATATGGTGCAATTTCTTTAGGATTACTCCTCGGCTCTAGTCAAACTATGGCTGCCGATAACTGCTATATCATGGTACATGGTCATGGTGTACAAGGTGATATTAAAAGTGAGGGACGAAAAAATTGGCGTGATGCAGAATTCAGCCAATATAACGGTAGTGACTTCATGGATGATTTACTTGGCGCGGGTGATAATTTTGCGATTGTTGGTTATAACTCAACCGATGAAGGTGGTTATCCTTATTGGCGTGATGAAACTGCTGGTGAGATTACGCGCCAGATTATTTCTATCAAAGCAGGTAATGGTGATGGTTTAACGCACGATATCGCAGGTACTCAATGTAGTGCTAATGATGATTTTTGGGTGGTAAGCCATAGTCAGGGTGGCGCCGAAATGATGTGGATCGCCGGGAATGCTGTATCAGGTTCGCCATATTATAATACCGCTTTTGGTGCGAGCTCGGCGGTAACGGTAGATTACGAATCAGCGATGAATGGAATTAATGGCATCCTATCTGTCGGTGGCGCAATTACCGGAACAGAAGGTGCTGACCGTGTTTGTAATGGTAGTTGGACCGATGCAATCATTGCGACGTTTATGGGTCGAGACTGTAATGATAGTGTTAAATGGTTGCAGACGAATGATGCGTATGCCGCTAAAAGCTACATAGGCACCAACTTAGGCGCGCCTTTTTATGTATTGGGTGGGTACAAAGGCTTTCCTGGTATTGCTGGTATAACTTCAGGACTCTTAACGGGTGAGGACGATGGCTTCCTTAATTTAGCTTCTCAAATGAGTTGCACAGGTTCAGGTAAGCGAAGCATTGAAAGTGACTTGAACAGCTATAAATCATTCTTAGGAATCAATTATGGTAGCCCAACTTTCCGTTGTAATAATGCTAACAAGGGTACGCCGCGTACATACAATCTAGCCAGTATTTATACCGATCATGATGCAGAACGTAATGCCGGTATTAGTTCACCTAGCTCAACCTCAATTGAAGATGGTATCAATTGTGGCTCAGGTGGAAACATGGCTAAACGTATTAATGACTGTATAAACTAGTTAGTTGAATGTTGCAGGCCGGTAAACTGGCCTGCGCATCAGCCAAAATAACCCTGTTTAGAATAAGTACCTAGAAAGCGATCTTCGAGTATGAGGCTTAAGCATATGTCACGTAAAAAAATCTCTTTATTATTGGTGTTTGTATTAGCGCCAGTACTGTATTTTGGCCTGAACGCTAAGCCAGAAGGAAAGTCTCCAATAAGTAATGCTCAAGCTGTTGCTGCGGTGAATGCACAAACAAATTTATTGCCGCCTGCAATGATCGCACAGCCTAAAAAGAATAAAAATAAGCCTAACCAGTCTCTTCAAACTCAATTATCTGAACCGAATGCCGCGTTAAGTACGATTGAGAGAATTCGAGCGTTTCAAGAGAAAACGGATATGCATCATGCGATGTTGAAAGATCATGACGAATTCAAACGTTACCCGAGTAATAATCAGCGTATTCAAAAAGCCGATAGTGACCCGTTAATCAAAAATTATGCAATTGATGAACGTACCACAATCTCTGACGATAAAACGAATGCATTAACGATCTGGAGTGATAAAAAATATTACCTTCGTGGCGATCGGGTCACGGTTAGTGCGTATGTAAGCAATGAAAAAGGTGTGCGAGTACCGAGTAATATCACCGCACAGTTAATTTTTGATGAAACTAAAAATATTCAGGTACTGGATTTTCAAGACCCAGATCAAGATGCGATTTATGAATTGAGTTTTATTGCTGATGAAGTGAATGAACATGAGCTTTTAGCCGGTATTTATAAAGTTTTAATTGTGAGTGATACCAGCAAATTATTAGATTCTGTAGCGTTTGTCTTGGCAGACCCGGAAGCAAAATTCACGGGTAACTATCGGGATGCCTTAACACCAGAAGGCGATTTGATGGTTGAGGCGGAAGTTGAGGTGACCAGTGCAGACCGCTTTTACTTTCAAGCCTCCCTGTATACAGAATTAGGTGACCCAATAGGTGGTAATCAAATGACACTGAATTTGAATAAAGGGAAAGCTTGGGTGCCATTTAAATTTTATGGGTTGATGATGCGTGATTCAAATGTAGATGGCCCTTACTTATTAAAAAATGTAGCGCTTGCCCGAGTGACCATGCCTATGCAGCGTGCACCGCTAATACACCCGGGTTATTTCACCGAACATTACACATTATCTAAGTTTTCAAATGTTCGATATGAGGAGGTGGTAGGACTTAAATAGAGGGAATGATAATAATTATGTTAGCTGGTTCAAATTAACTAAAATTTAATGAACTATCTTATTAAAACGTACAAGAGTTTCTTTAGTGTCTTATTTTATTGTGATGGTGTTGGGTGTTATTCAACCACAACAAACATAATACAAAAATAATAGGATATAGAATGAATAATGTAACTAAGAATAAAAAAACACTACTTTCTCTCGCGGGAACAATTGCCTTGTCTGTTGGCTCAATGGCTCAGGCCGAGTCGCATTCAAACTACGTGGCACCAATCGAACTACCCTCAGCGCCAGTGTATGACTGCGAATGGTATCAACCAGTTTGTATTGCTGCGTATGAGATAAATTTTGCGCAATACTTAATTGAAAAAGCACAGGTCGAAGCAACCAATTATGCGAATCGATACAACACCCAGTATCCCATTGTATTAGTTCATGGCGTATCGGGATTTGATAAAATAATCGGTGTGGTGGAATATTTTCAGAATATTCCAGCGGCGTTGCGTGGTGGTAATGCTGTCGTTTATACCCCTAATGTCACGGCATGGGATACCGGGCAGGAGCGTGGCGAACAGTTGTTAAATTATATTGAAAATGTCGTATTACCCGAAACTGGTGCTTCAAAAGTACATTTAGTCGGGCACAGTCTTGGTTCGCCTACTTCGCGTTATGTCGCAGGTGTTAGCCCTGAAATAGTGTCTTCTGTCACTTCTATTAACGGCATTAACTATGGCTCAGGCTTCGCTGACTGGGGAGTAGAAAATGTAATTGGTGGCCCCTTAGAAGGTATTGGTGAAGACCTAATCAATTTAACCGGTAATGTTATCGATGCCTTGGCCGGTAACCCTGAATATGCGAACGATGCCTTAGAGTCTATTAAGTTCATGTCGACCGAAGGTGCATTAGCATTTACTGAGCAATTTCCTGATGGGGAGCCGACAACCTATTGTGGTGATGGGGCAAACTTAGTTAATGGTGTTCATTATTATTCATGGGGTAGCACAGGTACGTTAACAAATGTAGCCGATGTCAGTGACCCACTGATGGTGTTGTTTGATCAGTTAGGTTATTACAATGGTGAAGCGAGTGATGGCTTAGTTGCAAAATGTTCGCAGCATTGGGGTGAAAATATCCGAGATGACTATTGGATGAACCATTTGGATGCAACGAATATGCTGTTTGCTTTGCATAATTTGTTAGAAACAAACCCTAAAACACTTTATAAAAACCATGCTGATCGATTTAGAGGTATGGGCTTGTAGTGATCAACCTTAAGTACCAATTTTAATACCTTATGCACTCAAAAAAACCACCTTTTTTGGTGGTTTTTTTATTTCAATTAATTGTGTTTATTTAGAAAAAGTACAAAGTTATCAATTTGTACAAGCCGTGGCCTTGAGTTGTTTGATATCTTATTTTTTTAGCCAAACGAGGTAGATTTACGTTTTAGATAATAAGCGTAATTTCGTTTTTAGTGGCTTTTATTTGGAGGCTTCATGATGCCTCCATTTTTTATTGTTTATAGAACAATTCGTGTTTTGTTTACCTGAGACAAAATATACGAAGGTGTCATGCCTAACATTGCTCGAAAGGTATGCGCGAAGTGTGGTGAGTCAGTAAAGCCTGCATCGATTGCGGCTTCCGTTAGGTTTTTACCTCGCCCAACATTTTGAGCTGTGAGGTACAAACGATGCCATAAACGATAACGTCTAATCGGAATCCCCGTTTGTTTTTTAAAGAGCTGTGCTAAGCGAGGGACCGATAAATTGACTGATTCAGCAAGTGCTTCGCCGGTAATAGTGTCCTTTACAGTCTCCTGAATAAGCTGGATAACCTTCTCAATTCGGGAGTCAATAGGAAAAGGAGGCAAAGGATGGTCGTTTGCATTTTTGAGCTTCGCTTCTAAAAAGTAGAAAGCACTTTCTGAGCTCATTTGAGTATCGAACATCTGCGTAAAGTCTTTGATTAAGTCTGCTTCATGCTCCATCTCAAAGCCAATTTCACCGCAAGTTTTTTGTGCCTGCGCATGCAAATAAAAGAAATCACTCCCAAGTGCGTCTAGGTGACAGTTAGCCAGTAGTGAATCTTTTGTGTCAATGGTTACGGGTAAACCAGCGGGTATGATTAAACTCTTAGTGTAAATAGGTTCTGGCATTTCTTTGGTAAAAAAAGAGAACGGCTCGCCCAGAGAAATGCTCAGAGTCGCTGCACCTTGTGATAGGCTTAAAGGCTCAAAAAATTTACCGATATATAAAGTACGTTTTTTCCACAAAAAAAGCTGGGCAGCATAACTTAAGTTGGTGCTTTCAGTGTTCAGCATTTGACTCAGCCTAATGAATTATAATTGGACTTTTTTATCGGCTAGCTGGTCTAAGGTAGCGAGTCGTCTTTGTTCCGTCTGACTAAACAATGAGCTTTGTAACGTACTTATTTCATTTGCTTTGTCGGTGTCGGAGAGCCCCTCATTCCCTAAAATTTGTTGTCTTTGTTGACGGTATTGTTCAAAGCGTGCATCCCATGCAGCTTTCTTTGTATCTGCAGCGGCAAAGCGCTCAGCAGCTTCGTGGCCGTAAACATCTGCGCGCATTTGAAATATTTCCTCATCATTTGCGCCTTGGCTTTTGGCTGCGCGGATGTTGGCTTGTAGTGTTTCACGTGTGCGCTCAGCTTGTTTAATTACTTGTTCTTGTCTTGGTAATAATTGCTCTGCAGTTAAATATTGCGCTTCTTTTTCTTCATCGGTTAAATTACTGTTTTTACCAATTTCTAATAAGCTAGCGGTGTAGTTGTCTGCTTTATCCTCATCTGCAAAAAAAGCATCGTAAATTTCAGGGCTTAAGTTATTCATGCGGGCTTCACGACGATATTGAAACATCGTTAAGTAATCACTGCTTTGTCCTGAGAGATTTGTATTGTCAGCAAAGTCACTTTCGAGATCAATGAGGGCTTCTTTATAGCCAATATACTGAGCAACCACATCTAAGGCTTCCGACCTAGCAGGTTCCTCAAGTTGTTGGGTAATAAATTCTTCAATACGCGCAATAATGGTTTCAAGCGACTCCTCGCCGGTGGCAGATAAAAAATATTCAATCACTGACTTTATTGAAGGGGTAATAATTAAATGACCTTCGGCGTCTAAGGTGAAAGCTGCCGGAATACGAGTTCCTCTAAGGGATTTGGCTAGAGGACCTAAAGAAGATTTGTAGTCATCATACGTTACTTCTGAGACCAGTAATCTTGGTTTTTGAGGTGTA
>Ga0105350_10002237_pt1 | contig 11676 bp, 10 predicted proteins | sample EN1Hudsemesocosm_FD_83506 | JGI IMG/M metagenome (GOLD analysis project Ga0105350, IMG submission 83506) | Methane-oxidizing microbial communities from mesocosms in the Hudson Canyon - EN1E Hudson Canyon | ecosystem: Environmental > Aquatic > Marine > Cold seeps | place: Hudson Canyon...
AAGAGGTGTTTTCCTGATGCTATAGTAAGGAAATTAGCGCCAAGCTTAAACTAGGAGTTTCTATGCGTCGCACACTTTTTGCTATTTTAATCATATTACCGGCTTTATTTAGCAGTTCAAGCTTGTTTGCAGAAGAAGCAGCTTTACCTGTTGAGCCACAAATAGTCATTCGACACGATGATGAAAAAACATTTTATGAGCATTCAATAAACGGTGTGATTACTGAAATCAAAGTCGTACCGGAAGTGGGCCCTGTTTATTATTTAGTACCGGACGATGGTGGCGGTTGGATTAAAGAAGACAGGTCTCAAACACTCATTCCAAAATGGGTTTTGTTTGAATGGTAAGTTTTGTTTAAGCAATACGATTTAATCTGCCACTTATTACATGTAGGTCGGAATAAATTCCGACCTACACAAGTCTGAATAGCTGATCGAACTTATCTAAGGTTCACCAAGCCTAAGCCCAATCCTCATTGCCCTTACCGATAGTGTCGTTCCAAACACTCTTAAGGTTTCGACCATAACCATGGACTGTAGTAGCCGCACTTTGAGTAATCACAAATCCTGCGACACCAATCGCAACCTTTTCCAATACGCTATTCGAATTCATAAACTGCTCATAAGCTATAGGTAACGCCGCCGCACCAATAATTCCAAGCGCACCACTGACTGTAAGAGAACTACCAACCTTTTTCGCCTCTGCTTTAAAAGCAGCTCTAGTATCCGGGTTATATAAATCGGCTGAACTTTTATTCAATCCGACGTAATTCAAGCCTGCTTTTTCACATAAAGCGACCAGTTCTTTTTCACCCGTGCCTTGCCCACGCGGATTGGAGAAAAATACACTCTGACCACTTAAATCAACTCCATTCGCCATGATAGTACGCGCTAATGACTGCTGAATAAGCTGATTTAAAGCGTGTGCAAATGTACTCGCGCCTTCTCCGTGAACTAACCAATTGAGCCGCGCATCTTTTGCCTGTGCTTGCTGGATTAATGAAGTGAGATGATTACGCTGTTCAGCGCTATTATGTTTACCGTTTTGCCAATAAAGCGAGTAATGATTTCTGTCTTTATGGGAGTCTTTTTCATGAATAGCAGCTTTATAAGCTTTATTGATATGCTTAATCAGTTTTCGGCCGGCGTCTTCTTTATTTTCGAACTTACCACTCACCGCAGCATAATGGGCATTCCCCCATTGGTGATTAAGCTCCATCGATAACTTCCTATTTTCCTGTGTCCCCCATTTGTCCACATCAAGAACAACTTTGTAAACCCCTGTCGATTGCTCTGCTGAAGCAGGCTTAATATCCTTATCTATCTTTAATCCATAAACCCGTACGTCACCTGCGTCATCGAGAGAATAATTTATTTGTGCTCCGTCCAGCTTCAGTGATTGCGTATTCGTATTTCGTACACGAGCCAAGGCATTCAAACTATATAACGCCCGCAAAATAGTAGTGTAATAATAATTACCTTGATAGCCGCTTTTTAAGGTTTGCCATTCAGGGTAATGCGCCTTTAATACGTAAATATTACGGCTGGCATTAATATGTGAACCTTTGGCCACAATACATTCCCAAGCCTTGTTCTTGATTGTCATATTTGTAATTCCTTTTACATACTACTTTTGATTTTTAATTAAAAAGTGCTTTGCTCATGGGGTAAATTCCGGTGCTGGACTACCCGGTTTTAAAATAATAATATTGGGCTCACCTTTATGATGGTCACCACTGCGATATTCTGGATATACCCATGGTTCCGGTTTACGGTGTTTCTTAGCATGAGCATTAGGCCAGCGCTGCTTAGCAGCTTCCAAAGCTTTTTCAGCTGAAGCTCCTAAGGATAGCTGCACGCTATTACAAACTGAATCACGTAGCTCATTCATATTAGCTAAACAAGGCTCTACCGGCGCATAACCTAAATAGCGAAAATTAAGTTGAAGAAAATGTCGATCATCCAATGGGATACTCAACTTGCTATCCATATGCGTCGGTTCAAACGTTAGCTTACGCCCTGGCTCGTCAGAGAAGTCTCGGTGCGTCTCAAAATAAATCCAGGTGCCCTTTCCTTTCTCATCAGTTTGCCAATTAATAGGGGCTTTGCGTTTTGCAAACTCAGGGCTTGCCGTCCCGTTATGGTATGTAAAGCGTAATAGTACCTGCTCAAAGTGTGCGGGATTTAAGCAGCTCATATTCGCGGGTAGAGAGTCCATCCGTACCAGCCTAATTGTTAAATCAACAGTACCATAGGGGCGTGAACGGAGTGGCGAACCGAGTAATTCCCAACTTCGCTTTGCGAGTACATAAGAAGCCCTGCCTTCCCGCTGCCATTCATCCACATGACTATCATCACTGTAGAGCGTTGGATCGTAGATATTCACACTGGCAGGAATAGGGTCAGCCTCAAAACCTTCAAAATCAGCATGAGGAATCAGATCAAGCGATAAGCGGCTACCAGAGAAATCAATTTCTACATGGTCACGTTCATAACGGTGAGGTATATAGGGGCGCTTACGTGAAGCGAAAAGTTTACTCAACATATTGGCAGTTCATTCCTTGTTAATACTTTCGGCGTATTGTTTAAGTTATGCATACGATTCATCGCTTATTTTTCAAAGCTTACTATTCATATCTTACAACTTATCGCTAACGACGCCGTCGACAGTTACCTTTAAAGGCCTCCGCTGTCATCCAAATGATTCGATGCGCACAATACAGCTTTATTAAGCAAGCTTCAATCGAAGCTACACTCAAGTATTTATAGGGTATTCGTCTAGGATATAACCCAATCACTAACGCAATTTATTGCGCCCTTCAGAATAAAAAAGTTCATAAAATCTAAAAAATCATCAGTCTAGTATGATCATTCTAATTTTTATCAGTATCTTTAACTCGAAGCCTAGTTAATCACAACTTATGCGATCTCAAAAGGAATATACCATGAGCACTATCAAAAACTACCAAGAGCAAGTTCAAGACATCATCGAAAAAGCAATCGCTACAGTTGAAGAGCAGCATAAAGCGCTTGCAGTAACATCTTTTGAGTTCATCGAAAAGCTATACAAAGTAGAAACTGTTAAAGCTAAGCACGATGATGTTGCTGAAGTTGCTTACTCAAAAGCACGTGAAGTAAACAAGCTAGTTGCTGACTACGCAAGCGACCTTATCGCTAAGTTCGATAAAGAAGAAGCTGCTCCAGTTAAAAAAGCTGCTGCGAAAAAAGCGCCAGCTAAGAAAAAAGCTGCTGCGAAAAAAAGCACCGCTGCTAAAGCAGAAGAAGCAACAGCTTAATTTTGAGTTTTAGGTATGTGCTGCCTTATTTACCCCTTGGCAGCACATCCTGTTTTCTCTTATAAAAAAATACCCGCACTTAGCGGGTATTTTTTTGCCTATAGCTCATATAAAACCTACATCTAACCGTTAGCTGCACACTATCTCTCGTACAAAACAACAGCTCGACATTACGGCTACATTTGTCGTTGAATCATAAGACTAACACGTCGATTCCGTTGTCGATTCGCCTCTGAGGTATTTTCAACAAGCGGCTTAGTGTCACCGTAACTTACGGCACGAAATCGTGACTTCTTAACCCCTTCTGCTACAAAAAACTGTAAAACCTCTGTAGCTCTCGCTGATGCCAAGTCCCAATTAGAAGAAAACCGTGAGGTTGATATGGGGTGATCATCCGTATGCCCTTCTATGAACACCAAACCATCGGAGTCTTTTAACACCGGCACCAACTTTTCCAAAACATCCTCACCAGATCGTGTCAGCTCTGAAGTTCCAGAGCTAAATAAAACACGAGATTGAATCGCCAGCTCTGTAAAGTTGCGATCCTTAATTAAAGTAACCAAGTTTCCTAAACCATTCGCTTTGATTGAAGTAGAAATATCTTCAAGCCAATTTACATTCTGCGCTTGGTTCATCGTATTTGAAACACCTACACTTGAAATGCCTAATGCAAGATCCGAGACATCAACAACCTGGTCAACGGATGTTTTAGCTTTGTCGATAGCCTGCGGCGTAACACTCTCAGCGAGGTCGGCGCGACTTAACACCAAGAGCATTACAAACACCGTCGACATCAACACAAAGACATCAATGTAGCTGATCATCCAGCTATCATCGCTATTGCTTTCTATATCGTTCGTTAAAAGCTGTAAATTTAAAGAGGGTCGGCTTGATGTTGTCATCATTTAAGCTCCAAACTTAGCCATCATAGATTTCTGTACAGATGTTTTTTCCTGTGCCACGCTTTGTGGCATTTCGTTGTCTTGATCCTGAATGAAGCTCATGAGTGTGTCGCGCACAACAGACGGCGTACGATTTTGGTGAATTAAAGCAATGCCTTCTGACAATAAACTTAACGCCAGTACATGCTGGTTTCGACGCTGCTCCAATTTACTCGCGATCGGTTTAAAAACCAGATTAGCAAGTAACAAACCATAAAAGGTCGTCACCAGTGCTATCGCCATATCAGAAGTGACCGAAGCTAAACCGCCACCCTCTAAACCTTGTAGCATATTCACTAAACCTAATAATGAACCGACCATGCCGAACGCAGGAGCAAAAGTCGCCATCGAACGAAAAAGATTAATAACGCTGGCTTCTTTCGCGCGATATTGTGAAATTTTCCAATTTAAGAACGACATAATATCTTCCATCGGGTTTTCATCTCTTACCATCTGCAAACCACGCTGAAGGAAAGGATCTCTTAAACGGCCAATATCATTATCTAGCTGGTCAAACTGCTGACGAAATCCTAATTTTGAAAAATGGAGAACTTTATTAATTTCTCCATTTAAGTTCATGGTTAAAGGATCAATCACTACCCGCGCTTCTTTCAAAGCGTAAATCGCATCTTTAAACGGAACACTAACTAAAACGGCCGTTAAGGTGCCGCCAAAAACAATTAATAAACCCGGTATATTAATAAAAGCCATCGGATTCTCTGCAGATAAGCCAATAGCTGAGACTAGGAAGGTTAAGCCGATGATGACACCCGCTAAATTGGAGTACTTAGAAAAATTCATAAACGACCCTTATTTATAGCTTATTTCAAGAAGTTCGCCGTGCTATAAATACGGATTATTGTCCGTAACTTAAAAGGAAATACACAGCATTTGTTAAATGCTATGCATAAATTAAGCCTACTTTAAATTATGTGATTCAGCCCAAAAATCGATATTTGAGCATAAGGTGAGATAATCTACGGGCAATAAAGGCAATTAATTGCCACTAGCACCATTGTTTTTTGTCAATTAACCGTCTTACCTTTCAAACCCTTGACTGTATAACCCCAACTTAATGCTCCAGCCTTTGCTTGAGCTCTGTTAAACGCTCAGGCGTACCTACATCAAGCCAGTAATCAGACATCAGCGTCCCGAGCACCTGCTGTTTATCAATATAGTGTTTTAACAAAGGGCCTAATGGGCTTGGGCCGACAGTAATATTTTTAAATAAGGCTGGATGAAACAAGGCAATACCTGAATAAGTATAAGCAGGTAAGGTAGCCCCAAATAAACTTAGCTTGGAGGTTTCAGCATCGAAGCAAAAATCACCTTCTTCATTATGATCAGGGTTTTTAACTAACGCTAAATACGCAAGAATCTGCTCACTCAATACCGGCGAAGAATCTAGCCATGACGCTAAATTCATTTCGGTATACACGTCACCGTTTACAACCAAGAAAGGCTGATCATCATCACTTAACAAAGGCAATGCAGCTTGAATGCCGCCAGCGGTTTCTAGCAAAACGTCTTCATTCAAATAATGAATCGTTATGCCCCACCGCGCCCCATCACCTAAAGCTTCAGGCAGTTGCTCACCTAACCAGTGAGTATTAATAACAATATCTTTGATCCCACTACGCACCAGCCTTTCAATATGAAATTCTATCAAGTATCGACCTGCCACTCTTAATAATGGCTTTGGGGTATGATCAGTAAGCGGTCGCATTCTCTTGCCTAAGCCGGCAGCTAAAATCATCGCCTTCATACGTCAGCATCTTCTTTTAAAGCTGTTTCAGCTATTAATTTCTTCGTAATCAATGGCTGAACTTTAGTCACCAGAAAAGAATGGAGTTCTTTGAGTGATGAATGGCTTCGACTTACTCGGGCAAGGTAATCAACGGTTCGGGGTATATCATCAAGATAACTGTGTTTACCATCCCGCAAAGAAAGGCGAGCAAAAATTCCTGCCGCCTTCAAGTGTCGTTGCAAACCCATTAAGTCAAACCACGTTTTAAATTGAAACCAATCGTAGTTCAAGTGTCCATGTGCTTTTAATAGCGCGTAATACTGCTGACACCACTGTTTAACTTTTTCATCAGGCCATACAATATAACAGTCTCTCAATAACGAAACTAAATCATACGTCACCGGACCAAAAACAGCATCTTGAAAGTCAATCACCCCTAATGAGTCATCTTTCAATACCATTAAATTTCGAGCATGGTAATCGCGATGAACTGGAACCTGGGGTTGAGCAAGCGCACTATCTGCCAGCACATTAAAACTCTGCATTAACATTGTACGCTCTGACGTACTTAGTATTAAACCTAGTTTTTTCTCTAACAACCAGTCAGGAAACAATGCCATTTCACGCTGTAGCAATTCGACATCATACGGAGGAAGAGCATAATTTGAATCGGAGTTAATCTCTTGAATTTCAATTAAGGTCTGCATGGCCAACCCATAGTAATGGTCCCCCGATGCACTTTTAGGTACAACCTCTGATGCTTCAGAAAAGAGCGACGCCAACAAAACATCATCGCCAAAATCATTCAATAATAAAAAACCTAATTCAAGATCATAATGATGAATCGTTGGAACTTGGATACCTTGGCTTAACCAGTACTTAGCAATTGCCACAAAGCTTGATGAATCTTCTTTATCCGGCGGCGCATCCATCGCAATCCAAGTCTCACCCTCAACCCTTGCTCTAAAATAACGCCTAAAACTTGCATCGCCTGAAACCATCTCTAAGGATAAGTTAGTTTGATTTAAAGCCTCAGCCACCCATTTTGTCAGTTTTTCCTGTCTTAAATCCATACCCTATTTGTACCTGATTTCTATCTAGTAAACGCCTGTATTGATCAAGCTAATATTTATTTCCCTATCAATACGATAGTACATCCGCCATCCTAATCAAAAAGTTAAATGACATCAAAGTAAGCACCGTTTATTATTCGCACTTATTATTAATATTTATTTCATGCATCTATAATCTTTAAGGTGAGAAATAAAAACCTAAGGCACAAAAAATTTGATAAGCGCTAAGTCTTATTCGTTATTTCATATACCTTTATATAAGGAAGTGTACATTGACGTTGTCCGCTCATTTAACCACGTCAAAAGCAAAGCTATAAACGTCCTTCCAAGACTTAAATGGGTGAGAAGTTAAATTTGATGAATAATTTGCGCCTTAATTTACTCAGTCTTTTGAGCATAGCTATCTTTTTAAGCCCTCAAAGCTATGCAAACGACACAAACACTCACCTCCAAGAAAAAACACAGGCTCAGTGCGCGAGCCCGGAACAAACACCTAATTCAAAACAACACGCTAGTAACAGACAAAAAAATAAAGAAAAAAATCAGGCTAACAGCCAAGAAAGTAATCTGGAGAAATTCTCTAAAAACACAAATTCAGACAAAACCATCACTATACACGCAAGCCAAGTAGACTATCAGCCAGGCAATAAGCTAGAACTTCTTGGTGATGTAGAAATTATTCAAGGACCTTATCGTGCAACCAGCCATGAAGCCAAGATCGACAGTCGAAACGATCAGGCCAAACTAGCAGGCGATATCGAGTTATCTGGGCCTGATGTCACCCTTTATGGTGACACAGCGACAATGAATGTAACCAATCATCAGGTCTCTGTTGATAATGCGCGTTTTATCAACCCAAGCACTAACCTAAACGGTAAAGCGGTCAGAATAGAACAGCCAGATACAGACAGGCTCATTATTCATGACGGTCTTTTCTCTAGCTGTCCGCCCGAAGATAGAGACTGGGCTTTTGCCTCTAAAAAAATAACACTCAATAAAGCCGAGGGCTTCGGTGAAGCAAACGCGACCCGTTTTTTAATTAAAGATGTGCCCGTTCTTTATATCCCTTGGTTTTCTTTCCCAATTGATGACCGTCGAAAAACAGGTTTTCTTTACCCAACTATCGGCAGTTCGAATACTGGACGAGGTTTATTTTTATCGACGCCCTATTATTTAAATTTAGCACCTGACTATGATGCAACCGTAACACCGACGTATATTCATGGCAGAGGCTTACACTCCGAGCTTGAGCTCCGCCATATAACAAAATCTGAAGATAATTTTTTAGCATTAGGTTACATTGCTGAAGATCAAGATTATCGTGATGAACAAAGAAACTCAGGCCTTACAGAGGATGGCGAACGCTGGGGACTAAATTTCAAACAGCAATTTGAATTTCAATCTTTTGCAAAAGGCTGGCACGGTAATATCGACTTCAATGACATTAGTGATAATGACTACCTTGATGATGTTGGACAAGGCCTGCAAGTAGACAGAGCAGACCACTTAGACCGCCGAGCCGAAATAAACTACTCAAGTGATGATTGGCAGTTCAGCATACTACTCCAACAATACAAAAGCATTGATGACCAATTACTTCCAAATGAAGAAGCTTACCAACGCCTACCTGAAATGAATTTTAACTTGTATCAGGATATGAACGCATTGCACTTAGACTGGCAAAGCCAATATGTTTATTTTTATCGCGATCAAGACGAACTAATCGGTGATGACAAAGCCTACGGCTCTCGCTTACGCCACCAGCCTAAAATTTCACTGCCACTGAGAAAAAACTGGGGCTTTGTAGAGCCTTCATTCACTTTGGATCACACCGATTATTCTTTACAATCATATAGCCCTGAGGACAATCACCTTTCACGTACTGTGCCTATTTATGAAATCGACTCAGGTTTATATTTTGATAAACCATCCAGTTTTATAAACAAAGACTTACGCTTAAGTCTCGAGCCTCGTTTATATTATGCTTACTCCAAAGCAAAAGATCAGGATGACATTCCAAATTTTGACAGTGCTCTACCTAGCTTTTATTACGACCGTTTATTCAGCCCGAACCGCTTTAGCGGTGGCGATCGTATCGGTGATAATAATCGTTTAACACTAGGCTTCACTTCTCGATGGACGGATAAGTATAGTGGCGTGGATCGCGCCATCTTTAGTCTTGGGCAAATTTACCATTATGATGACCGCACCGTTAACTTAAATGGTGAAGGACAATCCACACGCAGTGACTCATTACTTGCATCGGAGCTAACGCTCAAACCTAACGCCAATATAGAATTATCGATGACAGGTTTATGGAATTCTAAAAGCAATACAACACAAGAAGGAAATAGTAGTGCCAACTTTCATAGCAAAGATTATAGTACGGTACTTAATTTCAGCCATCGGTATATTAAAGGTGAGTTAGAGCAGTCAGACTCTTCATTAATCCTTCCTCTATACAAGACATTCAGTTTAATTGGCCGCTGGCGTTACGATTTAGACAGCAATAGCACCATTGGCACGCTAGCTGGGGTAGAATACGGCAGTTGCTGCTGGCGAATACAACTTTTGGCTCAGTCATACTTAACGGATGAGTCAGAAATGAGTAATGGCATTCTATTCCGCTTTCAATTAAACAGCGTAGGTGCTTTTGGCAAGAGCGCGAACAGCATGGACACTCAAATCCCTGGCTATAAAGCCCGTGAAGAGTTTTTTAATTAAAGGGGACGTTGCTTTCCGTAATACAAAAAGTTCTTAATGAGAACAGCACTGCGATTGCCATCACGAAGGTAAACAAACCTGTAAAGCAACGACGTTTCAGTTTAAATAATAATTTATAGTTAAAATTTAGGTAGTTAAAATAATGATATTTAGTAAACCAAGCGCTATTTTGTTTGCATTTTTAAGTAGTTGTCTATTTGCTGCAAGCATCCATGCACAATCTATCCCGCTCGATAAAATCATTGCTGTCGTTGATGACGATATCGTTATGCAATCTGAATTAACTCGCCGTATGCGCGCGATTACCAGCCGACTAAAAAGCCAGGGAACACCATTACCCACCCAAGCCGTGATGCATAGCCGCGTACTCGATCAACTTATTCTTGAAAACATTCAATTGCAATTGGCAGAACGAATTGGTATTCGTATTGGTGACACTCAGCTCAATGCAACGATCGATAATATTACAAAATCAAACAACATGACCTTGGCGCAATTTGAAGCACAATTAAAAGCTGAAGGCGAAACCTATGCCAGCGCACGCGAGCAGATTCGAACAGAAATGATCATCTCTCGAGTTCAAAAACGAGAAGTTGATCGTCGCGTACGAGTAACAGATCTAGAAATAGAAAATTTTCTCGCATCAAAAGAAGGACGAACCCAGTCTGGTACCGAATACTATTTAGGCCACATACTCGTTTCAGTGCCCGAATCAGCATCACTCGAAGAAATTGAGGCTGGTGAAAAAAAAGGAAATGATATTCTTGTTGCACTAAAAGCAGGTGAAGACTTCAAAAAAATGGCGGTTGAGAAGTCAGATGGTCGACAAGCACTCAACGGTGGTGTTATTGGTTGGCGAAAAGAAAGTGAGCTGCCGTCTATTGCAGCAGATATTATTCCGACACTAAAAGTCGGAGAACCTTCAAATCTGGTTCGTACCAGTAGCGGCTTTCATATAGTCACAGTGCTCGAGAAACGGGGAGGAAAACAGCAACTCATTGATCAGGCCCATGTTCGCCACATTTTGATTTCACCCAGTGAAATACGAACCGATCAAGAAGCTAAAACTATGATTGATAAATTATACGAACGTATTAGTAGTGGTGATGACTTTGCTGAACTTGCTAAATCTAATTCTGACGACCCAGTGTCGGCCATCGATGGTGGAAGTCTCGACTGGGTAAGTCCAGGACAGATGGTGCCAGAATTCGACAACATGATGAATCAAGTAGCCTTAGGTGTCGTTAGCAAGCCCTTCAGGTCACAATTCGGCTGGCATATTCTTGAAGTCACCGAGCGTCGCAAGCAAGACATGGGCGCACTAATACAAACTAACCAAGCAAAACAGGTTATTCATAAGTATAAATATGAACAAGAACTTTCTAATTGGTTGCTCGAAATAAAAAGTGAAGCCTTTATTGAAATTAAAGGACAAAAAAATGAAGGCGGAAATGGTATTGACGACAGCGCCTCTGAAGACCAAACAGAAGAAGATCAGGCTTCATGACTAAAACTGCCTCAGAGCAAGCACCTATTGTTGTCACCCCTGGAGAGCCAGCGGGTATTGGCCCAGAACTCTGTATCCAACTAGTTCAAACGGGCTTAGATACGCCGATTATATTTATGGCGGATACCGCATTACTTCTAAGTCGTGCTAAACAAATCAATGCTGAACTCACTATTATTGAGTGGGATGGCGCACCGTTTACCGGCAGCCCTGCCGGCACCATGATTGTTCAACACACTCCCTTGAATGAAACCTGCCGAACAGGACAATTAAACCCTGCCAATGCTCAATATGTTTTAAGCTGTTTAAACAAAGCGATTGATGGTTGTCTAGAAGGTGTATTTTCAGCCTTAGTCACGGGCCCGTTACATAAAGGTGTTATCAACGAC
>Ga0105350_10002238_pt1 | contig 11675 bp, 6 predicted proteins | sample EN1Hudsemesocosm_FD_83506 | JGI IMG/M metagenome (GOLD analysis project Ga0105350, IMG submission 83506) | Methane-oxidizing microbial communities from mesocosms in the Hudson Canyon - EN1E Hudson Canyon | ecosystem: Environmental > Aquatic > Marine > Cold seeps | place: Hudson Canyon...
TTTAATTTTTCATCCCCCTATATGGAAGTTACACCCAAGGTAGTTTATCGCCTAGGCACGTCACGCCCAAGACAGCTCTCAGACTTAATAGGCAAACGAGTTGTAGTGGTTGCAGACAGTCATCATATAGACCAACTCAAGCAGCTCAAACAAGATTTAACAGAGCTTACCTGGGAAGAGACTGATGAACTCGAAACATCTGACCTGCTAAAACAAGTAAGCGAAGGAAAAATTGACTTTGCCATTGTTGACTCAACAGAATTAGCCATTCACAAAGCATACTATCCTAAAGCTGCAGCAGCCTTTAGCTTAAGTCAACCGCAAAATTTTGTTTGGTATTTTCCTGCCAGTAATGACGATTCACTAAAACTAAAAGCTGAAAAATTCTTTGATAAAATCAAACACGACGGCACACTTCTTCAACTCAAAGAGCAGTATTTCGGTCACTTAAATCAGCTAAATTATGTTGGCGCCAGAACATTTATTCACCATATTAACAAACGTCTTTCCCGTTACGAAGACACCTTCAAAGCAGCAGCCGAAAAAGAACAAATAGACTGGCGATTACTGGCCGCAATCGGGTATCAGGAATCTCATTGGAGACCCAATGCAACCTCCCCAACCGGTGTTCGTGGCTTAATGATGTTAACCCGGATAACAGCAAAAGAACTCGGTGTAAAAAATCGTCTTGATCCAACCGCCAGCATAAAAGGTGGCTCTCAATATTTCGCAAAAATTAAAAGAAGAATGCCTAAACAAATTCAGGAACCAGACAGAACCTGGATGGCTCTTGCCTCTTATAATGTAGGCTATGGCCACCTTGAAGATGCCAGAGTATTAGCCCAAAAAGGTGGAAAAGACCCTAATCAATGGCTGCATGTAAAAGAATACCTGCCGTTATTGCAAAAAAAGAAATGGTATACACAAACAAAGCATGGCTATGCAAGAGGTTCAGAACCTGTTGGTTATGTTCAGAATATTCGCAGGTACTATGATGTGCTATCGTGGATGTCGCAACCGCAGCCAGAAGAAGGAATCATCGCGCAAAAAGAGATTCAGAGTGCCTATGATAGTACGAATGAGGCGATTCTAGAGCTTCCTGACCCGTTACTAGCTATGCCCCCCACCCTCTGATACAAACTCTAAGACAAAAGAGATTTGCGACGAGGTAAACCCTCCCTGTTGCAAAAATTTTTTCTTTAAACAATCATTCCGAATTAAGTCAATCAGGGTTAGACTATGCCCCCAACTAATCAGCACCATTGTTTTGGTGTCTGTTTCGATAACCGAGCATGAAAGCACAATATTAACGGTGAGAATATAATTATGTCTACATTCCTTAAAAAGCTCTTTAAGCCTAAATGGCAAAGTTCTAATACTGGCACGCGTAAAGCAGTTATTTCAGAGCTCAACCCATCAAAGGATGAAGACAAAAATATTCTTATTAGTCTGGCAAAAAAGGATACCGATAACCAGGTAAGACGAGCGGCAATCAATAAAATTGAAGACATTAACACGCTGCTTGATCTCTATAATGGTCAGGGTAGCGCACTTAAACCTGCCGTTATTGACCGTTTAGAGTCACTGGCAAAATCAAACTCGCTCCCCATTTACGATGTAATAAGTGACAATACCCTATTAACTGAATTAATCGTAAATACAGCGAACGCAGAGCAATATATTGGCGCCCTACCAAAACTATCCCCAGAGACTCTTAGTAATATAGCTGTATCCGCTAAAATCAACCAAATCAGACAAGCTGCTGTAGATCTGGTGGTAGATGCTAAGCAATTAGTGTTCATTGAAAAACATGCTAAAGGCAAAGATAAAAAAGTTTATCAATTAGCTAAGTCAAAACTAAAAGTAATTAAAGAAAACAAGAAGCAACAAGAAGCAACTAATCAGAAAAAAGAAGTTATTGTTAAATCTCTTGAAGCTCACTCAAAAACTGAAACTATTCAACTATATGAAGCAAAACTGTCTTCTCTTTTATCTGCATGGAATGAATTACCCCCAGAAACCGAAAGCGAATTACAACAGCGCTTCAATAATGCAAAGTCCGGCTGTGAAATAAAAGCAAACAAACATAAAGAAGAACAAGAAAATTTAAAACTGGCCGAGCAACAAGCTAAACAGCAAAATGATGAGCGTATTGGTACATTAGAAATTTTAGAGCAAACCCATGAACGCCTAAAACACACCCCTATTGAACTAGCCAGTGAATTATCCGCTCTGGATGCAATCATTAAAACGCAAGACACTCGCTGGATTGAAGCAACACGTAACGCGACCGTTGAAAAAGCAGAACAAAAGCAATACCAAGAAAAAATAGGAGAGCTAAAACGCTACCTCAAAGCGTCTCAACACTTCATCGCTAACCAAGGTGAATTTGCAGAATGTCAAAACGAGGAAAACAATGCTTCTCAAGATTCTACTCATTTACAGAATATTAAAATATTTACAAAACAAGTAGCCTGGCCTGATAACTTCGAGCAACCTGCACAGCTCAAAGCATTGTTCAAATTATGCAAAAGTGCGCCTGCCCAGAAAGAACAAACTACACAAGATACCAGCAAGCTAAAAAACCAAATTAATGAGCAGTTGAGCCAATTAGAAGAACAACTTAATAATCGTGCCTTAAAGCCTTCATCTCGCTTATTTAAAGACCTCAATCACTTACTACATAGCATTGACAAGAATATTGCCAAGACCTATCAAGGCAAATTACAACTACTAGGCAATCAGTTAGATGAGCTACGCGACTGGCATGGTTTTGCTGTAACACCAAAGCAAACTGAGCTTTGCGAGCATATGGAACGTCTTGCAGAGCAGCATTCAGATCCGGCAGAAAAAGCGCTAAAGATTAAGGAACTACAGGATGAATGGAAAAAACTAGGCGGTTCTTCAGACCAAAACATTTGGTCACGCTTTAAATCGGCCTGCGATAAGGCCTATGAACCTTGCCACGAATATTTTGATCAGCAAAAAGCACTCAAGAAAAGCAATGTACAAAAGCGTAAAACCATCTGCAATCAGGTCGCTGATTTTGTTGATAATAACGATTGGGATAACGCAGACTGGAAAGCGGTAGAAAAAATCAACCGTACTGCTCGCGAAGAATGGAAAAACTGTTACCCAGTTGAATTTAAAGATAACAAATCCATTCAAAAGAAATTTAACGAGTTACTGGCAAAAATAGATCAGCACCTTGAACAAGAACGCTCTGCAAATAAACAAATCAAACAAACTATCGTGGAAAAAGCCCTCGAATTCATCACTCACGAGCCTTTAACTGAAGCAATAGAAGGCGCTAAGCAACTACAGTCTGAATGGCAAAAAGTTGGAATTACTCTTCATAAAGATGATCGCAATTTATGGAAAGAGTATCGCGCAGCCTGCGATCAAATTTTCCAGCGCCTGGATGTTGCCAAAGTAGACAAACAGAAGGCAATAGATGACGCTATTGCCCAAGCTGAAGCGCTTTGCAATGAAGCCTCAAACTATAACAACGATGTAAATTCAATCACGAACAAACAATTATCAGAGCTCACTCAAAGATTTAAAGCAATACCCCCCCTTCCTAAAAATGAGCAAGAGCGCCTTAGCCGACTATTAGAGCAACATATTAGTGGTATTAAATTGACTTTGTCCCAGAAAGCGGTAGAAGACGAACGTTTACGCTGGCTCGATATTGAAAGAAAGTCTAAGCTCATCAGGGATATAGCCGAGAAGGTTAATATCGGTCAGAATGATGTTAATTTCGACTCAGTTGAGGCAGACATTACAGCTCAGCCTGACCTGGCAAACAATATTGAACAAGCATTACAAAAATGCTGGAGTCAAATAAAAGGTGGAGAGCCCCTTGAGTCGCTGGCGATGTCCACAGAGGACGCAAAAACACTTTGCATACAATGCGAAATAGCAGCTGAAATTGACTCACCGGAAGAAGATAAAAAAGCCCGCATGCAGCTTCAGGTTAACCGACTAGCAAATGGGCTCAACAGCCAACGTGAAAATATAAGCAAAAAGGCTGCGCTGGATAACTATTTAGAGCAATGGTTTCAAGTATGCCTACTTCCTGCAGAAGTGCGTCTTAACCTTGAAGATAGAGTTAACAAAGTGATCACAAAAATCGCCTAGCTTTTTAATAAACAACAGGGTGCAGTCTTTGCACCCTGTTGTTTATCTTCACCCCTCGCCCGGTTACTCCCGCTGCCGAGCTTCCTCGACATAAACCAATGCATCTTTTACGGCACCTTTAACCTTATCTCTCATCTCTTGAGCCTCTATCGGAGACAAGTAATAAATCATATCCACTTCGTGTCTTATATACCTGGGCGGCAAATGGTTTAACGCAACACAAACCACATCAATCAAAAAATCTGCCTCGTGAGCTTTACCTTCTGTTAGCTCCGCCAGGCTCTCAACCACTGACGATTCATAATAGTTATGAATATTATCCAAAATTGACATCACTTTTCCTTCGCATAATTAATCAATAAATAATTACCTACCCTTAAAAATAGTTACTTACCCTGTTTTTTCAAATAGATAAATCACATCCTGCAAAACTAATGGTGCTTTTAGCCAATATTATTGTCATCACGCGCCATTTTTAACTTTATAACGCTAATCTAAGGTAGATGTATTCAATTTGGAACGGCAACTGGCTAGTTAGATGTAACCATAAGGACAAAAAAAATGACTAATGAAGCTTTTATATACGACGCAATTAGAACACCACGAGGAAAGGGAAAAAAAGATGGCTCTTTATACGAGGTTAAACCCATCACCCTACTCTCTTCATTACTCACAGAACTTCAGTCACGCAACGATTTAGATACATCACAAGTTGACGACGTAGTAATTGGTTGTGTAACAGCCATTGGCGATCAAGGAGCTGATATTGCTAAAACCGCCACACTAGCAGCCAACTGGCATGAAAATGTGGCAGGCGTAACATTAAACCGATTCTGCGCATCAGGACTTGAAGCGGTAAATATGGCCGCCATGAAAGTTCGCTCTGGCTGGGAAGACTTGGTTGTTGCAGGGGGCGTTGAATCTATGTCTCGTGTTCCCATGGGGTCAGATGGTGGTGCATGGGCACTAGACCCACAGACAAACCTAAAAACAGGCTTTATGCCTCAGGGTATCGGCGCTGATTTAATCGCAACAATAGAAGGATTCAATCGGGAGTCCATTGACAATTTTGCACTTCACAGTCAAAAGAAAGCCGCTTACGCTCAAGAACAAGGGTATTTCAAAAACTCGCTGATACCTGTAGTTGATCAAAATGGAGTGGTAATTCTTAACCATGACGAATTCATTCGTTCAGAGGCAACACTGGAAGCTTTAGGTCAGCTAAAGCCCTCATTTCAGATGATGGGAGAAATGGGCTTCAACAGTGTTGCCAGAAAAAAATATCATACTATTGAAAAAATTAACCACGTTCACACACCTGGAAACTCATCAGGTATTGTTGATGGTTCATCTCTCATTCTTGTAGGTAGTGAAGCAAAGGGACTAGAACTTAATCTAACACCTCGCGCACGCATTGTTGCAACGGCCGTCACTAGTACAGACCCTACCATTATGCTTACAGGCCCGGCTCCTGCTGCCAAAAAAGCACTACAAAAAGCAGGTCTCAACATCAATGACATCGACCTTTTTGAAGTTAATGAAGCCTTTGCAGCCGTCGTTATGCGTTTCCAGAAGGAGCTTAATATTCCTGACGAAAAAGTAAACGTTAATGGTGGTTCAATCGCTATGGGCCACCCTCTAGGCGCTACAGGTGCAATGATATTAGGAACACTACTTGATGAACTAGAGAGACGAAAACAAAGATATGGCCTGGCCACTCTATGTGTTGGCGGTGGCATGGGTATCGCCACAATAATTGAACGCGTTTAATTGCTACTAAAAAGTAAAAAGCGACTTACATAGACTGAATTTAGCGAGAAACACCATGACTTCAATAGATCAGACATCAATAAAGTACGACATAGATAGCCAAGGCATTTTAACCTTAACCATCGACATGCCAGGACAGTCAGCAAACACAATGAACGCTGATTTTAGAGAGGCATTACAAGCGACCACAAAAAAAATCCAGCAAGATAAAGCAACACTCACAGGAATTATTGTCACATCTGCAAAAAAGACATTTTTTGCAGGAGGCGATTTAAATGAGCTTATTACTGTTGGTCCAGATCAGGCCGAATCATTTTTTACAATGGTACAAGATCTAAAGCAACAAATGCGCTCAATCGAATTACTAGGTATCCCCGTTGTTGCAGCCATTAACGGAGCCGCTTTGGGAGGTGGTTGGGAACTATGCTTAGCTTGCCATCACCGCATTGCACTCAATGATAAATCTGTACAGTTGGGTCTTCCAGAAGTCACCTTGGGTTTACTGCCAGGTGGTGGAGGTATTGTACGAACGGTACGCTTACTTGGTTTAGAAAAAGCTTTACCTTATTTAATTGAAGGAAAAAAGGTAAACGCTGAAGCAGCACTCAAAGCAGGGCTCATTCATGAAATAGCCAGCAGCATTGACGAGATGCTTGATAAAGCAAAAAGCTGGATTACAGAGAACCCAAAATCAACACAGCCCTGGGATATTAAAGGCTATAAAATTCCCGGAGGAACACCATCAAACCCTAAGGTCGCACAGATGCTAGCCATTGCGCCTGCAATGTTAAGAAACAAAACCAAGGGCTGCTACCCAGCCCCTGAAGCAATACTATCAGCCGCTGTAGAAGGCGCTCAAGTAGATTTTGATACCGCACAATCCATTGAGGCTCGTTACTTTACAGAACTGGTTATTGGTCAGGTCAGTAAGAATATGATTGGCACATTCTGGTTCCAGCTTAATGATATAAAAGCAGGCGCTAGCCGCCCAAAGGGCTTTGAAAAAAATAAAATAAAAAAAGTGGGCGTGTTAGGTGCCGGAATGATGGGTGCTGGAATAGCCTACGCCAGCGCGGCTAAAGGTATTGACGTTGTATTAAAAGATACTTCTATTGAGAATGCCGAAAAAGGAAAAAGCTACTCAGAAACCATTTTAAACAAACGCGTATCACGTAAGCGCTTAACAGAAGAAAAAAAGCAGGAAATACTGAACCGCATTCAAGCAACAAGCAGCAGTGATGACCTAGCCGGATGCGACTTAATTATTGAGGCGGTATTTGAAGACAGTGCACTCAAGGCCAAAGTAACAACCGAAGCAGAGCCCAAACTAATCGATAATGGTATTTTTGCTTCAAATACATCAACAATCCCTATCACCCAACTCGCTGAAGCATCATCAAATTCTGAAAACTTTGTTGGCTTACACTTTTTCTCTCCCGTAGACAAAATGCCCTTGGTAGAAATCATTACAGGTGAAAGAACATCTGACGAAACCTTGGCAAGAGCCTTTGATTACGTATTACAAATAAACAAAACCCCCATTGTTGTAAATGACAGTCGAGGCTTCTTCACCTCTCGTGTTTTTGGCACCTTTGTTAATGAAGGCATTGCTATGTTAAGTGAAGGGTACAGCCCTGCTACGATAGAAAATGCAGCGCAATTAGCAGGGATGCCCGTAGGCCCGCTGGCATTAATAGATGAGGTCAGCCTGAGCTTGTTTATTCATATTCGAGATCAATCAAAAAACGATGCGGAAGCCAATGGAAAGACATGGGAGGCTCACCCAGCAGAGGCAGTAGTTGATGCAATGGTTAACACCCACGACAGAAAAGGAAAAGCAGCCGGTACTGGGTTTTATGACTACCCCGACAAAGGAAAAAAACACCTTTGGGCCGAACTTGAAACCTTGTTCGTTGATAAAGAAAAAAGCATTAACGCCGATATTCAGGAACTTATGGACCGCTTTCTGTTTATTCAGTCAATAGAAACCATTCGGTGCCTTGAAGAAAACGTATTAACCTCAATTAATGATGCCAATATCGGAAGTATTTTTGGTATTGGCTATGCTCCCTGGACAGGAGGCGCCATTCAATATGTGAACCAATATGGAATAAATAGATTTATTGATAGGGCTAACAAGCTGGAAGAAAAATACGGCAAGCGGTTTAGTCCACCCTCATTACTGCTAGAAAAAGCAGGGAAAGACGAAAATTTTTAACATCTTAAATCTAAATTAAGTAATAACTCTCAGCAGGCCTGCTGAGAGTTATTCTGCCGTTCAACTTCACATTTCAGATGTTTTATCCTCAATACACGCTATTTGTTCACGAATACCTACACTAATTAACAATAATTAATCCCAATTGCGCTAGTAAGCAACTATTAGGTGGCCTACAATCGTAATAATTTCGTTATTTGTTTCATTGATTACACTCAGAGTGATACCTAATAATTATTATGATTAAAAAACACACTGCCCGTCACTTGCTATTAAAAACATTAGCATTCACTACCTTGCTAACAAGCCTATCTACTTCAGCCCTTACCTTGAATGCAGATAGCTTTGAACCGCTTGTAGCCAATAAAGATCAGCAAGCTGCAAGTATTCATGTATCCAGGCAGTTGCTGTTATCTCACTACAGAAAGCAAGCCATAGATAAGGCTTTGTCGGAGCGAATTTTCGAGAACTATCTAGACTCTCTCGACGGACAAAGAATCTATTTTCTAACAGGTGACATAGAAAGCTTTGAACCTTACCGTCACCGTTTAGACGGTGCACTTAAAACAGGCCAATTAGACCCCGGGTTTAATATTTACAACCGCTATCAGCAGCGTGTTATTGAGCGCCTGCAATACCTTATTTCAATGATAGATAATGGCGTTAATAAGCTTGATTTCAAGAAAGATGAATCATTGTTAACTGACCGTAAAGAGCAACCTTGGCTAGCAAGTAAAGAAGAGCTTGACGACCTTTGGAGAAAGCGTTTAAAAAGCGCGGTACTTTCATTGAAATTGAATGGCAAAACAGATAAAGAAATTACAAAATCATTAAAAACCCGTTACGAAAGCCAGCTCAACCGTGTTTTACAAGCACGTGGTGAAGATGCATTTCAAGCCTATATGAATGCATTTACGGGTGTTTATGACCCACATACAACCTACTTCTCACCCCGTACCTCAGAAAACTTCAATATCAACATGAGCCTTTCTCTTGAAGGTATTGGAGCAGTTCTACAAAGTGATAATGAATATACCAAAGTACTTAGATTAGTGCCTGCAGGCCCAGCAGCCAAACAAGGACAACTACGCCCTGCTGACCGTATTGTAGGCGTCGGACAAGGAAAAGACGGAGAAGTCGTTGACGTTGTAGGCTGGAGGCTCGACGAAGTCGTTGCTCTTATCAGAGGACCAAAACATTCAATCGTTAGATTAGAAGTCATCCCCTCTGGCAGCCAAGATGAAAACCATACCAAAGTAATCAACATTAGTCGTGATAAGGTAAAACTTGAAGAGCAAGCTGCCCAAAGCCAGATTATCGAAATCGAAAAAGGCGGAAAAACACACCGAATTGGCATTATAGATTTACCTGCATTCTATGCTGACTTTAAAGCTATGCAAGAAGGCGACCCAAATTATAAAAGTACAACACGTGATGTTAAGAAGTTACTAAAAGAGCTTGAAGAAGATGGTATTGACGGACTCGTTATTGACCTACGTAATAATGGTGGAGGTTCATTACAAGAAGCCAACATGCTAACAGGCTTATTTATTGAAGAAGGACCAACGGTTCAAATTCGTAATAGCCGAGACCGTGTAGATGTAATGAAAGACCCTGACCCTGAACTCGTTTATGGCGGGCCATTAGTAGTACTAGTCAACAGAATGAGTGCATCGGCATCAGAGATATTCGCTGGCGCTATTCAAGATTACGGCCGTGGTGTCATTATGGGAAGTCAGACCTTCGGTAAAGGAACGGTTCAGTCTGTAAGATCATTAAATCACGGACAAATAAAAATAACTCAAGCCAAGTTCTATCGCGTATCAGGCGGTAGCACTCAGCATAAAGGTGTTATGCCCGACATTATTCTTCCTTCTGCCATAGACAAAACTGAAATTGGCGAAGATTCTCTACCAGAAGCCCTCCCCTGGGATGCCATTGCACCTGTGGAACATACAACATACACATCAACAACAGACTCACTTGAGCAGTTAATCAGTCGCCACGACGCTCGTTTTCATGCCACAGCTGAATACAAGTTACTGCTTGAGCAAATAGCCTTTCTAAATGAAAGGAGGAATAATAAAACACTCTCTCTTAATGAAGCAGACAGGACAGAACTCAAGTTAGAACTAGATGCCAAGCAACTTGAATTAATTAATAAAAGTCGCGTCATAAAGGGCGAAGAGCCTTATGCTTCAATGGATGAAAAAGAAAAAGCAGATGAAGACTTAGCGGCAAACCCTAAAAAAGAAAAAGAGCTAGACTATGTTGCTAAAGAAAGCGGTGAAGTAATTTTAGACCTTATAGAACTCAATCAACGCTTAGCCACCAATACTGGCAACTCGACAAGCTATACTCTGCAGTAAATCCTGAATACGCTCAAAACATTGTCATTCCCGCGAAGGCGGGAATCCACACCCTGAGACAACACCAAAACAATGGATCCCCGCCTTCGCGAGGATGACAAACGAGCTAGGATAGATTATCTTAAGGTATACATATATCCATCTGTAACCCCACACCCACATCCCTCTTCAAGATTTCCTTCCTTATCGATAGCACGCTAAACTAAATACAAATAGTCTCTGACGTTAAAAAGGATTACAGACAATGAGCCAGGACAATCAAGATAAACATAATGCCCTTGAAGCGTTTCTTAAAGATGATTTAGATACAGGTAAGGAAGAATTCTTTGGCATACCCGATCAAGCTATAAAAAAACCTCAACCCGTTGAGGCTACTGAAGAGACTCAACCACAAGATGAACAAGTTCAAGAAGAGAGTAAAGAAAAAAAAAGTACCCGACAAAAAACAGAAACGAAGACAAAGACTAAACCTGAAACAGAAGAAAACGAGGATGATGAAACATTAATTGACAAGTTAAGCGGCCTCACCTCTTCTGCATTCAAATTTGCCAAAAAGACCACCAAGACCTCATTAAAAGTCGGAAAAGTCCTCATACAGTCTCAAGATCAACTCAAACTAATGTTAGCCGCAGGACAATCACTAAAAGACTTACGTGAAGTAGCTGGCTTAACCGTTTCTGAAATGAGTGACGCTTTAAATCTAAAAGACAAAACATTACTTGAAGCCGTTGAGAATGGAACATCTACGCTTTCCTTCGAGCTTATCTTACGAATATCAGCCTTGCTAGCACGAAATGACCCAATACCCTTTATTATTAAGTACACACGAACCTACAACCCAGAAATATGGAAGATTCTTAATGACTGGGGCTTAGGGCGACTCCCTTTGCAATATGAAAGAGAAAGGCAATTTATTAATATTTTCAGGTCTCACGATGAGGCACGAAGATTATCCGATGATGGCTACAAGAAAGTACTTGAGTTCACACAAAAAGCATTTGATATGTCTCTTCACTTTATTGCAGAGCAAGAGAATATTGGAACTGAAAATAGCGAAGAATCAACGAAAGGAAAGTGAATATTGGTCGGGATGGCGGGATTCGAACCCACGACCACATGTCCCCCAGACATGTACGCTACCAGGCTGCGCTACATCCCGACACTCGTCGACGCTGAAA
>Ga0105350_10002250_pt1 | contig 11655 bp, 9 predicted proteins | sample EN1Hudsemesocosm_FD_83506 | JGI IMG/M metagenome (GOLD analysis project Ga0105350, IMG submission 83506) | Methane-oxidizing microbial communities from mesocosms in the Hudson Canyon - EN1E Hudson Canyon | ecosystem: Environmental > Aquatic > Marine > Cold seeps | place: Hudson Canyon...
CAAAAGGAAGGGTCGCGGCATTAAAGGTTCCAGGTGGCGCATCGCTATCTCGTAAGCAAATTGATGATTACACCAAATTTGTCGCAATCTATGGTGCGCGCGGTTTAGCGTGGATTAAAGTCAATGAGCTTGAAAAAGGTGCCGAAGGCCTACAGTCACCTATCGTTAAGTTTCTGGGCGAAGAGGTTGCCATCGCAATCATGGACAAACTTGGTGCTCAAAACGGCGACATCGTGTTTTTTGGTGCCGACACCATTAAGGTTGTTAACGAAGCGTTAGGCGCATTGCGCTGTAAGGTCGGCGAAGACCTAGATTTGTATACTTGCGAATGGGCACCAATGTGGGTTGTAGACTTTCCAATGTTTGAAGAATTAGAAGGCGGTGGATTAACCGCAATTCATCACCCATTTACTGCTCCGTCATGTAGTCCTGAAGACTTGAAAGCGAATCCTGCACAAGCATTATCGAGAGCCTACGATATGGTCTTGAATGGAACGGAGCTAGGGGGCGGTTCAATCCGTATTCATGATGGCGAAATGCAGAAGACAGTGTTCGAGATACTGGGTATTGAGGATGAAGAAGCTCGTAGCAAGTTTGGCTTTTTATTAGATGCATTGAAATTTGGTTGTCCTCCACATGGTGGCTTGGCCTTTGGTCTCGATAGACTAGTAATGCTAATGACGGGTGCCAAATCTATTCGAGAAGTTATCGCGTTCCCTAAAACCCAAAGTGCAACGTGCGTACTGACGCAAGCGCCAGGTCAAGTTGATAACAAGCAGCTTCGAGAATTGCACATTAAATTGCGTAAGAAAGAGTCAGATAAAGAGTAACTGAACTCGAATTAGAGTACCGAAGGGCAGAGATAATCTGCCCTTTTTTATTGCTGCTCAATAAGACTGCTGGCCCCATATTGATTCAGCTGTAGTTAGGAATGCTTGAGCTGCGTTGCTCACATTTTTTCTCTGGTAACTAATCGCTCCAAGCCTCCTACAGACTGTTTTGAGCTTAACAGGTAAGACAATTAACTCTTCATCAATCATGGTATTTGGTAGTACAGACCAGCCCATATCAACCGACGCCATCATCTTCATGGTTTCTAGGTAGTTTGTGGGAATGCTAGCTTTTAAACTTAAGTTATTCTCATTAAAAATCGATTCAACGACCCTATAAGTCAACGTGCTTTTGGACGGTAGAATTGCGCTGTACGTCGAAAGATCCTCAGGTTGGACTTGTTCAATCTTAGAAAGAGGGTGATTCTGCCCACATATAAAGCTCATTGGGTCATTCCACTGTATATGGCAATCGAACCCACTTCTTACTTCGTCTGGTATGGTAATGAATGCCAGGTCAGCTAGATTGTCTGTTAATAGAGAGTAGGCGCTTTCTGAATCTAAAAAGTTCAATACTAAATCAACGTCGGGGTATTTTCTGCTGAACTCTTTCAATATTAGTGGAAGGCGATGAAGTCCAATATGATGACTTGCTACTATTCTCAATCTACCCGAAACCAGGGTACCAATATCGCTCAACGCACGTGTCGCATTATCAATTTCATGCAATACCGTTAATGCATGAGGTAATAGAACCTCTCCAGCGGGGGTAAGTATGATCTCCCTTTGTAGTCTTTCGAAGAGTTTATGACCTGTTTGCGATTCTAGATTTTGAATACGCTTAGAAATAGCGGGCTGGGTTAAGTTCAATTTTGTTGCGGCCAATGAAAACGACTTTTCGTTTACAGTCGTGACGAAAGCAAGCAAAGAATCTACGTTCAAAATCAGCACCTCTATAACACTGCATTCCTTTTTGGAATGTCATTAATAAATAATATGAATTTGTTTTATTTATGGTCCGAGAGTAACATACAGCCTGCCTAATGAGAAAGAACGAGTGCGCGTTAAGATAGTGACAAAGTGCTCAATAATGGAGAGAGTAATGACTGCTAGAACTTTATACGACAAATTATGGGACTCACATTTAGTTAAAGAACGTGAAGATGGGTCTTCTATTATTTATATCGACCGGCAGTTACTTCATGAAGTGACCTCACCCCAGGCATTTGAAGGTCTTAGGTTGGCAAAAAGAAAACCTTGGCGAATCGACGCTAATTTAGCTACACCAGATCATAACGTTCCTACAACTGATCGAAGTGGTGGTGTCGAAGCGATTTCAGATCGGGTTTCAAGAATTCAAGTTCAGACATTAGATGATAATTGCGATGAATTTGGTGTACTAGAATTCAAAATGCAAGACAAGCGTCAAGGTATTGTTCATGTAGTTGGGCCTGAGCAAGGTGCAACATTGCCTGGTATGACAGTTGTTTGTGGCGACTCTCACACCTCGACACACGGCGCATTTGGAGCACTCGCTCACGGAATTGGCACATCTGAAGTCGAACACGTTTTGGCCACGCAAACATTAATTCAGAAGAAAATGAAAAACATGTTGGTCAGAGTCAATGGCTCTGTTTCTGAATTAATCACCGGTAAAGATATTGTCTTGGCGATTATCGGTAAAATCGGAACGGCAGGTGGCACCGGATATGCGATTGAATTTGGTGGCCAAGCTATCCAAGAGCTTTCAATGGAAGGTCGAATGACAGTTTGTAATATGGCCATCGAAGCCGGAGCGCGAGCCGGTGTTATTGCTGTTGACCAAACTACGATTGACTACGTCAAGGGGCGTACTTTTGCACCTAAGGGTGAGCAATGGGATTTAGCCGTGGCGAATTGGTCAGACCTTCATAGTGATGTCGACGCACAATTCGACAAAGTTATTGAGATAGAAGGTAGTTCGATAGAGCCGCAAGTCAGTTGGGGAACATCGCCCGAAATGGTTGTGGCGATAGGCGAGTTAATTCCTGACCCCGAGAAAGAGCCCGATCCGGTCAAACGGGAGAGTATAGAAAGAGCCCTAGAGTATATGGGCCTGAAAGCCGGTATGCCGGTAAATGATATTCAGTTAGATAGTGTGTTTATAGGCTCGTGTACTAATTCAAGAATCGAAGATATACGCGCGGCGGCGCAGGTCGTTAAAGGTAAAAAAATTGCCTCAACTATCGAACAAGCAATGGTTGTTCCTGGCTCTGGTTTGATAAAACAACAAGCAGAAGAAGAGGGGCTCGATACGATATTCACCGACGCGGGTATTGAATGGCGTGAACCAGGATGCTCAATGTGTCTTGCCATGAATGCTGACAAATTAGCGTCAGGTAAACATTGTGCCGCTACGTCGAATCGAAACTTTGAAGGGCGACAAGGCTTCGGCGGCAGAACGCATTTAGTGAGTCCGGCGATGGCGGCTGCAGCTGCGATAGCAGGGCATTTTGTCGATATTCGTGACGTTGAAATCGCACAGTCGTAGGAGAGAAAAGTGAAAAAATTTACGGAACTTAATGGCATTGTAACGCCACTAGATCGCGCTAATGTCGACACAGATATGATTATTCCAAAACAGTTTCTTAAGTCGATTAAGAGAACAGGCTTTGGACAAAACTTGTTTGATGAATTGAGATATCTTGATGAAGGCCACGCTGATACTAGCTGCGAAGGTCGCCCGTTGAATACTGACTTTGTGATGAATCAGTCTCGATACGCAGGTACTAGTGTTTTGTTAGCACGGCAGAATTTTGGTTGCGGCTCTTCTCGCGAGCACGCGCCTTGGGCATTGGACGATTATGGGTATAGATGCGTTATAGCACCTAGTTTTGCAGATATATTCTTCAATAATTGCTTTAAAAATGGGCTATTACCTATTGTTTTAGGAGAGGAAATTGTAGATAAATTGTTTGTAGAAACTTTCTCAACAGAAGGGTATTCTCTTAATATTGATTTGCCAAGCCAAACAATTACAACCCCCCCAGGTGAGAAAATTTCGTTTGAAGTAGAAAAATTTAGAAAGCACTGCTTATTGAACGGATTGGATGAAATTGGTGTGACTCTCGAAAGCGAAGACGATATTCGAGCTTATGAAACCAAGCGCCGGGTTGCCGCGCCGTGGTTGTTCGATGCGATTAAAGCTCAGTAGTTTTTCTATAGATCAAAGTAGTTAAGTTTTGAATAAAAGGTATGGTATGAAAAAGTTAGGTCTAGTCGGCTGGAGAGGTATGGTTGGTTCCGTATTGATGCAGCGAATGAAGCAAGAAAATGATTTTAGTCACGTAGAGCCCGTATTTTTTACTACCTCGCAAGCTGGGCAAGCGGCACCGGATGTCGGACAAGGTGAGTCTCTATTACAAGATGCGCGCGATATAGCGGCTTTAGCTGAGATGGATATTATCATAACGTGCCAAGGTGGTGATTATACTAAATCGGTTGTCGGCCCGTTACGTGAGTCTGGCTGGAATGGTTATTGGATTGACGCGGCGTCCGCTTTGAGAATGGATGACGATGCCGTAATTATATTAGACCCGGTGAACCGTGATGTAATAGACAACGCACTTGAAACCGGCACGAAGAATTTTATAGGCGGCAATTGCACGGTTAGTTTAATGCTTATCGCCTTAGGTGGCTTGTTTGCTGAAGACTTGATCGAGTGGGTTTCGCCCATGACCTATCAAGCAGCATCGGGTTCAGGGGCAAAAAACATGCGCGAGCTTATATCCCAAATGGGCGATATATACGACTCGGTAAAAGCACCGTTGTCAGACCCCGCTAGTGCTATTTTGGAGATAGATCAAACGATCTCTAAGCGTCTTAGAGAAGATGCGTTTCCGACAGATCATTTTGGCGTTCCTTTAGCCGGTAGTTTGATTCCGTGGATTGATACACAGCTTCCTTCAGGGCAAAGTCGTGAAGAGTGGAAAGCCGGTGCAGAAACAAACAAAATATTAGGCTTTGAAAATGCACCAGTTGCGATTGACGGTTTGTGTGTTCGTATTGGCGCGATGAGATGTCACAGTCAAGCAATGACGATCAAGCTTAAAAAGGATATTTCTGTTGCTGAGATTGAGGCAAAACTCACGGCTGCCAATGATTGGGTCAAGGTCATACCGAACGATCGAGATCAATCTATTGAAGAACTTACGCCGACAAAGGTAACGGGAACACTTAGTGTGCCGATAGGTCGAATTCGAAAGTTAGAAATGGGCCCTGAATACATTTCAGCCTTCACGGTAGGAGATCAGCTATTGTGGGGTGCGGCTGAGCCATTGAGACGAATGTTGCGAATCTTGTTGGATTCTTAAGCTGAGCCCGTTTAACCTAAATAAGGCATGGGCTTTCGGCTCATGCTATTTTTTAAACCTTAGTTCTTTATCCACCAGTTCTCGACACCAAGCTTGTAGGGTAGTGGGTTTTCTGGCCTAGAAAATTTGTCCCAAGAAGCAAGACGATGAAAATCCAAGTGCCAGTTTGGAATCGTATAATGTTGCCAAAGCAAGACTCTGTCTAGCGCAGTCATTGCATGTATTAGCTCATGTCTACTTGTTGCTTCGAGTACGTGTTCAATCATAGCGTCAACCACTGGCGACTCGATTCCTGCGTAATTTTGACTACCCTCAACTGTACTATTGGTGGAGTGAAAATAATCACGCTGCTCGTAACTTGGGGCATTTCCTTGACCGAGTGACACAGTGGTCATATCAAAATCAAACTGATCTAAACGCGTCTTATATTGTGTGGTGTCTACCAACCGAGCGTGCGCGACAATACCGATTTTTTCTAAATTTTTGATATAGGGAAGTAATACTCTCTGTATGCCAGCTTGACGACTCAGTATTTCAAAAGTAAAAGGAGTGCCTGATAGTTTATTCGTTAGTACGCTACCTTTTAAAACCCAGCCAGCCTCTTTCAAAAGCGCGAGTGCTTTTTTAATTTGGGGTCTGATATTACCATCGCCCTTAGTGACGGATTGTGAAAAAGCTTGGGTAAACAAGGCCTTCGGCAGTACTGCTTTGAAAGGATCAAGAAGGCTTAGTTCGCTAGCGGAGGGTAACGCAGAAGAGGAAAAGTCAGAATTCGGGAAATAGCTGGTATTTCGCTGATATGCGCCGTTAAACAGAGCTTTGTTAGTCCATTCATAATCGAACATCAGACTCAAGGCTTCGCGTACTCGTCTATCTTTGAATAGTTTTTTACGCGCATTGAAATAGAATGCCTGTGTTGTTGAAGGAATACTATGTGCGATTTCTTCCTTTAGTACTTTGCCGTCATTTAGAGCAGGGAAGTCATAAGCCATTGCCCAGTTCTTGGCAGCGTAGTCAAAAAATAAATCGAATTCCCCAGCCTTGAATGCTTCGAATGCAACAGTTTGGTCACGGTAATAATCGATAGTGACTTCATCGAAATTATATCGCCCTTTGTATACGTTGAGGGTTTTTCCGTTAACCTTGTTCGACCACGCATTCTGTTTACGCTTGAACGAAATTGAATGCCCAATAGAATAAGTTGAAATTTCGTATGGGCCACTTAGAAGTGGTGGAATTTGTGTGGATTTTTCAAAGTCCTTGTCTCGCCAATAATGTTCTGGCAGCACCGGCATTTCGCCTATTCTCAGAATATTGGCAGCTTGATTTGCCTCCTTGAATTCGACATGAACTGTTTTTGGCGATATCGCGACTACACTTTCTACGCCTAGCAAAGTCTGCTTATAACGTGGGTGGCCTTTACTAATTAATAACTCATATGTGAAGGCAACATCATTTGCATCCACTGGGTGATTGTCGTGAAAGTGCGCCTCTGGCCTAATTTGAAAACGAACCCACTTTTTATTGTCGGGGTAAGTGAGCGATTCGGCGAGTAAGCCATAGGCACTTTGGGGTTCATCTCCTGATGGAGAGTAGTCACCAGTACCTATCAACAAGGTTTCGTTTAGTTCAGAAAAACCAAATATAAACTGGCCTGGCGTATTGAACGGGCTAACGCCCTTTAGTGTGTATGGGTTTAGTGAATCATAAGAACCAAAACCCATTAACTTAAGGCTTCCGCCTTTGGGCGCGGCGGGATTTACGTAATCAAAATGGCTAAAGTCGTTAGGATATTTCAGGTCACCGTATAAAGCGAAACCATGCTGCGTTGTTGTGTGAGCGTTTTCGTTATGTTGACTTATTTCCACCGAGGCAAATAGGCTCGTACTGATTAATGATAGCAGTACAACATTGCATAATATCGCGGGTAACATCTAACTTCCTTTAAGACAATAATTCGATAATGCTCGAGAAATCTTTTAAGCCATCACCTTGTTTTTGTTTCGATAAGTACATATCGTGAGCGTGTTTACCTAACGGCGTCTTACTATCGGTTGCCGTTGCATTTTCAATCGCAAGCGTTAAGTCCTTCGTCATAAGATCAACCATGAACCCAGGTTTGAAATTATTAGACGCAGGTGACGCTTCCATAACACCAGGAAAGGGATTATAGCACTCCAATGTCCAATTCTTACCTGAACTAGCCATCATAATTTGTGAAAGAGTTTTAGGGTCGAGCCCATTTTTTTTACCTAATGTAAGCGCCTCGCTTGTGCCAATCATTTGAATTGCAAGAAGCATATTGTTGCACATCTTCGCCACTTGGCCCGAGCCGCTTTGTCCTGCATGAAAGATGTTAGCGCCCATATCTGCAAGAACCTCTTTAGCTCGTTCAAATGCCTTGCTTGATCCACCACACATAAATGTCAACGTGCCTAACCCAGCTGCGCGAACCCCACCAGAAACAGGCGCATCTACCATATCAATATTCATTTCTTTACATGCGCTATGAACGTCTCTTGCAGAGTCAGCATCGATAGTGGAGCAATCAATGATAAGGGAGTTTTCTGGAAGAGACGAAATAAGTCCGTCTTCGCCAAGATATAAGCCTTTAACATGTTTTCCTGCCGGAAGCATCGAAATAATTGCGTCAACACCGTGACATGCTTCCTTACTCGATTTACATACCGTTGCGCCTAGCGCCCCTAAGGTCTCAAGAGGTTCTGGTGCCAAGTCAAAAACTGACACGCGACGGCCTGCTTTAAGAAGGTTTGTCGCCATCGGTAAACCCATGTTACCAAGGCCTATAAAGGCAATATTTTTCATAATTGAGTCCTTATTGTTGTTCTTTAAAAAGGTTCTAATTTAACAGGCCTTCTAGAGGATGAATCTCCCAAGGTGCTGTAAAAAAGCGATCGATCAAACTACTAGGAACCTGGCTATAGTGTGCAAATTTCCAGTCAGGCGTTTTGTCTTTGTCAATTAGCAAGGCTCTCACACCTTCTGCGAATTCGGGGTAGCGAATGATGTTCGTCGATAAAATGAGTTCGCTCTCAAATACGCTTTGCAAGTCTGCGTAGCGATGGCGTCGAAGCTGTTCGAATATCAGTATGCTCGATAAGGGTGAGCCATTCATAAGCGTGCTTTTTGCGCGTGCCAACCATTTGTCTTCATCATCGATATTTAGAATTGATTCTATCGTGTCGCATAGAGAGTCATTGCGACAAATATGTTCGAGTGTAGCTAGATGGTCTTTAACATTGGAATCGGGTAGTAACACAGATGAGTCAGGCGCAAAGTCTTTTAACACTGAATCTGTAAGCTTGTGATTCTCGTCGCTATCTTTTGACCACTCTATAGATTCTAAATGGTTTATTAGGTTTTCAGTGTTAGACCAATCAATCGAGTAATCAGCCAGGCGACAAAATATGGCGTCATTGCCGTTCATTTTTGCACCCGTTATCGCAAAGAAATAGCCTATATTGAATGGGATTTTATTCAGAAAGTAGGTACCACCAACATCTGGGTATAAGCCAATAGTAATTTCTGGCATGGCAATTTGGGTTGTTTGAGTCACCACTCGGTGGCTAGCGCCTGCAAGTAAGCCAACACCACCACCCATTACATAGCCATTGGCAATGCAAATGATCGGTTTGTCATAACAATGTATTCGATAGTTGAGCTGATACTCTTCTAGAAAAAATTGCTCGCCTGCTTCACAAACACCATCTTTCGGATTGATTGCTGAGTGATACAAAGCCTGAATATCGCCCCCCGCGCAAAAAGCTTTATCGCCCATACCTGTGAGCAAAATAACTGAAATAGCCTCATTTTTAGCCCAATCAATTAAGGTCTGGTTGAGCTTCTGAACCATCCCTAGCGTTAAGCTATTGAGCGTTTTATCAACGTTTAGTTTTATCAGTCCTATTCCACCTTCTTTAGCATTCAATATCTCTATTTGAATATCTCCAGGTGGAGCTGTATTAGTATTTTTTTCTGTATCGATGATACTGTTCGAAGTCATAGAGTAACCTTAGCGTTTCTTCGTTATTGCCAATTAGGTGCACGTTTTTCAAGAAAGGAGGTTGTTCCTTCAAGTTGGTTTTTGCCACCGATCAGGTCAATAAACTCAACACGTTCTTGCTCGAGTGCCGATGAAATTGCATTTTCGCGTGACGATTTGATCAATCGTTTGCATGCCATTAACGCATCTGGGCTCTGTTTACTTGCTTGCTTTGCATACTCAAGCGCGAGTTCAAGAGACTTTCCTTTGTCAGCGATCTCAAGGGCTAGGCCAGTTTGCAGCGCTGTATTGGCATCCATACGCTGACCGAGCAATATCATTTTAGTCGCCCACGCCTCACCAACTAACCAACTCAGCCTTTGCGTTCCGCCAGCGCAGGGTAGTAAACCAACACCGGCTTCAGGGAGCGCGACTTGAGCTTGTTCTTCTATGACCCGAATATCACAAGCAAGTGCGCATTCTAATCCGCCGCCCATTGCATAGCCGTTTATCGCTGCGATCGTAACGCCCTTAAAATTAGCGAGGGCTTCAAATGCTTCGCCAAACGTATTTGCAACTACCTCAGACGCTTCTTTGTCGCCATCTGCAAACTGTTTCAAGTCAGCGCCTGCTGAAAAGAATTTTTCGCCTTGGCCATGAATAACAATAGAGGTAACTTTATTGTGTTCGTTAAGTTGTTTAATCGTGAAACTCAAACCACTTAAACTTTCTACGTCCCAAGTATTAGCCGGAGGGTTATTTATGGTGATCTGGGCGGTATTATCGACAATACTCACCAGAATTTTATTGGTATTACTATAAGACGTGTCGGTCATTGATTTCAGCTCTAATGTTAGTGGGGTGATTTATTCATGTATAAGTTGCATGTTTTCATCATTAAGTAGACGTTTGGCGATAATCAACCTCATCACTTCATTGGTTCCTTCTAGAATTCTGTGAACTCTAGAGTCCCTAAAGTGACGTTCGATCGGGTATTCTCGAATGTAACCATAACCGCCATGTAGTTGTAGCGCTTCATCGCAAATATTAAAGCCAATATCGCTGGCGTATCGCTTCGCCATAGCGCAGTAAGACGATCTCTCAGCATGACCTTGATCTAGTTTAAACGCTGCAAGGCGAACCATTTGTCGTGCGGCATTTAACTCGGTGAGCATATCTGCCAATTTAAACTGTGTAGACTGAAACTCAGCAATGGTACGATTGAACTGCTGTCTTTCTTTAACATACTTCACACTGGCTTCTAAACTAGCTTTTGCTGTACCTAAAGAACAAGCTGCGATATTGATTCTGCCGCCATCAAGCCCTTCCATGGCTAAACGAAAGCCTTGGCCTTCTTCTGCCAATAGATGACTGTTTGGAATGCGGACATTTTCGAGATGAATCAGACGGGTTGCCTGGCTGTTCCAGCAGAGTTTTTCTTCTTTTTTACCAAAGCTAATCCCGGGCAGGTCCGCAGGTACGGCAAAACAACTAATCCCTTTTGCGCCCGTTTCGGCGGTTCTGGCCATAACAATAAGAAGGTCTGTATCGCCTGCGCCTGATATAAACGCTTTCGTTCCATTTAAGACGTAATCATTTCCGTCTCGTTCAGCCTTGGTTGTTAATGACGCAGCATCTGACCCTGCGCCGGGCTCGGTCAAGCAATAGCTCGCCAATTTTTCACCCGATGCCAGCTCTGCAGCCCACGTTTTAACGAGGCTTTCTTGTCCATAGCGAGCAAACATATTGAACGCCATATTATGTATGCTAATAAACGCAGCGGTAGTGGTACAACCAGATGCGAGCTCTTCCATTATGATGGCGCTGTCGAGTCGAGATAAACCGATGCCATGATATTTCTCATCAATATACATCGCCATAAATCCCAGTTTGCCTGCGGCTTTGAAGGCATCTTTAGGAAACAAAGCTTCTGCATCCCACTTTGCAGCATTAGGTGCAAACTCTTGTGCAGCGAATTTACGGGCTGTTTGTTGAAACGATTGCTGATCTTCAGATAGGTCGAAATTCATACTTGTTGTCGCTCTTTCTACTTCAAACTAATTGACATATTTGGTGCAGCTGCCGAGCTGGTTTTCCAGCTAGCGGTGACTGTTTTGGTTTCAGTATAAAACCTGACAGCTTGTTTGCCATAGGCATGTAAGTCTCCCATGAATGATCCTTTCCACCCAGTAAATGAAAAGAAGGGCAAGGGGACAGGGATTGGTAAATTAATGCCGACTTGGCCTACTTCTATTTCGTGCTGGTATTGCCGCGCGTTTGAACCAGAAGATGTAAAGATCGATGTTCCGTTCCCGTATGGGTTTTCGTTCACCAGTGAGATCGCGTCATCTAATGATGGTACGTTGATGCAACAGACAACAGGCCCGAATATCTCTTCCTTATATATATCCATTTCTGTTGATACATCGGTAAACAGGCTAGGGCCGATCCAATTTCCATCAGGAAAGCC
>Ga0105350_10002257_pt1 | contig 11639 bp, 9 predicted proteins | sample EN1Hudsemesocosm_FD_83506 | JGI IMG/M metagenome (GOLD analysis project Ga0105350, IMG submission 83506) | Methane-oxidizing microbial communities from mesocosms in the Hudson Canyon - EN1E Hudson Canyon | ecosystem: Environmental > Aquatic > Marine > Cold seeps | place: Hudson Canyon...
TGTCAGTGAGGCCATTAAATTGCTCTAAAAACTTTGTAAACTGTGCTGGGATCATAGACCACCTCCTTATTAACTGTAATTATATACAGTATTGCAACAGTTTACAAAAACATAGCCTTTTTAATTATTATTTTTTTATTTTATTCTGATTTAATAATAGGCTAATTATATTGGCAAGTAAAAGTCGCATATGTTTATTAACATGAGACAAAATAATTAAAACTGCATCACTACGTTTAACTTTATAATAATTCTCGCAAGCTGAAAATGGATTCGTGCTATTAACCCTTCTTTCCAAATCTATATTCTTTGGTTATAGGCAGCGTACTTATGCCTAACGAATTTGTACTAATGGTGATAGCTTGAACTTTTTTCACTATTACTCTACGTCTTCTGTTGGGTTGAAGTGCGCTAATTAGTGACCGATGAAGGATTAATTATTAATGCGCGGTGTAACCACCATCGATAATAAGTTCTGAGCCCGTCATATAGCTGGCATCATCTGATGCTAAAAATAATGCGGCTGATGCAATCTCACTTGACTGGGCCATACGTGCCATCGGGATATTAGCCAGTACACGTTGTTGGAACTCAAGTGCATCGGATTCGGGCATCGAGGCAACTGCATTGGCAATAAGTGGCGTAGCCACATAACCAGGGTGCAGTGAGTTTACTCGAATGTTATAACCGCTTTGCGCGCAGTGCAGGGCTGCTGATTTTGAGAAAATACGTACAGCACCTTTACTGGCATTATAAGCGGCCGCTTTTGGCTCGCCAATAATCCCTTCAATAGATGAAACATTAATAATGCTACCACCAGCCGCTTTCATCGTTTTAATGGCTATTTGCGTACCAATAAAAACTGCATCACTGTTAACTAATTGTGTACGTTGCCAATCTGCTAGGGTGCAATCTTCCACGGTACCTGGAATAGCAATGCCCGCATTATTCACTAAAATGTCGAGTTGACCATATTGCTTAACAATTTGGTTAATGGCCACTTGCCATTGAGATTGTTGACTGACATCAAGCTTAATGAATAATGCCTTACCACCTTGTTGGTTAATGTTTTGAGCAAGTGTCAAACCTTGCTCTTTGGCGATGTCTGCAACAATGACTGTTGCACCTTCTTGAGCAAAGCGCAGACACATTGCTTCACCAATACCTGATGCACCACCCGTTATCAATGCAATTTTGTTGGTCAATCTCATTTTATTTTTCCTTTATATTATTAGATGATTGTGTGGGGTTTTAAGCGGCTGTCAGGCCTCCATCAACAACAAACTCTCCGCCGGTAATAAAGCTCGCAGCATCAGAAGATAAAAAGGCTATCATTGAGGCAATATCTTCACTTTTACCTAAACGACCCAGTGGCGTCATACCGATGACTATATTTTTTGCTTCTCCAAAGCTTGATGCTAAACCGATATCAACAAGATCTTGGAATACCTGTCCGCCCATTTCGGTATCGATAACTCCGGGGTGAACTGAATTAACCCGAATGCCATAACCTAATTGGGCAAACTCCACTGCGGCATGTTTACTGTACAATCGGGCTGCTCCTTTAGTTGCGCCATAAGCACTGTGGCCGGATACGCCAATTAGGCCAGCAACAGATGACAGATTAATAATCGAACCGCCATTGCCACCTGGCTTCATAACCGTAGCGGCAGCTTTCATACCTAAAAATATTGATTCGATATTGATTTTATTTAGGAGTCGTAATTGTTCTAAGTTGTTTTCAAGCAAGGTGCCACCAATGTATATTCCAGCGTTATTGACCAAAATATCAAGTCTATTAAATTGCGCTAATGTTGCAGCGATTGCTTTATCCCAATCATCAGAGCTGCTTGCGTCATGCTGGCAAAACACAACATCAAGGCCCTGAGTTTTAAATTCAGCGACTGTTTTAAGACCTTGTTGCTCATCAATATCTGTAGCCATTACTTTGGCCCCACACTGTGCCATTACTTCTACGCACTTGGCGCCAATGCCTGATGCAGCGCCAGTAATCAGTACAACTTTTCCATCAAGATTAAATGAATTTCTCATTATTATTTCTTCGTGATTATTAGTTTTTGTGCTCTAAGCGCACGGATAAATAGCAAGGCGTACAGTAAATCTACCGAAGCCAATAAGGGTAATTGCCACGAGATCAAGCCCACTAAAAAATAACCAAAAGGGAGTAAGAAAACGACTATTTTGGCTATCGTTCCAAGTTCAATCAGGTTGCGATTGGCAGTGAAATCCGTACCCGCTTGGTAATAAGCCCAACCAAACATTGCTACTAATATGGCAAATAAATGCAAGTAAATAGGATTGTCAGGAATGGGGGTAATGCCCAATAGTTTAAAAGCTGACTGGTAGAAAAACAGAAAGACTAAGGCAACAAACCAATTAAACATTGCTGCCGAAAAAAATAATTTTGGGTTGGAGTTCATTGTTTATTCCTGTGCGTCTAGTGAAAGCCGCTATTGACGGCTTTCTTTGATTACTTCTCTTAAGGTAGGCTAATAAAACCACGCTCATGGAAGCGAGTGAGTAACTCACGGTGACCAAAGGCTTTAGCGGGTGATTGGAAACCGTTAGCTTTTAGTTTGTTTGCTAAAATTCGCTCTGCTGCTTCAGCGCAAATATCCCCAGTCCAGGTATAAGGAGCCGACAGGTTCATCACAAATGTGGTGGTGACTTGACGTCCTTGACCATGACAAACAATGACACTGCGTTGCACATCAACATCATCTTTTGCTGGCTCCCCGCTATCCATTTGATTACCCATTTCATTGGTGAATGCTTCACGTTCAGCTTGAGGCAAGTGAGCGGCATGCTCATTAAAGGCTTTAATCGCTTCGATAACAGGACCAATTAAATGTTCGCCCATAGCGGTAACTACTTTACAGTTACGCACGCGCGGATCATGTTGGTACCAAATGGGTTCACAAGCGCCGCCCCAAGGATGCGCCCCTAAAACTGCATTACGATGAGGTAGGGAAACGTGAATTATTTGATCGTTAGGCCAGGCTTTTAACTCATTCAGTTCAAGGTAGTATTGAGAGACATCGTTGCACACCATGCGCAAAAAAGATTTGGTTGATGCTTCAGACGGTAAACCGTGATCAATTTGGTAGACTAGATCCAGGCTATCAACGCCTTGGGTTTCAAGTACCACTTCAGAGGCAATCGAACCAGCCGCCCACATGTATGAGCAAGCAGGGCAAAGTAATAATTCTTTATCAGCGAAGGCTTGGCCGTACTTTTCATTAATCGCCGCAGTCCAGTCTTGCTCACCGGTGGTGTCAATGTAGTGACAGCCTTGCTCAAGTGCTGTTTCAACAATCGGCCAGCCAATTTGCATGAATGGACCCGATACGTTAATAATAATATCGACCTTGGCAAAAATAGGTCTTAGTTCTGTTGGATTGTTGCTGGCAATAGCAAACTCGGCATCGACGGTGTTGCCATGGCGCTGCTCAATAACCTTTTTAGCGGCTTCGAGTTTCTCTATGCTACGGCCAGCCATGTAAAATGGAATATTACGTTGTGCTAATGACTCACAAATTAATTTACCGGTATAACCATTTGCACCGTAGACTAATACTTTACGTTCACTCATAATTTTTCCTCTTTGTTAACTATTTTTAGCAGGTTTTTGATAGCTAAAAACCCGCTCTGATTGGTTGTCAAATAACTCGATTAAAAATCGTTCCTGCGGCTTTTCAGAAGCCGTTTTCGGTATTTCATCAACGATTTGTATATATGATGGCACCGAATTTGCTTCTAAATTCTCTCTACATTTTGCGTAAAACAGCGCCGTGTCAAAATCATTTGGATTACTTGTTACAATAGCTGCAACAATATCTTTTTCACCAGGTGCTCCAGAAGCAGCAGGTACGCCATAAACATAAACATCTGATACTTGTGGGTTTTCGGCAACGACTTTTTCTATGGAGGCAGGGTTAACAAAATCACCGTTTCTTCGCAGACCACCGCCTTTTCTGTAGTGGAAAAATAACCAACCCCCTTGGTCCATGTGGCCAATGTCGCCCATACGTAACCAACCCGAATGCACTTTTTTTGATGTGGCTGCTTTATTTTTGAAATATTCAACATGTGGTGTACTACCATCACTATGACGAAATACTATTTCGCCGGCGATGCCACGAGGGCATTCAATATCATCTTGATCGACAATACGAACCTCAAGCGTTGGTGGTGCCATGCCAATACTGCCAACCGGCCCTCGGCCCATTGGGTTGATGGTTAAGCCACCTTCGGCAGCGCCATAAAATTCAAAAATTTCAACATTGAAGCGCTGTTTAAAATCACTCCAGATAGCCTTTGGCATGCCGGCGCTGATCACATAACGAACTGGATTGTCATTATCGTTTGGTTTATTGGCTTCGCTGTAAACTGCTGTAGTCATACCGCCGAGTAAATTAAACACAGTACAATCAAATTCTCGGGTAATATCCCAAAGCTTGCTTTTAGTAAAGCTGCGGCTAATAACAGCCCGCAAGCCCATTTTTAACGAACACCCCAATGTGATTATCTGGGCGTTAGCATGGGTTAACGATAGGCCACTGTAAGGTCTATCGCCTTGTTGTAGGCCGAGGAAGGTCCCAAGGTTAATGGCATCACCAAAACGGCGGTGTGGTGACAAGATGGCCTTAGGATTGCCAGTGGTGCCTGAGGTATAAAGCATTTGCATCGGCGCATCAGGATCGATCGATAGGACGGGTAAATCTGGCACCGGAGCTTGGAGTATCGGGGCAAGACTAATCGCACCTTTATTAGCCACCAATTGAATACCTGTGTTTAATTGAATAACCCAAGAGATTTCCGGTAATTGAGCTTTTACCGCATAGAGATTATCCAGTGCATAATCGGCACAAATTACTCCCTGACACTCAGAAAATTCAAGCATATATTTTAGCATGTGACCTTGGGTTCTAGGGTCAATTGGTACAAAGACCGTACCTGTAATCGATGCTGCGATCATCGCTTCAACAAACTCGGGGTGGTTTTTCATCAATAAACCAAAGCTTTGTCCAGGTTTTAACCCTTGCGCGTTTAGGCATGAGGCAATGCACTGCGCGTTGTCCCACAATTGCTGATAGGTTCGGGTTTCGCTGACAATCTGACGGTCGTTATCAATATGTACAAAAGTGAGCACATCTAGGTTAGCGTCGGACTCAACTTTGTTAGCAATTAAGTTCGCGAGAATTAATTCATTTCTACTAGTCATAATTAAGCTCTATTTAGTCAGAATGCTAACGACTATCGCCGCGGCATCACCATTAATGTAGCCACCACCGTTTTCTGCCATCGCAACGTTAGCCCCTTCAACCTGACGATTATCAGCGCGCCCCTGTAATTGCTCGGTTAGCTCGACAATTTGCGCGATACCGGTCGCACCAATTGGGTGACCTTTACGCAGTAAACCGCCAGAGGTATTGACTGGCACTTTGCCGCCAAGTTTGCTGTGTCCTTCTTCAATAAAACGACCACCTTCACCTTCACCACAAAGCCCTAATTGCTCGTAATAAATAAGCTCGGATGGTGCCGAGGCATCATGTAATTCTATGCAGGATAAATCCTGTGGGCCTATTCCTGCAGCCTCGTAGGCCTCCTGAGCACAAGTTTGTGCGATACTGGCATCGCCCTCTATGGTGTCCCAACCACTACGAAGAACCGAACTTGCTACTTTTACTGGCGCTACCAAGCCCATTTGGCGCGCTTTACGTTCACTAACTAGGATCACGGCGGCGGCACCGTCGCCAATCGGTGAGCACATCGGCAGGGTTAGGGGATAAATAATTTCAGGCGCTGCTAATACCTGCTCAACCGTTAATTGCTCTCGATATTGTGCTCGCGGGTTTAAACTACCGTGATAGGCGTTTTTTGCAGAGACAGCGGCAAACTGGGCTTGGGTGGTACCATATTTACTCATGTGTTCCAGTGCCATCGAGGCATAGATATCCATGAAGATTGACCTTTTTGCACCGGCGCCATCCATATCGTTATCCATACCGGCATTTTTTGCACGCTGCATAATCTGCTGTTCTACCACTGTGAGATTTTCAACATCGACCGCCCCGGTAAAGACCGAGAAGGTTTTTAACTTATCTTGATGGAATAATTTTTCAGCGCCTGTGGCCAAAACAACGTCGTATAATCCACAGGTGATCATGGTGCAGGCTTGGTTAAAGGCAGTTGATGCTGAAGCACAGGCATTTTCGATATTAATGACTGGAATATGGCCAATGCCGATATCACGCAGTGCTACTTCACCTGGCACACAAACTTGACCAACAATAACGCCCGCAGCGGCATTGGCCATGTAAGCCGCTTCGAGATCTTTGGCTTCGAGTCCGGCATCTTTTAATGCTTGGATAATTGCCTCTGTCGTAAGTGACTTTAACCCGCGGTCGAGGTGTTTTCCGAACTGCGTCATGCCGACACCGGCAATATATGCATTATGTTTCATGCTAAGTTCCTAAAATTTATTTTGATGCTTTAGACAAGCTCAGGGTTAAATAATAAACTGCCGCCTTTAATCGCGAGAATTTCGTTACAACCATCGGCAATCAATCCTGAGCGCGCATCGCGTAATAGTTTTTCCATTGGGTATTCTTTAGTTAGTCCATTGCCTCCAAAAATTTGCAGCGCGTCGCTTGCCACTTCAAACGCTGTTTGAGTGCCAGTTATTTTTGCGGCAATAGAGCCCTGTAGGGCTGGTTGTGGCGATAGCGCGTTAAATTCAACCGTGCGACGAACCAAAGCACGGGCCGCTTCTACTTTGCGGAACATATGAAATAGACGGTAGCGGACATTTTGGTGGCGAATAATAGGTAAACCTCCTTGTTTACGCTCGTGTGCATATTCAAGTGCATGCTCGTAAGCTGCACGAGCAATTCCTACACATAAGTTGCCGACATGTAGGTTTGCTTCGGCTAGGGTGTGGTACACATGTTCACAATAATTTTCTGGCCCAGCAAGCATATGACTAAGGGGTATTTCAACGTTGTCAAAATAGAGTTCCCCCTGGTTTAATGCACGCAGGCCTGATTTATCGAGCGGTTTACCACGGGTGACACCTTTGGCATCGAGTGGCACTATCATTGAAATACCAGGGCGTGTGGTGCCGTTTTCCTCAAGGTGACAGTAGAGGGCACAAACTTGGGCGGTAATAGCACCAGAAACCCACGCCGATTTTTGGCCATTGATAATAATTTTGTCACCTTCTACGCGGGCAACACAGTTGGGGCGGCCATAATTACCATCAGAGGATTGCAGCACTGCATCTGCATCGAGCATATCGCTGCCGTGATCCGGTTCGGTAATAGCCCAGCACCCCAATTTTCCGTCGCAGTAGTCGGCCATTTCCTGATTGCCTGCCAAGAGCGAATAAAGTGCAGGCATTTGGTTGACCAGAATAGCGCCAGCTAAACCGCCATCACCCCAAGCGAGCTCTTCAGATGCCAGTGCCAAGATGCGAGCGCGTTGCAGTGGCTCTAATTCCATCATCGCGCCAAAGGACAAACCAAGCTCTTTGGTCTGAGCCAGTACTTGCCATAATAGTGAGTCTGGAGCGACCATTTCTTCTGGTGTCACTCTATCTAATTTAACACCCGCTGGTCGGAGTACTTCTTTGGCAAAACGTCGGATTCCTTCAACAATGGCCATCTCTTCTTCGTTGAGGTTGGCATCGAGCCCTGTTGGTTCTAGTAAAAGTCCTGAAATGCTGGTCATTGGTTGCTCCATATGTTGTCTGTTTGTTAATTGGTTGGCACGCTTTTTTTTAAAATAAAAGTGCTGATTTCTGGTTAGTAAAGTTAGCAATACCACGTATTGGCGTAACCATCCTTTAGGATAGATTTCATTTTTGTTGTTGCTTGATTTTTCGATGTGAAAAATATAAAAAGACTTAAACTGTTTTTCATCTATCTGAATTTATTGTGTTTATATTGATTTCTTCTGGAGGGGAGAATGGGGGAGGGTAGTATTTCCATCCTTTTTGATGGTTTTTATCACAGCACTCTTTGCTAGTTTTAGTTTTACCTATAGGTACTGATTATAATTATAAAGGGAACCAAAATGTTAAAGATAAATAAAATTTTTACGCTTGCCCCATTGGCACTTGCTGTTGCTACAGGTGTTCAAGCTCAACAAGAAGAACAAAATGAAAAAAGAAAAGGTCATGAAATTGAAGTAATTAATGTGACGGCACAAAAAAGGGTCGAAAGTGTACAGAAAATCCCTGTTTCTTTGACTGCCTTATCACGTGATATGATTGAAGATTTAAAAATGAACACTTCTAGTGATCTTGCTTCTGCTATCCCTAATTTACAATCTTCTTTAGTATATGGTGAAACGCAACCTATATTTTCTATCCGTGGTATGAGCATGTCTGATTACAATACTAACCAGGCGTCACCGGTTTCTGTCTATATTGATGAAGTAGCGGTGAGTTCAAACTTTATGCAAGGTTTGTCCATTTACGATTTAGAGCGTGTAGAAGTTTTGCGGGGACCGCAAGGAACCTTATACGGTAAAAATACTACGGGCGGCGCTATCAATTTTATTACTAAAACGCCTGATTTATTAGACACCTCTGGCAATATTAAATTGCAGCTTGGCAACTATGGTCGCAAACACATCAGTGGTGCGGTTGAAACGCCACTTATTGAAGATAAATTAGGGGCAAGGCTCGCATTTACCTATACAGACATAGATGGTTACCATAAAAACCATTTTCCAGGTGCAGATGATCTTACTAGTACAGAGAGTCAGTCAATACGTTTGACTCTAAAGTATGTTGAGGATGATTTCGAGGCGCTATTAAAAGTAGCTTCAGGTAAAAACGATGGTCAAACAGCCGGTGTGGTTAGCAGACCTGCTTACGATATTGGCAGTTACAAGTTTGATGCTTTGGGTGCAACACTGATAGGCGTGTATGGCTTAACGCCCAAAATGGTTGTAGATATGGGGGCGCAGCCTCGCGATGCTAATTGGGATGCATGGCAAGGATCTCATAATAAGGCCAATAAATATGAAACTGAATTTGATAGTGCGACCTTACGGTTAAACTGGGACTTGGGTCCGTATAATCTAACTTCTGTTACTGGGTTTATGAATGGTAAGGGGCTAAACAGTGCTAATACTGATGGTGCAGCCTACCGTTTACTGGAAATAGACTGGGGATCTGAAGTTGATCAATTTAGCCAAGATATCCGTTTAACCAGTAATTTTGATGGTGCCTTTAACTTTATCCTTGGATTATACTTCGATCAGGATGAAATTAAAGCACATAATAAATTTGATTTCTTTTTAGAAACAGAGGCGTTAGGGGTCCCTAACCCTACATTGGCAAGTCAAACGTTAGTAATCCCGGCAAATACAGCAATTGCTGGTAGTGCTGGGTTTACAACAGATCAAAAATATAGCCAGGAACGTAACAGCACTGCGATTTATTTTGATGGTAACTACGCTTTAAATGAGCAAATAACGTTACGCTTTGGTCTTCGTTACACTCAGGATGAAGGTGAAGGGAGAGATATCAATACCTATCTTGGGGATTATAATGGTAACAAAATTCAGGATCTCATTACCAATAATCCAACGATAAACCCAGAGCTTCTTTCTACCCCATACAATCCTGAAAATTTGAAGTGGGACCAGAATAAAGTTACCGGAAAACTTGGTATTGATTATCAAAAAAGTAAAAATATATTGTATTACGCATCAGTTAGCAGAGGCTATCGTGCCAGTGCTTTTAATGGTGGTGCTCAATTTTTTTCAAACGAGCTAAGTGTTGCCAAACCTGAAACTGTAGATGCCATTGAGTTAGGTTTTAAATCTGATTTACTAGACAACACATTACGTTTAAATGGCGCCTTGTTTAGCTATGATTATACAGATCAGCAATTTATCAATGTGATAGGTGTGCAACAGTTCTTAGTTAATGGTGATAAGTCGAGTATTCGTGGTGCAGAACTAGAGTTAACCTGGGTACCAACCTCGCGTATACAAGTGAATGCAGGTCTGGGTTTGCTAGATACTGAATTTAAAAAATTAGAATTGAATGATAGTACTGGAAATCTGGTTGATCTAAGCGGAAATGAACTGTTTAATGCACCTAAAGTGAACTTTAATGTAGCCATTCAATATGTTTTACTGGAAGCTGAATATGGCTTGTTGGAGTTAGGAGTCAACTCTAATTATATATCTCGTCAATGGTTTTCTGCCTTTAATGAATTGAACGGTTACGAGCATATAAAAGCGGATTCTGGTTGGGTTACTAATGCCAACTTAACCTGGACCTCAGATGATGACTGGTCAGCATCACTATGGGTTAAAAATATAGGGGAAAATGATGAAAAAACCTATGCGATAAACTTGCAAGGTAGCTTTGGCTTTGATTACAGCACAGTGGGGTCACCACTGACCTTCGGTGCAGATTTTACATACGAGTTCTAAATCTTAAAGCAAGGCTTTACCCTGAAAACAGGGTAAAGCTTATGTTTGTATTTTATATGGCTTCCGATAACACTCAATTTTAGTTGAGCATCTTTTTTTTTAATTTTCATAAGGTGCTTTCCTCAGTGTGCACAATGAGATCTTAAAAATTTAAAGTAATCTTCCCTTGGGGCTAATTTTTGTTCTATCTCACTTTGGCCAATTAATAAAATTTATAACTCACAAGGGATCCCTCAGGGTCAGAGTCAATTTAAATGAACTATACTCCTATATTTTTTAATAAAAAGAGGCTGGTTTAATGGCAAGAAGACTACGAGTTTCTAGTGCAGGAGTGCCAGAGCACTTAATACAGAAAGGGAGCAATCGTCAGGCGATATTTGCTTGTGAAGAGGATATGCAGGCTTATGTTGGTTGGCTCAAAACGTATTCTAAGAAATATAAAGTCAGTGTTCATGCATGGGTGCTGATGACCAATCATGTCCATATTTTATGTACGCCAAGTAGTAATGATGGTATTTCGCAGATGATGCAATCTCTTGGGCGAATGTATGTGATGTATTTTAATCGAATTTATAAACGAACAGGTACGTTATGGGAAGGGCGCTTTAAATCCTGTTTGGTGCAAGAAGAAACCTACCTAATGCAAGTTTATCGCTATATAGAGATGAACCCTGTAAGAGCCTCCATGGTTGATGAGCCAGGCGATTATTTTTGGTCAAGTTACCAATGTAATGCGCTTGGAAAGAAGAGTGACTTGTTAACACCTCATTCTATTTATACCCGTCTTGGTAGAAATGAACGGGAGCGCCAGTTAGCGTATCGAGGGTTGTTTGCACATCAAATCGAAGGTAAGTTGTTAGAAGATATCCGCCAAGCCAGCAATAAGGGATTAGCTCTAGGTAATGATGATTTTTTTGCGGATATCGAAAGCCTTACAGGGAAGCGAGTTATTGAAGGCAAACGTGGCAGACCAGTAGGATGGCGTAAGAACAAAAATGATTAAAAACTTTTTAAAATAACTCTTGACCCTTTTATTCTGGGTGATGAGATGGACGCTCCCTAATACGGCGTCAATGCGCCAAAATAGTAGTGTTAACCAGACTATTTACATAGGGAACGTCCAAGATGAAATATAAAACAATTACTATCGATTTAGCAAA
>Ga0105350_10002258_pt1 | contig 11633 bp, 8 predicted proteins | sample EN1Hudsemesocosm_FD_83506 | JGI IMG/M metagenome (GOLD analysis project Ga0105350, IMG submission 83506) | Methane-oxidizing microbial communities from mesocosms in the Hudson Canyon - EN1E Hudson Canyon | ecosystem: Environmental > Aquatic > Marine > Cold seeps | place: Hudson Canyon...
AGAACATAATACACATGGTTCTTGCTCGATTGCCTGATGCACCTGAAGGGGTTAAAGGTATTTCTTTGTTTTTGGTCCCTAAGTATTTGGTGAACGATGACTCAAGTTTAGGGGAAAGAAATTCACTTGAAGCTGTCTCTATAGAACATAAGCTTGGAATTCATGGTTGTGCAACCTGTGTCATGAATTTTGAGGATGCAACAGGTTATTTGGTTGGTGAAATCAATCAAGGTCTCTCGTGCATGTTTACGATGATGAACGATGCAAGAATTGGGGTGGCTTGTGAAAGTGTGGCTATAGCTGAACGAGCCTATCAGCAAGCACTAACTTATGCTAAAGACAGGGTTCAAGGTGAAGCTCATGGTCAAAAAGGGCGAACAACCATTATTCATCACCCTGATGTAAGGCGTATGTTATTAAAGATGAGATCACAAATCGAAATGATGCGAGTGCTTGTTTATGTTAATACCCTAGAACTTGATTTATCTGAAGATGATCAAGGGCATTCTCAAAGAGCTGATTTGCTAACCCCGATAACAAAAGGTTGGTGTAGTGAATTATGCCAAGAGATCACCTCCATTGGATTGCAAATACATGGAGGCATGGGTTATGTCGAAGAAACGGGTGCCGCACAACATTTTAGAGACTCTAGAATTACTACAATTTATGAAGGTACCACTGGCATTCAAGCTAATGATTTGATTAGTCGAAAGGTCATTAGAGATCAGGGTAAAGAATTAAGAAGATTGATTGCTGAGATTTCCACAGAGATCAAAGCTCTAGATTCTAATGAGCAACGTCTTCAGTTAATCAAAGAATACATGATTCATTCAATTGCTATGATTGAGAAATCCCTTGATTATATTTTACAAGAACATCCTAAGGATCCTTTTTTAGCGGGTTCAGTAAGTTATAATTTTTTGATGATGATGGGCACTTTTATGGGGGGATGGGTAGCGAGTCGGTCAGCAGCATTAGCCATAATGAATCTTAAAAATACTGAGGATTCAGAATTCTATGAAGCAAAACTTGTTTCATCCACTTTTTTTATCGAGCAATGTTTACCGTTGGTTGATTCCTATTCAAAATCATTAATGTCAGGGTCAGTTTCAACCATGACTCTAACTGAAGATCAGTTCTGATGATCTAGAGGCTTAAAGCAATTTTATTTTCGATATCGCTCTTATAACTACCCAAGATAGTGTTCCACTCCATTTGCATCCAGGGTGTGAAGTTTTCAGATGAAGTTTTTATCTCTCGATCAAGTTTTTGAGGGCTTAAAAATTTGTACTCCACAACCTCATTGGGATCTGCTTTTATTTCACCATCGAAAAGACCCACATAAACATAACAAAGTTCATGTTCACTGCCTACATTCCCAAAATTTTCTTGGTAGGTAAATTTGTATAAAAAATGAATAGGGCATTGAATCGTTAATTCTTCTGCTAAGCGTCTGTTAACCGCACTCTCAATGTTTTCATTTTTTCTAGGGTGGCTGCAACAGCTATTGGACCAGTGTAGTCCCCAAAGTTCTTTTTGAGGGCTTCGTTTTTGAATAAGGACTTCTCCTGAGCTGTTAAAAATAAAGACTGAGAATGCCCGATGTAATTGTCCTGCACCCATATGACACTCTGATTTTGAAAGAAATCCTATTTCATTATCAGAAGAATCAACCAGTATGAGCATATCTTCTTGGTTGTCGGGGGGTAGGTTTTCTGTGGTCATGAATTCTTGATTTCGAATGTCAGGGTTTCAAAACCTTCTGCTTCTATTGCCTCTTGAGTTGCACTCACATTGTCGCATAATGCAATCATTGCTCCGCCGCCACCACCACCAGTTAATTTTGCTCCTAATGCACCAGATTCTCTAGCAACCATAACCAATCGTTCAAGCTCTGGTGTTGAGACTTGAAGAGCGTTCAATAAACCATGATTAAGATTCATTAACTGGCCCAGTAGCTCAAAATCATTATTTTGGATAGCTTGAATGGATTGAATGACCAACGCATCAATCTCATCAAAAATCTTTTCAAAAACATTGGTGTTTTTCTTCCATAGGTCTCTGACTTTTTTAACTGTTGTTGCAGTCAAACCTTCTTTTTTTGAGAAGCCTATGACCAAAGAAAATGGATCATTAATATTTAAAGGTTCAATTAAAGGTTTATCCCCAGTTCTGTATATGAGGGGAAAGCCAAAAGTGGCCATGATGTTATCTATTCCACTGGGATGTCCATGGGCTATTTTTTCTGACTCAAAGGCCATTTGGTTGATCTCATCATTCTTGAGTCTTAAATCAAAATGTTTGTTTAATGCTTTAATAATTGATACAGCTATGGCAGCAGACCCACCCAGGCCCATGCCTCTTGGGATGTCAGAAAAGACTTCTATCTTCATTCCTCGGCCATTTAAGCCTAATTGATCCAAAATAAGTCCGGCTGGTTTTTCAAATGATTGTCTTTTATCAGGGTCTTTATCCAATTGATACTCCACTCCCCAAGATGGCATAAGTAAGAGGATTTGATCTTTCGTGTCTTCAATTTTGGTTCTTATACTCAATGGTGCTGGAACAGCAATTGCATGACGGTTATACACTACAGAGTGTTCGCCAAGAAGAATCACTTTTCCGTACCCAATGCCTTCAATTTCATCAGAAACTGATTGCTTAACTGGCTTTTTTACAGAAACTTTAGGAGCTACATGTTGTAATTTTTCTAATATTTCTCTGGCTTTCCATACTTTAATGTCACCGCTTAAAATAACTTTTTCCAGCACTTGATCAAAAAGGTTATGAGGGGTATTGGCTGCTTTTACAACTGTTCTTGCATGCAGTGTCATATGGCCTTTTTGGATGCCATCGGTTGCCAGCGCTCTTAGGGCAGAGAAATTTTGTGCTAAACCCACAGCCGCCATTACACTAGACAATTCTGTGGCTGATGTGACATTGAGAATCCTTAAATTTAAAGCAACCGCAGGATTAGACTCAATTGAGCCCCCAACAATGCCTACTTTTATTGGCAATTCAATGTGTCCAACTAAGTCCCCATCATTACTGCTTGACCACTTTGATAGGGCTGAGTAACGGCCTAATCGGGCTGCATATGCATGCGCACCGGCTTCGATTGCTCTCCAATCATTTCCAGTAGCAAGTGCTAGTGCATCAATTCCATTCATTATGCCTTTGTTATGTGTGGATGCCCTATAAGGGTCTGCGTGTGCAAAATCAGATGCAAGAATAATACCGTCCCTAACTCGTTCACTTGCATAACCATCAATCGCTAAGGATTGAAGTGGAATTATTACTGATGCAGAAGCAAGTGACTGATCTGTTAAATTTGACAAAATTCTGAGAAACACTTCACCTTCTGTAATGGTTTCAATTAACGAAGCCACGCCCTCACACATGCTATTCACTAGATTTGCACCCATGGCGTCCATGGTGTTGACATGTAAGTCAATAATGAGCATATCACCATCAAATGATTCCATAGGGTAGGTTTTTATTTTAAAATCGATGGCCCCTCCACCTCTGGCAACCATTCTTGGGTGTAAACTATTGGCAAGATTGAGTATTTCTTCTTTTCGAGACAATAAGTTGTTTCTGGCTTGCTCTATGTTTTTAATATTAATCACTTGAATTTGCCCAGTAAGAATGGGGTCAGTGCTTGTTGCTGTGAACCCACCACCTATTCTTGCTATTTTTGCAGCAGAGCTTAACGCAGCAACGATTGAAGGCTCCTCAACAGCGAGCGGTATAACATAGTCTTTTTTGTTGATAGAAAAATTTAAGCCCAGACCAATTGGTATCCCTAGTACGCCAATGACATTCTCTATCATCTTGTCTGCAGTCTCTATATCCAGACGTTGTTGCTGATTTTTTAATGCCTGGAAATCGTCTTCAGTAATTAAGCCTCTCTCAAAGACCGCTTTGATTCGTTCTTTGATTGGCATTTGATAAAAATTTGGAAATCTAGATTTACCCATTTCATTTAACCGTTAAGGAGGAAATAATGAACTTTTGAGCATCTTGATGCAACTAATAACGTGAAAAAATGATCGCTCTGAGTTAGATTAATCATAATGAAATTTCATTGAACATTATGAATAGAAAGAAACCTTGGTTAGAAAATTACCCTGAATGTGCTTCGGAAGAGTTAGTGTTTGACCCCAGAGGCACGCTGGTTAAACTTTTAGATGCAGCAGACACTAATTATTCTTCAAGTGAAGCGTTTGTTAATTTTGGTGTTTCAATGAAATATGAACAAGTCGCTAAAGATTCCAAAAGTTTTGCCGCTTATCTGCAGAATGTTCTTGGCTTGAGAAAAGGCGACAGAATCGCGATGATGATGCCTAACCTTCTCCAATACCCAGTGGCAATATTTGGTGCTTTAAGAGCTGGCCTGATTGTTGTCAATGTCAACCCTCTCTATACGGCAAGAGAACTAGAGCATCAGTTAAGGGATTCTGGTGCTAAAGCCATTGTTATTTTCGAAAATTCTGCTCATGTTCTTCAACCCGTTTTAGACAATGTCACTATTGAGCATGTGATTATTACCAAGATTGGTGACTATCAAGGAGCTATCAAAGGCGCATTTATGAATTTTGTCTTGAAATATATCAAACGATTAGTCCCACGATACAGAATCCCTAATACTGTACGCTTCAAATCCATGCTCAAAAGGCCCACTGCTGATTTTAATGAAACGGCAATTTCAATTGATGATTTAGCTTTTTTACAATACACCGGAGCAACAACTGGGTTATCCAAAGGCGTTATGCTCTCTCATGGTAATGTTGTTGCTAACCTAGACCAACTCAATAGCATGCTTGCAGACGTTTTTGAAGAGGGTCAGGATATCCATATCAATGCTTTACCGATGTATCACATCTATTCATTAGTTGTTCTTGTTTTAGCTGGATACAGTAAAGGAGGATTGAATGTACTAATCACCAACCCGAGAGACACCAAAGGGTTTATTAAAGAGTTGAAAAAATGGCCTTTTACTTTCTTCAATGGAGTCAACACATTGTATGAAAGTTTACTTAATCATCCGGACATTAATACTGTTGATTTTAGTTCTATGAAATTATCGGGAACTGGAGGTTCTGCTTGTCGAAAATCCACAGCTGATAGATGGCAACAACTCACTGGAAAAGTGCTGCTTGAAGGTTACGGATTATCTGAAACTTCACCTAGTGTGTCTATATCTCCAGCGCACTTGACTGAGTTCAATGGTTTTGTTGGATTACCGATTCCAAACACAGAAATTTCCATCAGAGATGATGATGGAAAAGAAGTTAAACGCGGTGAGCCTGGGGAGATATGTGTCAGAGGTCCCCAAGTTATGAAGGGCTATTGGCAGAATGAAGAGGCAACTGCTGAGACTATTGGAGAGGATGGTTTTCTTAAAACTGGTGACATTGGAACCTTAAATAAAGGTGGATTCCTAGCAATTGTTGATCGGAAGAAAGACATGATTCTTGTGTCTGGCTTCAATGTGTACCCTAATGAAATTGAAGATGTTGTTAGTCTTCATCCTGACATAATTGAAGCAGCTTGTATTGGTGTTCCTGATAAAAAGACCGGTGAGGCAGTCAAGTTATTTGTTGTGAAAAGTAATCCAAGTTTAAATGAAAAAGAAATTATTGCTTATTGCAAAGAGAATCTAGCAGCCTATAAAATCCCAAAACAAATAGAATTTATTAACGAATTACCAAAAACCAATGTCGGTAAGGTTTTAAGAAGGAAGCTCCGAGAGTAAGGCTTCCAAGGCATCCCAATGCTCTTTGCTGCTCCAAGTTTTTTTGAATTCAACTGTCTCAGCTGTTTCCAAGTTTTGGTGAAATAACCGTTTGCTTTCATTAATGATGGCTTTATTGCTTCTAACGATATCCGTGTTGCATGTCTCAAAGGTTTGTTTAATAGTCTCAATTGATAGGTATGCTGAGTCAATATCATCAAACACGCTATCAATAAGGCCAAGCTTTTGGGCTTCTTTTGCTTTTATTGTTTTGCCTTCAATTAGAGTAAATAGAGCTTTGGTGTGACCAAGTGAATAAATTAAATCAATAATCCCACCCCATGCTGTGGTGATATTTAAGGTTGAATGCACAAAGCCAATCGATGCTTTTTCTATGGCCAGCCTGTAATCACAAGCCATAGCCAGTTCTGCACCACCACCCAATGCATAGCCATTGATTAGAGCAATCACTGGAACTGGATAATAACGAATCGTGTCTAAGGTTCTTCGGCCTAATTTAATCATTTCATCTATGTCTGATTCAGACCGAACTGTATTCAATTCTTTGATGTCGCCGCCAGCTATGAAAAATTTATCTCCTTGACCTCTAATTGTGACCAATTTGATCTCAATATCATTCTGATAGTTTTCTAGAATGTTATTTAATTCTTCAATTAACTCTAAACTAAGAGCATTTCCGTCATCAGGCCGGTTTAAAATAACTTCAAGTAATGAGGCGTTTTTATTAACCAGAATATTGGCCATAATTCAGAAATACAGTCGCATAATATTTTGTGCCACACAAGCAGGGCGAGATTGATTTTCAACTTCTACAGAATATTCTTCAACTAGCTCAATGGTACCTTTGACTTCTTCTACTGAGAGCAGAGTACAATTGGATCTAATTTTGCTTCCAGAGATCACTGGACCTGGAAAGCGAAGCTTATTGATCCCATAATTGATGATGTTTTTGGTTCCTGGATATGGCGGCTCTTCTGGGTTAACCAATCCTCTTAATTTAGGGTATAAGGACAAGGTAAAGTAACCGTGAGCAATTGTTGCTTTAAAAGGGGATTCTGCTGCTGCTCTTGCTTGATCAATATGTATCCATTGATGATCATCAGTCGCATCAGCAAATGCATTAATCATTTCTTGGGTAATTTCAATCCAGTCACTTTGATGTATCAATGTACCGATCTTAGATTTTAATTCTTCAAACACTTGTTGCATGCTCATAACTTCTCCAAAAAAAATATTTATTGAAACCAAATCGTATCAAAATAAGAATATATCTATCTAGAAGTTATTATTTTTTTTAGATTTTTTAACTACTTATTTTGATGATATAATCAGTTTAGTTCTGCTAAGCTGGCGATAAGAGAAAGAGATGTCAGCAATGAAAAATTTTGTATTAATACTAGTTTTAATGACAATTAATGGGTGTGCAGTCCAACAAATGAGTGGTGGAGCATCTAACCCATCGTCTCCCAGTTCTGCAAGTGGAATGCCATCTCCATCGACACCATCAACTTCTGGTTCATCATCCCCTCCTACTAGTGGTGGAATTTCTATGCCGTCACCGTCTATACCGAGTGGCTCACAATCTTCACAATCCGGCTCACAATCTTCACAATCCGGCTCACAATCTTCACAATCAAGCTCACAATCTTCACAATCCAGTTCCTCCTCCGCAACATCTGGAGACCAATCTGCAGGTGGTAATCAGAGTTCTGATGCTGCTTCTGGGAATGATAGTGGGACCACAGGCAATGCCTCATCCAATCAGGGTGAAAATAGTCAGTCAGGATCAGGTGTAATGACATCTGATTTAGGGTCTGGGCAGTCAGCATCTTCTATTTTTGATGAATCATTAGGTGATTTTGATAATGAAATAGCTGGTGAACGTGTCATTATTGCTGCTGCAAATCAAACTCTTGGCGGTATGACTTCACAAGAGAATGCTGATGCTGCTGCTGTTCAGCAGGGTGGTCTAGATGGACCATTGGATATTGAGTCATCAGAATCAGGTAATTCATCAACTTCAGCAACAGCAGGGCAAACCCAAGATGAAGACAGTTCAGAGACGGAGTTGGATAAGGCATCTGAGAACACAACGGATGACCAAGGAAAAATAAAAGAAAGAATCCCTGATGATATTCCAATGGATGGAACCGGCGAAGATGTTATTGCTAGGCAAATTAGAGAAGCAGCTATTCAGGAAGAGGACCCAATGATTAGAGCAGCTCTTTGGGATGAATACAGGAAACACATGGGCATCAAAAAATGACAACCCAATCAAAAAGAATTCAAATAATTTGTTCCTTGGTAGTGTGTTTTTTTAGTGGCTTGCTACACGCTAAAACCATCCAATATGAAAAGATTTCACTAGAGAGGGCGCAGATAGAAATTCCTGAGGAAGAGCTTCTTGATATTGGTATCTTGTTGTTTGATCCTAATATACCTGATGAAGACAAAGAACTGATTTTTCCTGAAATTAGAAAGGCTGAAGCCAGATATATCCCTTATCACCTTAAAAAAACTCTACAAGATACTGGTTTTTGGGGAGGGGTTTGGGTCTTACCTGAAAAATCTGAAGCAATCGATCTTATTATTTCTGGTCGTATTGAAGTTTCAAATGGATTAGATGTTTCTATCAGAATTGGTGCTTGGGATATCACGGGTAAAGAATGGGTTAATAAGGTTTATTCTTCAACAATAGCCCAGAGTTCATATAGCAAGAGACGAGATTTGACTCAAGACCCGTATCAGAATGTATATAACAAAATTGCTAATGATTTAGTTAAGATTAAGCAAGATCTCAAACAACAACAACTTCAAAGGATTAATGAAATTGGTGACATACGATTTGCTGCTGAACTTATTCCTGGGGTGTATAAGGACTATTTAAGCAAAAACAAAAAAAACATCTATGAGGCTCAACGTCTTCCAGATGATGAAGATAGTATTATGCAACGAGTTTATAATATTCAGGAGAGAGAGTTTCTTCTTCTCGACACCCTTAATGAATACTATGCTCAATTATATGAGAATATTTCTCAGCCTTATGAGGATTGGAGAAAGCTGTCTAGAGAAGACATGATCACTTATGCAGCATTAAAAAAATCAGCCCGCACAAGGCAAATTCTTGGAGCGGCGGCCTTAATAGGGGCAATCGTTTCTGACGGTGACAGCCAGGCCAGTAGTACAATGCAGCAAATGGCTATTTATGGTGGAATGGAAGCAATGAAGAGTGGCTTCGGTAAAGCCTCAGAAGCAAAAATATATAAAGAATCTATGAAAGAATTAGGCACAGCCTTTGACTCGGAAGCTGAACCATTAATTATTGAGCTGGAAGGGCAAACTATTCGATTAACTGGATCAGCCCAAGAAAAATTCTTAGAGTGGAGGAAATTGCTTAAACAGATTTATACCGATGAAACTGGCTTTCTAATTTCTACTCCATCAGTTCAATAAACCTATATGAAAGAGATTATGTCTGAAGAATCAGAGTCTATTCAATCAAATGATGATAATGCAGAGGAGGCTGAGAATAAAACGGTCTACCAGCAAAGATTAGATCGTCGTCAAAAACAAACAGTTCGACCAATAATTGCTTATGCCTTGTTAGGAAGCATGGCATTGATTTTGATTCTTGTGGTGTTTCTCTTGCCTAGAATGGTTAATGAAGATGAGGCATCAACTACCAATCAAAACTTGGATGAAACCAGAGCAGAGCAAATGCAACTAGACGAAGCTGTTTTAGCTCAAAAACCTATCGCACAGGCTTTATTATCTGAATTACTCGCTAAAATTGATGAATTAGAATTAAGCGGTGTCCAAATTTGGGCCCAATCAGAATGGAAAAAAATTAATACGATACAAGATGAAGGTGACACAGCTTACTTGAATAGGAGTTATGATATGGCTGCAGCAAGTTATCGTACTGCTATGCAATTACTTATAGATCTTGAGGTTGCTGTTCCATCGGTCTTGCAACAATCTCTTAGCCAAGGGCAAGCGGCCATTCTGCAAGAAAATAAACCACTAGCGATATCAAATTTTGAAACAGCCCTAGCAATCGATGGGTCTAATCAGTTGGCCAAAGCAGGACTTGATCGTGCTTTGAAGCTTGACAAAGTTATAGCACTTTCGAATCAAGGTAAACGTTTAGCTGAAGAAAGAGAATGGATTGAGTCCATCGAAGCTTTTCAAGCAGCATTGGCTATTGATTCTAATTGGAAGCCAGCTTTAGAAGGATTGGCTGCATCTATTTTGTCTAATGATGAGGAGCAATTTCAGTTGTCTTTGTCTGAGGGTTATGCACTGATGAAAGAACAAAAATTTGAAGAAGCTGAGGTTTCTTTTAGAAAAAGTTTATCTATTGTTCCTGACTCTAAAGAGGGTCAACAAGCAATTGAGGAATTAGAAATCCAAAGAAGAATTGTATTGACGAAGTCGCTGAAATACAAAGCACTAATTGCTGAAGTTAATGAAGAGTGGGATAACGCTGAGTCTTATTATGAAACTATACTATCTTTAGACCCCAATATTCAGGAAGTTAAAGACAGTCTTTTAAGAGTTAGGCAGAGGATCAAGCTAATAAACCAAATGATTTCATTTATTGCCAAAGCAGAGCAACTGAATGATGATAAATTATTTTCCCAAGCACAAGAAACGCTCAAGCAAGCTGAGGCAATTCTTAATAAGGGTCCAGAGTTGATTGAGCAAGTTAGCAAAATGCAACAAGTATTAAAGGTCGCTTCTATACCTCTCCAAGTTACTTTAATTTCCGATCAAAAAACAAATGTAGTGATATATAAAAAAGGTGATTTTGGACTTTTTGAACGTCAATCAATCTTATTAAAACCAGGTATATACACAGCAAAAGGAATGAGAATAGGTTACAGAGACACAACCTTAAGGTTCAAAGTTGACCCCAACCAATCAGAACAGAGCTTTACAGTAATCTGCAGAGAAAAAATATGACGAATTTTATCCTTAGAGAAAATGATAAAGAGATCTTATTAAGCCAAGAAGATCTACCTATTAAAATAGGTACGGATTTGAATTCAGATATTGTGGTTATTGGTTCGCTTTCATTAGGGATAGCTATGATCATTGATTTGATAGATGATCGTTTAGTCTTGCAAAAGATTAACTCTGGTATTGATACCACAATCAATGACAATGAATTTTCTGGGAATCATTGGATCAAAGATGGTGACGAGTTGATTGTGTCTGATAAGCGAGTCCAGTTTAAAATATCTGCCAATCAAATAGGGCTTAATATTGAGAATGTTTCTTTAGAGGAGCAACCAACGCAGTTTCAAAAACGCCAAAGTGAGAGTATTTTTCAAAACAAGACTGTTCAGAGAATTGCTATAGGGCTCGTATTTTTAGTTGGTTACTTTTTATTTTATTTATTTACCTCTAAAGCTGTCGAAATAAACACCATGCCAGCTGACGCTAAGGTTTCAGTCTCTGGGGGTTTTTTCCCACATTTAAAAATTAGTGGACGATTTTTACTAAGACCCGGTGAATATAGGGCTGATTACTCTAGATCAGGTTATTTTCCCAGCAGTTTGGATATTGAAATCAATGAGGAATCCTCGCAAGTTATTGATATCAAATTAAAGAAAACACCAGGTATTATTACATTCACAACCCGACCCGATGTTGATTATGAGCTGTATCTCGAGGGAAAAAGACCAACGCCATTTCTTTGTGAAGATGTAGAGATAAGCTTAGAGGAATGTCGACAAAATTGGCTTGGCTTGAGCGCTATTTTGGCAGCTGGAACAAGAGATGTTGAGTTGCGATTTGAAAAGTATTTTCCCATTAAGGAGCAATTGGTCATCAATGGGATGGGAGAAGAACAAGAATTTATTTTTGATCT
>Ga0105350_10002262_pt1 | contig 11627 bp, 10 predicted proteins | sample EN1Hudsemesocosm_FD_83506 | JGI IMG/M metagenome (GOLD analysis project Ga0105350, IMG submission 83506) | Methane-oxidizing microbial communities from mesocosms in the Hudson Canyon - EN1E Hudson Canyon | ecosystem: Environmental > Aquatic > Marine > Cold seeps | place: Hudson Canyon...
ACTTACTGTAGGAGCGAGTGATAAAGTCAGCTTTATACCTGCTAAAAGGAATTTGAAATGCGCAAAATAACACTATTACAAAGCGGACTATTTTTGGTTTTATTGTCATTGATTATATCACTGGGAATAAGCATTAATTATCTATTATTGGGGAGTCTGCCATTAGGTGATTTTCGTGGTGTGACCTTAGTTATCACGGGGTTGATTATTTGTTTTATGGTGGCCTTAGTGATATTCAGACTCTTTGTGAACATAATGCCACTAGATGAAGGCGAAATTAAACCTCAGTCTAAGAAAGAGTTTATTTATCATATTTATTTACTGTTTTATTTACTTATCTTTTATCCCATTATGCGTGCAGGTGTGGTGCCTCTACCATTGATGCGTGTGGTTTATCTGGCTCTAGGGGCTAAATTAGGTGAGAACACTTATAGTTCAGGAATCGTGCTAGATCCAGCGTTTGTAGAAGTGGGTAAAAATACCTTAATTGGCCAGTATGCCCTTATTGTTCCTCATGCTATAGAAAATGAAAAGCTGTCTCATCACAAAGTTAAAATTGGTGATCATGTCACGATTGGTGCTCATGCTGTTGTTATGGCGGGCGTGACGATCGGTGACAATGCTTTGGTGGCCACAGGGGCAATTGTCACCAAAGGCACGGTCATCGCTGCCGGTGAAGTATGGGCTGGGGTACCTGCCAAATGCATCAGAACATGACAACTGGATGATAAGATAAGGAGATATTATCATGGAAAAAGCATATCGAAGTACATCTGAACTCAGTCAATATGAAGCAGTGACGGAGAGTCAATTGCAATTATTACACTATTTGTTAGAAGCGGCCGTTCAAGCACCTTCTTGGTATAATAGTCAGCCTTGGTTATTTCAAATAAAGGATAGTTCGATACAGGTTTATTTAAATCCTGATGCCGATCAATCACTGTTTGATTACAATAATATAAATTCAACTATTGCCTGCGGTGCTACAGTTGAAAACATCATGATAGCGGCACAAGCGAAAGACTTATCGCCACGATTGACTGTATTGCCTGATAGTACAGAGCAAGCTGATTTGATTGCGACAATTAATTTGGATTTTGATAAGGAAGTCAGGGATGAAGACAGCGGTGAGCACAATTTAGAGTCTTCTATCTGGTCGAGACATACCAATACCTTAATGTATCAATCAACGCCCTTGCAAAGCTCGGTTCAATCATCTTTATTGCAGTCTGTTAGTCATTTCAAACAGACAAAATTATATCTTGTTGATTCTGACAAGGATAAACACATTGTTTTTAATGCCTACAGCAAAGCTGATATTATTCGTTTTTCACGCCATGACCTACATACACGTCTTTATAAAATAATTCGCTGGAATGATATAAAAGCACAGCAAGATAAAACAGGTTTTACCCCAGCGAGTATGGGGTTGTGTGGTATTGGGGAAAAACTTTTCCAGCTAACACGAAGTTGGTACTTGATGCGGTTTCTCAATATCTTTGGCATGGCTGACAATTTTGCACAACGTGCGAATGAAGGTTTATTGCATTGCTCTGCAATTGGTTTGATTACCGTTAAGGGCATTGATTCAGGTCATTTAGTTGAGGCTGGCCGAGCGATGCAACGACTGTGGTTGACAGCAAATAGTATGGGCCTTGCTCTACAGCCACTAAACTCACTGCTATTATTTAACTGCATAAAACAAGATAGTAAAAGCAGTGCTTTTGATGCCAAGGAGAAAAAAATTATCGACCAAGCAATGCAGAGTTTAAGTGATAGTTTTTCTGCGCTTAATACAGATAATAACCATGAAATAGGGGCGTTTTTATTTCGTGTGGGTATCGGTGAATCCGTTCAGGGTTTTAGTTTAAGAGAGTCAGCAAAGATTAAACAATAATGAGCATATAAAGTCACTGCTAAAATTTTTACACTAATATTAGGTTCATACAGTAATAGGTATTATTCTATGCTGACTATGGGACTACTATTAAAACTATTGTTTTTATTTTACTTAAGCATCTTGTCTGCACTGGCAGTGGCAAATAACGCCATCAGCCTATCGGTAGGTGAATGGTCTTTTGATGATCTTAATGCCAAAAATCTAGCTGTTGATATGATGTTAACAACGAACGGCATTGCTGTCACTGCCTCTGCAGATCGTATTGACTTAGCTCCGCCGATAGGAGTGCTCAGCCAAGTCAACTTACAGTGTATGGAGCTTATTATCCTTGCAGATAAAACATCCTGTGCTCGAGGCAATATTGTTTTTCAGCAACAAGAATTAGGTCTACAAAATCTCAATTTTGAAATTGAAGCATTGCCAGATAAGGACAAATATAAAGTCGAGATTGATAATTTAAATCTAGCATCAGCTTTATTTTCTGTCACCTTCATTGTAAAAAAAGATAAGTGGAAAGTATTTGCCGATACACCTCAGCTACAATTAGTTGCCCTTATTGATTTTCTACAAATTTATTTACAGCCTGAACAACTCGATGTGCTTGCTAATTGGACAATTGCAGGTGAGGTAAAACTAGATATTGATCTATTTGGCCAGGCTGACCAACTTACGGCCATTGAATTGGACTTAAGCAGTAAAACACTGGATCTGAGTGATAATGATGGACTGTATGTCAGTGAAGGACTGGTAAGTATATTAAGCCTTGAGGCTAAAAAAGATCAGCAACAATGGGGGTGGCAGATTGATTTCAGCGCTGCTGCGGGTCAAGCTTATGCCGAACCTATTTTTATCGATATGACTGAGACGCCGATAAAATTGATGGCGCATGGTCAGTGGCAACAAGGTAAGGAGGAGATGATACTGTCTGTGGACACGGCCAAATTTAGTCAAGGAAATATTACAGAAATTGAACTGAGTGGCCAAGGTAGTTTATCTCAGATTACTGAGCTAAGCATCGATGTTAAACAATCAGATCTGGCAACATTATATACCTCATGGATACAACCCTTTGTGGTCGGCACAGCATTAGATAATGTTGAATTAGCTGGGCACGTCAATTTACATTATCAACAGAATAAAGATGATTATCAGCTTGCTATAGGGCTAGATAAGGTATTTGTTGACGATCAACTGCAACGATTTGGCATGGCGGATTTGTCTGGTACCTTAGCGTGGTCAAATTACGACAAAAAACAAGACGTCAATTTACAGTGGCAGAGTGCTTATATTTATGCGATTCCTTTGGGGGCATCTACGATTAATGCATACACAAATAAATCCTCGGTGGTATTAAAAGAGCCATGGGCATTACCTATTTTAGATGGTGAATTACAACTGAATGCGTTTAGTCTACATAATCCTGGCGATGAAAATTTAAAATGGACATTTGCAGGTGAATTAAGCCCTATATCAATGGAAGTGTTAAGTGCGGCCTTAGACTGGCCCTTAATGCATGGCAAATTATCGGGTGTAATTCCTAGTGTGGCGTATTCTGAACAAGAGATACATATTGATGGCGCACTTAAGGTGAAGTTATTTGAAGGTATCACTACTATTCGCGATTTACGCTTAGAACAACCATTTGGCTCCTTACCACAGCTACAAGCAAATATTAATATGAAAGGATTAAATTTAGAAATACTTACACAAACATTTGATTTTGGTAAAATCACTGGCAAATTGGATGGTAAAGTGACTAACTTTCGTTTATCAAACTGGCAGCCGGTTAATTTTGATGCCTCATTTGCCACCCCCGAAGGCGATAAAAGCCGTCGCAAGATAAGCCAAAAAGCAGTGGATAATCTATCGCAAATTGGTGGTGGTGCAACGGGTATTTTACAGCGTAGCTTTTTACGCTTCTTTGAGGATTTTTCATACCAACGTTTGGGTCTAAGCTGTAAGCTTCGCAATGATGTGTGTGAAATGTCAGGTGTAGCTGAAGCAAAAGAGGGGTATTACATTGTTAAAGGCGGCGGATTACCGCCACGAATTAATGTAGTGGGCTATACTCGACAAGTTGATTGGCCTGATTTGATTGAACGCTTAAAGGCGGTCAGTCAAAGTAGCGGACCGATAGTTCAATAAAAATAACAGGAGAAATTATGAAGTTCTTAAGATGGTTAACAGGAAGTGCCGCAGGTTTGATGTTAGTGTCTTGTGTGACAATTAATATTTATTTCCCTGCCGCCGCTGCAGAAAAAGCTGCTGATCGTATTATTGAAGATGTATGGGGACCAACAGCAACACAGCCTAAAGATGAAGGTGTTGCACCAGAAGAGCAAAGTAGCCTACAGAAAAATAAAACTCAAACAATAGCATTAACAGTGTTGAATTGGTTGGTCTCACCAGCCGCTGCAGAAGTGAACTTAAATGTAAGTTCTGCTGCGATTAATGCCATTCAAGACAAAATGAAATCGCGTCATGCTAGTTTAAAACCTCATTACAGTAGTGGTGCTGTTGGCCTAACTGAAAATGGCTTAGTGACTATCCGTGATGCAAAAGCAATTGCTTTGAAAGATAGAAATAAGGTCAAAGGTCTTGTCGCTGATGAAAATAAAGACCGCAATGCACTTTATGCAGAGATTGCTAGAGCCAATGGCCACCCCGAGTGGCAAGCCGATATTCAATCAACCTTTGCTCGCCGTTGGGTCAGTAATGCTGCGCCTGCTTGGTGGTATCAGAGTGGCGGAGCGTGGCAACAAAAATAATCTGAGACCTTTGCACGAGTCGTCTTTTTAGCCATAGCGGCGTTAAAAATAGTCTCAAAATGCTCATTTACATCAGTAAACTGCGCTTTATCGACAATTTTTTCCTTGCTACGACAAAAAGTACTTATCGTGTAAAGGCCTCAGTCAGTTCATCTAAACAATAAAAAATTGTAGCAGTGGTTTTAGTCAGATTGACAACAACTTTTTTCTTGGTTGTCACTAAAACCGCTACTTCAACATTCTAAAATGAGAAACACATAAATGGCACGACGTAATAGTAATCGTAGAAGACAAAAATTACCCCTAGATCCTGTTGAAGCCGTGATCGAAAAGCTTGCACATGATGCGCGAGGTATTGCAAGAATAGAAGGTAAGACCATCTTTGTTGACGGCGCCTTAGCAGGAGAAACGGTTAAGTTTCTCTACACTAAAAAACATAGCAAGTTTGATGAAGCTAAAACGATTGAAGTTGTTGCGAACCCAAGTAATGATCGTGTTGAGGCAAAATGTCAGCACTTTGGTGTCTGTGGTGGTTGTAGTCTGATGCATATGTCAGCAGAAGCGCAATTGACAGCAAAGCAGAATACCTTAGAAGAACACTTAACTCACTTTGGTAAACTACAACCAGAACATTGGTTGGAACCACTCAGAGGTCCTTTATGGGGCTATCGACGTAAAGCGCGTTTAGGGGTGAAATATGTAGCTAAAAAAGAACGTGTATTGGTCGGTTTTAGAGAAAAAGGAACACCGTATCTTGCCGTACTTGAGCAGTGTGAGGTCTTAGACCAACGTGTCGGGGCTCGATTGGCTGAACTAGGTGAAATGATTGCTAAATTGGAGGCACATAATCGTATTGCTCAGATCGAAGTAGCGATGGATGATGACCATGTGGCCCTGGTTTTTAGAAATTTAGACCCATTATCAGAACAAGATACTCAAGCCTTGATTAATTATGGGCAAGAAAATGACTTGTGGATTTATTTACAGTCAGGTGGCCCAGATACCGTGATACCTATTTGGCCTCAAAACCCACAATTAAGTTATGCACCAGCAGCAGATTTAAAACTCGAATTTGAACCCAATGATTTCACCCAAGTGAATGCAGAAATTAACTTGAAGATGATCGAACGGACAATGGAATTACTTGAGGTTTCAAGTGACGACCGTATTTTGGATCTATTTTGTGGTTTAGGTAATTTCACACTGCCTTTGGCAAAACGTGTCACCGAGGTGGTCGGTGTTGAAGGTGATGAAGCCTTAGTGCGTCATGCTAAAGAGAATGCCACAATAAATGACTTGTCTAATGCCACATTTGAACAAGCTGATTTAACCCAAACAGAATTAAAAGATTATCCATGGGCCAAAGCAGGTTTTAATAAGATATTATTAGATCCGCCGCGAAGTGGTGCATTTGAAGTCTTACATCAATTGGCCGCCTTAGGTGCCGAACGTTTGGTCTATGTATCCTGTAATCCAGCAACCTTAGCACGCGATGCTGGTGAGTTAGTTAATAATCACGGTTATACCTTGGTTTCAACGGGCGTGATGGATATGTTTCCCCACACCACTCATGTTGAATCAATTGCTTTATTTATCAAAAAATAAATAGGCTGCTCATCAATGAGTGAGCAGGTATTAATGAAATCAGGATTAGGGGCAGATGCGGTCGATCGCATCGCTAGGGTTTTATCTGCCCTTATGAATGACTTTCCTGAGCAGGAATTTAGACAAGATGCACTGCACGGACTTGATGATTTAGAGCTTAAACAACGTGTTGAACACCTTATTGTTGTTTTAGCCCAGTATTTACCTGCAAATTTCAGCCAAGCTGCTGAATTATTATTACACATAAAAGCGCATTGGGATTGGGGCGATGAGTGTGATGCCCTAAGCAGCTTTGCAGCATGGCCTTTGATTGATTATGTCGCTGCCTATGGTCTTAAACAGCCTGAACTTTCTTTGACTGTTTTAAAACAATTAACGCCATTATTCTCAGCTGAGTTTGCCATTCGAGCTTTCATCGACAAGCACTTTGAACTGACGCATGATGTCTTATTGAGTTGGACTAGTGATAGCGATGAACATGTCAGACGGCTTGCAAGTGAAGGTATTCGGCCACGCCTGCCATGGGGGCGGCGACTTATAACACTGTGTGAAAATCCTGATCCTATCTGGCCAATTTTAGAACAGTTAAAAGATGATCCTAGTCTTTATGTGCGAAAATCAGTGGCCAATAATTTAAATGATATTGCTAAAGACAATCCCGATAAAGTAATTGCCTTATGCAGGCAGTGGAGCAACGATGCCTCAGCAGAAAGAAAATGGCTTATTCGTCATGCACTACGCAGTCTAGTTAAGCAAGGTAGACAAGAGGTCTTTCCACTACTCGGCTTTAGTGAGCATATTAGTGTCATTATTAATGCCTTTGAATTGAGCAATAAAACTGTTCATTTAGGCGAAAATTTACACATAGACTTAGTGCTCACATCATCGTCAGAGAAAATACAAAAGCTGGTGCTTGATTATAAAATCCACCATATGAAGGCAAATGGCAGTAGTAGCAGTAAAGTCTTTAAATGGAAAAATATTACGTTGCAGCAAGATCAGCAATTGTCACTGAACAAAGGGCATCCATTTAGAGTCATTACAACACGCAAATACTATGCAGGTGAACATGCCATAGAGCTACTGATCAATGGCAAGTCGGTTGCACAACAAAAGTTTGAATTACTCCTCTAAGCTTTCCTCCATATCAAAGACAACATGGGTCATTTCAACAATACTATCTGGATTGAGAGAGATTGAAGTAATATGTTTTTTCACCAAAAACTGTGTTATTTCAGGAAAATCTGAGGCGGCTTGACCACAGATGCCAACATATTTCCCTGCTTTATGGCAGGCATCAATGGCCATTTCTATTAACGTCATCACGGCTTCATTGCGTTCATCATAATTACCCAAAATACTTGAATCACGGTCAGCACCTAAGGTGAGCTGAGTCAGATCATTAGAACCAATTGAGAAACCATCACAGAGTTCGAGAAATTGTTCAGCTAAAATAACATTAGCTGGAATTTCACACATTAAATAGACTTTTAATCCTGTCTCACCACGAATTAAACCATGTTCAGCCATTAAATTAATGACTTTTTTACCTTCTTCAACAGTACGAACAAAGGGGATCATGATAGCAATATTAGTCAGACCCATGGTGTCTCGAGCAATACGCAGTGCGGCACATTCCAAAGCGAAAGCATCCGAAAATGCTGGGCTAGGGTAACGAACGGCGCCCCGAAAGCCAATCATCGGGTTTTCTTCATGTGGCTCGTAGAGATCGCCACCTAGCAAGGCGGCATACTCATTAGACTTAAAGTCACTTAAACGCACAATAACAGGCTGAGGAAAAAAAGCAGCTGAAATCGTGGCAATACCTTCAGCAAGGCGTTGCACATAATATGATTTCGGGTCGTCGTAACCCTGAGTTAATTGAGCGACTTGCAGTTGTTTGTCTTTAGGTAGAAGATCATAGTTCAATAGGGCGTTAGGATGCACTTTAATACTATTGTTAATGATAAATTCCATTCTAGCTAAACCGACACCCGAGTTTGGTAACATACTAGTTTCAAAAGCAATATCTGGGTTAGCCAAGTTGAGCATGATATGGGTTCGTTTGGGCCTAGGTAATGTAGTGACATCAATATGTTCAGTACGATAAGGTAAAATACCCTGATAAACAAAACCGCTATCACCTTCAGAGCAAGAGACGGTCACCTCAGTGCCTGTTGTTAACAATTTTGTGGCGACATTACAGCCCACAATAGCTGGAATACCGAGTTCTCGAGCAATGATTGCAGCATGGCAGGTGCGACCGCCACGATTAGTCACAATCGCACTGGCAATTTTCATTACCGGCTCCCAGTCAGGATCGGTAATATCGGTGACTAACACTTCGCCTGGTTTTAACTCATGCATTTGACTCGGTTCTAAAATAACGCGTAGCGGACCTGTAGCAATTTTACTACCGACACTTTTACCATGAACAAGCACGGTACTTTTTTGTTCTAGAACATGATTCTCAAGGGCATTGAGAGACTTAGAAGACTCAACTGTTTCTGGACGAGCTTGCACAATGTACAGTTCCCCCGTAATACCGTCTTTAGCCCATTCAATATCCATGGGTTTGTGATGACCTGCTTGTAGGCTGTAATGTTGCTCAATGGTCACTGCCATCTTAGCTAAGGCAATGATCTCATCATCAGAAATACAAAATTTATTTTGTTGTTCGGTACTTACTTTGATATTACGTGTGGAACCAGAAAAAGTGTGGCCATCCGCATAAATCATTTTAACTTTTTTACTGCCCAACTGGCGTTTAAGAATGGGGTTATGTCCAGAAGCGAGCGTGGGTTTAAAGACATAAAACTCATCGGGATTAACCGTGCCTTGAACGACATTTTCACCTAAACCCCATGCACCTGTAATCAGCACGAGATCCTTAAAGCCCGTTTCTGTATCAATGGTAAACATGACACCGGATGAGGCTTTGTCAGAACGAATCATTTTCTGCACACCAATCGATAAGGCGACAGACATATGATCAAACCCTTTATCAGTGCGATAAGAAATTGCTCGATTGGTGAACAAAGATGCAAATATTTGCCGACAGCTATGCAATAGTTCACCACTACCACTGATATTCAGATGTGTTTCTTGTTGACCGGCAAAAGAAGCATCAGGTAAATCTTCTGCTGTAGCGGAACTGCGCACAGCTACATCAACTCCTACGCCATATTCGTCTTCTAGTTGTTGATAAGCTTGTTCAATTTCACTAATAAAATCGCGAGGTAGTTCAGCATTCACTATCCATTGACGAATTTTTGCACCTGTTTTTGCCAGTGCTTGGGTGTCATTAATATCGAGACAGTCAAGTGCTTGTGCAATAGGTGCTTCGAGTTGATTATGCTTGAGAATAGTTCGATAAGCTTCGGCAGTGGTTGCAAAACCATTAGGTACTTTGACATTCTGAGCGGATAATTCTCGGTACATCTCACCTAAAGAAGCATTTTTACCACCCACACTATCAATATCATTAATGCTAAGTTCAGAGAAAGGGCGAATATATTGAAAGTTCATACACTATCCTCGCGAAGGTTTTACTATGATGCTATTCCTCACATGACTTAAATGCAATAAATAGCAAAAAAAAGGTCGATTACAAGAATCGACCTTTTTATTATTGTTATTGCTTGAGACTCTTACTGCATCACTAAACCGTAACCAACTAAACAGATCCACGATAGGGCAAATAAAAAGATGATCAAGGTGAAATTTTCAATAATGAGTTCTTCTAACTGTTCCATGACAAGCCTCGCTTTAGAATTAAAAAAATATTAATAAGCAAATGATTATATAGATAAGGATAAAAGACATTGATCTAGATCAATATTATGGTGATTTAGGAAAATACAAAAGTGACAGGCATAAAAAAACCAGTCATTAGACTGGTTTTTTTATGCATTGTGAGCGTTGATTATTGGTTTAATAAACCATAGGCAATAAGGCCTAACCAAGAAAGTGCAAAAGCAAAGATAATAAATGTGAATTTTTCAATGATTAGTGTTTCTAATTTATGCATGGTCTCTCTCTCTAATGCCAGTTATTACAGTAAATATAGTTCAACTATACCAATTGCGCTCAATTTAATCTAGTTAAAACAAAATGAATATAGAGTTGAGTTGTTAATGATTGTGATAAATCGCCTATCTCGCAGAGCGAGAAAACTGACTTTCGCGGACTAAAAAACTACCCACTTCAGGATCCGCGATGTTCCTATTGATATATCTATTAATATCGGCAATAGAATAGTGCCAAATTTGTGTACCAAAATCTTGCGTTTTGGCTAGTAATGAATAACTAATAAAAGCATAACCATTATTACTTGTTTTCTTAATGGTAATACCAATAACACTATCAAGCATTCTTGCCCACTTTTCATCTTCGAAACGTAAATCTGTTTCAAAACCTCTTCTTCGTTTAACGGGAGTTTGAGTAGAACCTAACATACGCATCAAGTTATCGGGGTCTGTTGATGCGTCAAGTACTTGTCTAACCTGAGTTTGAGATCTAGAGACAGCAGTATAATGTGAGATAAGTGTATTGAATTCTTGTGCAGTAGCATAACGGAAACCGTCAAACTCTCCGCCGGGACCAAGCTGGTCAAAAATAGTATTGTAGCTTTTATTAGCGGTAATCGGGACATCAAGCCAGTCTAATCCGCTTTCAGTATCGGTTGTATATGATCCATTATCAATAATTTCAGCCTTACTTGATGTCGACAAGACAAAAGCAAGTAGCATGAAAGGTGTTATTAAAAAATGGCGGCTCATATTTTTACCTCAGATATTGAGCATAGTCAAAACTGACCTGGTTTTGTAATATTGTCTTTGCTTAACATCTGCTATAGCAGTGTGATAGATTCAAAACGTTAAATGGAATTATACTGTAGATTAAATCAAAATGTATTTTAGTCTACTATTATTTTACGGGTTCTAATTTTTACAGCTTTAAAGAAGAGAATAGATATCGAGATCTGCTACAATCAAATTAAAATAAATGAGGTATGTAATGGCAGATAATGAGATCGAGGATGCTATAGAAGAAAACACAGATGAACTTCTAAGTGATGAGGGAGAAGTTGAGGCGGGTGATGACACTAAAAAGAAACGATTTTCTAAACCACTGCTGATCAAAATTGCTATTGGTCTTGTTGTCGTTTTACTCCTTGCTGGTGGCGCCTATTTTTTCTTAGCAGAAGATCCTCAGGCTGAACAAACTCTAGATCCTGAATCAATTGAAGAGAGCGTGAGCGATGAAAACGTCGATGATTTCTCAGAGCTTGAAGCTGAATCAGCCGGATCAGAAGAAAATAGTGATGCGGATACTATGCTTGATGATGCTCC
>Ga0105350_10002264_pt1 | contig 11614 bp, 9 predicted proteins | sample EN1Hudsemesocosm_FD_83506 | JGI IMG/M metagenome (GOLD analysis project Ga0105350, IMG submission 83506) | Methane-oxidizing microbial communities from mesocosms in the Hudson Canyon - EN1E Hudson Canyon | ecosystem: Environmental > Aquatic > Marine > Cold seeps | place: Hudson Canyon...
ATGTCTTCAAACGCACCCTGTTCGGCCATTGCGGCCTCGATCAGTAATTGTTTTTCGAACTTCAACTGTTGCGTCTCTGACGGCGGAGCACCGGTTTTGTAGTCGTAAAGGTGCAGAAATCCGCGGTCATCCTCGTCTATGCGATCGGCGCGGCAGGCGATGGTAAAATCAAGCGGGTCTAACCGGGCCTCACCTTTAGCTTCAAACGCTATCGGGTGCGAGGTCAAACGGCGGGTCTGTTCAGCCTGAATGAAATCTCCGGCAATCCGGTTCACGCGGGATAACCACAGGCAACGCGCCACTGGCCAGGGCACGTGCTGTTCCAGCAAGTCACGTGATTTTTGCAGTAGATGGTCGGGGGTTAGCAGGCTTGGGTCATCCAGCGTTTCCTTGATGAAATGCTCGAACACCTCGTGCACCACGATGCCACGCAACAGGGCATCGGGAACGCGAACCATCGGGTTTAGAACTCTTAAGCGCAACACATGTTTGGCATAAATCGCGTAGGGATCGCGGATCAATCGAGGGATTTCTGTAATGGTAAGCCGACGCGGGCGGGCAGACACCGGCGGCCGTGGTGACGGGCGCAGGGCAGGGCTTGTTTTTGTCGGTTTTTCAAGCGCGACGGCCCAGTCGAGCCATTTTTGGCCGCGATCCCGCATGGCCTGTAAAAGATCCGGCCCGTCTTGTTCGGGCAACCCATCCAGAAGATTGCATAACCGGTTTAGCCAACGCGAGGCAACAGTGTCGGAATCGTCAGACCGAATGGCGCGGCTTATCCAAACTTCAGGCGCGGCGATGGCTTGTTGGAAATCATGTGCGGACAACCCGATCCGGCGTTCAGGCAGCAGTAATCCGGCCTGATTGCGCAATTGACGGTTTAGCCAGGGATCGGGCGTGGCGGCCTCAGGCCAACTGCCCTCATTTAGCCCACCCAAAATCACCAGGTCGGCGCCTTGAACGCGGGCCTCGAGCGTACCCCAGATCATGATCTTTCCATGCGGAGCGTCCCGGTCGCGAACTTCACCTTGCGACAGTAGCGCCCCCAGTAAGTCAGCAAAGTCGCGGGCGGTCATGTCGCCGCCATGCTGGGCCTCGGCTTCCAGTTCTTGCATGACCTTTAGGGCTTCGCGGCCGGCTTTTTTATCCCAAAGCGTCCCGGAACCATCTGTTTGACTGCCGCCAGCAATAGCCTCGGCAAGATTACCCAGGCGGAGCACCCATTCGGTCAGTGGCAGTTCAGTTTTTATCACCCGGTCAGCGAAATGAGAAGTTAGCCAATTGGTCCAACCAGCCAGTAATTCGCGGTTGGTTCCAAATTCGCCAAAACACGCGCCATCGGGAAACGGAGGGCCAGAGTTGCGCAACTGCAATTCCAATTCACGAGAGTGCCGCAAGTGGTCGCCACGGGCCTCACCGTCATGGGTCAGCGGATGTTTTAGCAGCGTCAAAAGACTGTCGCCGGTCAGTTCTTTGCAAAATAGTTCAGCGACATGGCGTAGGAAACGGCCAGGCGGTGACAGTTGTAATGGTTGGCCGGCACTGTCGTCCGGCAGAATATCCCACCGGTCCAGCGCGGCCGAAACCTGACGGCTTAACATTCGGTCCGGGGTGATCAGCGCCGCTGTTTGCCCATCCTCGGCCGCTTGACGCAGTCGCAATGCGATGGCCAATGCTTCACCACGTGGATTTGGGGCCTCAATCAGGGTTACATTTTCTGTCGCCTTGTCCAAATCCGTCAATTTGGGACCTTCGGTCATCCAGGCGTCGGTTACTGGGGCAGGGCGCAATGACAGGGAAACAAGTTGATTGCGGGCAGGGGCCGGTGGTGCATTGTCACACCAGGGTTTTATGTCATCCGGAGCCAAGTCCAGACCTGTCATCAGCTTGTGAAATCGAAATTGTGGGTGATCTTCTGATATAAGCGGATCGTCGAGACCGACCCAAACCTGAGAAGGAAGATCGAAGTCAAAGCCGGGCAGGACCACCGCACCTTGTGGTAGGCGCGCGATGGCTTGCATTAGCAACAATGTTGTCCCGCGTGATCCGGTTGAGCCCGCTAAAATTACCGGATGTTGCGGTGGGTTTTCTTGCCAGATGTCAATCAAGTCCAGCACCATCTGACGTTGCCGGGCCTGAACATCCATCGCGCCGCTGTGAGTGCTGGTGAACTCATCCGCGATGCCGATAAATTTCTGCGCCCGCGCCCAGTGGTCTGACATATCCGAGACATCGAGGTTACGAATGGCATCGGTTGTGACACCTTCGCCCTGCATTTCGTCGAATAATGCGGCGAGACTGTCGGACAGGTCATACAAGGAGGATCGCGCTGCCAGGCTGGGATCAGCATCCAGCAGTTTGGCCACCAGTTGTGACAGTTCAAGTCGCCGCCGCAACACAGGTAAGGCGGTGGGTAATCCATGCAGGGTCGCACGTTTTGAAAGGTCGCTGAGCAGCGAAATGCGTGGAAGTAGAAGGTTAGGTCCCGCATCGAACAGGCTGCGGACGCGGCGCTCCATGCGTTGCGTGTTGACGATCAGCTCAACCTTGGCCAGCGCTTCGGGCGGCTGGCCATTGCTGCGTTGGATCAGCCCGTCGACAAGTGCACGAGGGAAATCGGTTCCGCACGGCAAGGCAAATATGCGGGGCGTAACTGAAGGTTTAAACATCATGTGATTTCAACAGGCTTTCGGCGATTTCGATACCTTCTGGGTAGCCAACATCACACCAGTGGCCAGGGTATTGCAGCGCAAATAGACGGTTCGCATCATGCATCTGGTTCCAAAGCTCATTTAGTGAAAAGGTGTTCTTCTTAATAGTTTGCAGGCCAGAGGTCTTTATGATTTGCACACCACCATAAACCAGATCACCACCGCGGCTGATGCGACCTTGGGGGTCGGCAGTGAAATCGCCGGCGCCCTTGCGTCCCATTGCGCGGGCCAGCGGCACACAAACCAGCAATGCGTCCATGATGTCTGGGTCCCACGCGTCGCGTGCCAGTTCCAGCGGGTTTGGGCCGGCCCAAATCACATCGGTGTTCATGGTGAAAACCGGACCATTGCCTAGCAAATGAATAGCCTGCCGCAAGCCTCCGCCGGTGTCCAGAATCTCGGGCGTTTCATGACTTAGCAGCACCCCTTGAGGTTCAAGATGTGCCTGCAGCTGCTCAGGCTTGTAATGCAGATTGGCGACAATACGGTCTGGTGAAAGCTCACGTGCCAGATCCAGCGCGTAATCGATGAGCGGTCGACCGGCTACCTTGATCATTGGCTTAGGACAGTCACGGGTCAGAGTCTTCATTCGGGTGCCAAAGCCGGCGGCAAACAGCATCACAGATAAGGGGTGGGTTTGCATCACGGTCTCAGCTTATCCAGATTTTCGGGTGTTGGCTGTGGCATGGAGTTGCGGATTATGTCCGCCACAGGCGCCAGCGCCGGGTGATCCAAACCGCGGATCATATGTGCCCAAACTCGGGGGATTAGATCAACATATTGCGGTTTACCGTAGTCACTAGACAGACGGGCAAACACCCCCAAGATACGCAGGTTTCGCTGCACGCCCAATACGGTATAGGCGGTTCGAAATCCTTGGCTGTCGACGTTGGTGTTGGCGATATAGTGATCAATCATTTGAGACTCTATGTCGGCGGGAACGTCTCGGCGGGCATCTTGGAGAAGCGACACAAGATCATAAGCACGATGGCCGGCAAGAGCGGCCTGATAATCCAATAAACCAACCCGGGCAACACCGCCGCGATCAGGTAGCCATAACAGGTTTTCAGCATGGTAATCACGTTGAACCAGGACTGGATCTCCCTGAACTGTGGTACGTAGAATTTCTTCGAATCGATCCACAAATCGGGCTGCCAGATCGGTGTCGTGGGCCCCAAGAATACCGCCACTGTAATGGGTGAATGCAATGTCATCCAAGTGTGCCATCACACGTGGGCCCATGGTTTCCAGCTTGGGCATTGGCTCTGAGTGCAGCTTTACCAGAACATCCGTGGCGGCCTTATACAGTGGTATTTCCAGCGATGGATCGCTACGAAGGATACGTGCATACAGATCGTCACCAAGGTCTTCGATCAACAAAAAACCATGTTCAGTATCTTCGGCCAAAATTTCCGGCGCGCTTAACCCCAGATCACGCAGGTGGTTTGTGATGAAGACAAAAGTTGCTGCATCCTCAGCCTGACCCGGTGGAGAATCCATCAGAACTGCGGGCAGTTCTGTGATCGGGGCAAACACCCGCTCGTATCGGCGATTCGAGGCATCCCCCGCCAGATCAACCCGCGTGCCATTGGCCCAATCGGTTGTATTAATAAATGCAGTGGCCAGGGTTTTTCGATCAGTCATTGGCTATCCGATCCATCAGCGGGTGCCACTTTTCATCATTCCAAGTGAACGTCAGATGGCGGGTATCTGCGTGATCGGCGTCCAGAGCAAGACGCAATTTCAGTGCATGCATGGGTGTGAGTTCGGCCAGTCGATCGGGCCATTCGATCAGGCAGATCGCGGTGTCAAAGGCGTCGACCAGACCCAGTTCTTCAATTTCATCCAATGATGACAGCCGGTACAGGTCTGCGTGCCATAATTCGCCGGAAGGCACGTCATAAGTTTGCACCAAAGTGAACGTAGGTGACGGGACGTCTTCGGCTACGGGCAACAATGATTGGATCAGATGCCGGGAGAAATGGGTTTTGCCAGCGCCAATAGGGCCTTCCAACAAAAGGCAATCGCCGGGGCTAAGAGCCTCGGCGATGCGAGTGGCCAGATCGGCGGTGTCCTGCGGAGAGGTAAGAGTACGGGTCGCATGGCAAAGTGTCATTTGGCCACAATGGCCCCGCACGTTAAAGGCTGCAAGCTGGTTCGCGTCTTAGCCGTCTTGGTGCGTGATCGCAAAGCGTTCCTGTTCCTTCGGAGCGATAGACGGGCCCGGCGCACGGAATGTCACCATTGTTGCACCGTTCTGCACCGGAGAAACCTTACAGATCATTGGATCACCGCTGCGCAGCTGGACGTGTGTCCACCACGGGTCGCGGTTTTCGTGGCCGTTTACAAAGTCGCGCAACTCGCCCCAAGTGGGGGTTGCGGCGCACATGTCCTGCCAGACACGGCATGCATCAACCACCGATACCTTGGCAAAACTGGCTTCAGGGTCCATCTGCCACAAATCATGGTAGGCTTTATTAGAAAACGTCATGGTGCCGTCATTTGCGAACACTGCAATGGCCTCGTCCATTTGGTCCATGATCGATTGGCCCATTTCCAGCTCCGAGCGGAACTGACGAGTCAGGGTGATTTCGGCAGTAATGTCTTCGAACAGGAAGGCAACGGCCCCGTCAGGGTGCGGACGACCGCTTACCGAATAGACTGAACCGGAAGGCAAAGACCAAGTTTCCTGATACCGGCCTTCAGCTGCAGCTTCGAGAAGGTCGGCCATTTGGTGGCGCCAGCTGGTGTAGTTTTTCGGCTCGGGCATCATCCGTTGATCGCGAAGGCGGTCAAAGAAGCTAAGCAAATTAGGCCGCGAGCTGAGAAAGTTGGCGGGCAGTGCGGTAAGGTCAATCAGCACTGGGTTAAACAGAACCAACTGGCGATTACGGTCGAAAATGGCCAGGCCGATGGACAGCTGAGCAAAGGTTTTTGCCAGTGTCTGAACAAAGTTCCGCTGGGCGACTTCGGCGTCGACCACCGCGTTGATGTCGACCGCGTGACTTAGCCAACCAGCCTCGGTCTCGGTGGTTGAGATATTGTACCACAGTTTTTTATTACTGTCGGGCAGTGGGATAGAGATCCGCTCTGCTTTGCCGCTGGCCATTGGTTCGGACAGGTCGGCAAACAGCGGATCGGCGAAATCTACATTACGTCCGCGTAATTTCTGGCTCAGATTATCATACGCCAAGTTGGACCAGGTCACTTCGTCGTCTTCGGATTGAAGCCAGACCGGATAGGGTGCCTGATGCACAGCGGCACGCAGAGTGGTCAACTCTTGGTCAAGGGACTTGTCCTTGGCCACGGATGCACTGCGGCGCAGTTGAACACGGGTGATACCGTCGATCCATTCACAATGCGCTTCGTGAGATTCTGCAGTCGCAGTTCCGGACAGTACAAGTGGTCCGACATCTTTTAAAAAGCCTGGTGACTGGGGCAGGCCCGGATAGCTACGTGACAATTGATCCCGCAGGGTGGCCCAACTGAACCCTTCAGCCCGGTCGCCAATGAACTTACGTGCCCCTGTGGACCAGCCGATCAGGTTAGAATCATCGAACAGAAAAACGGCGTCTGCCCGGTCATCACCAGATAGCAGATCTTGCTCCAGACTTTGATGTCCAGAGGTAGGAGAGAGCCACCAAACAGCAACTGCCGCAGTGGCTGCACATAAAGTCGCCAAAACAAGCCATTCCATGGAGACGATGTTTTGCATGTTATCCTGCCTAGTTTAGATGATATTTACCTTATCTTGCCTCAATAATAGTTAATTGATGTTTAACTGGTTGCCAAAAGATGAATAGTTAAATTTCTATCGGTTGGTTCCGGCCTAATGGGACCGCATTTTCGCCTTCTATTGCATCGATCTTCTGCCGGGGCCAGTACACTTCGACAACAGCGCCCTGCCGGTCGGTGTGAATGCTAATAGATTGCGATGGATCAGAGCCATTGGCAAAATGCAATTTTGCCCCAGTACGCTCCAGTAGAGTTTTGGCAATGAAGAGCCCAAGCCCCATACCTTCATACTCGGGGCGTGTTTTGCGATCACTGTCGACGCGGCCTTGCCGAACAAAGGGATCGCCAATCCGCCCTAGCATCTGCGAGGGGTAGCCAGCGCCATCATCATAGATACGCAGAGTGATGTCATCGTCGGTCCATGACGATTCAACCCAGACATTGGCGCGGGAATAATCCACGGCATTCTGGACAAGATTTCGTAACCCATGGATGATTTCTGGTTTACGCAGGACGGTTGGTTGCTGAAAGCCCCCACCTTCGTCCGGGCCCTCTTCAAAATGAATAAACTTTCCGCGATGCATATGTGGCTCAGCAGCTTCATGAACCACGGTGGAAAGAGGCGCCTGGCGCAGATGTAGGTCATCTTTGCCTGCCCGCCCCATATCCCGAAGAATATCGCGGCAGCGGTCGGCCTGCTCGCGAATCAGCGCAGCATCGACACACAGATCGGGGCGGTCTTCCAACTCTTCAATCAATTCTGCACTGGCCAGTTTAATAGTGGCCAGTGGGGTGCCTAATTCGTGCGCGGCCGCCGCAATTACACCGCCCAAGTCGGTCAATTTCTGCTCACGAGACAGGGCCAGTTGAGTTGCCGCCAAAGCATCAGACATAGAGCGCATTTCTGAACTGATCCGGTACGAGTAGGCGCCCAAAAACAAGACGGCGATGATAATGGCAGTCCAGTTGCCAAAGACAAAAACATCCGGAATTCGCAGAACGAAGCCTTGAGCAGTACGTAACGGTACGTGGAATTCGGCCATTAGCGTCACTAAGATAATAGCAGTGCCGCCGATAATCAGGGTAGAACGCAGCCGCATCATGTTGGCGGATATCGTAACCGGGCCCAGTACCAGAATTGCAAACGGATTGTTCAACCCACCAGTGAGGTACAGCAGAAAAGAGAGCTGCATCAGGTCGAACAGGACAGTCAAAAAGTTCTCAAACTCTGACAGGCGTTTGTTCTCGGGAAAGACGAACATTGCCACCAGGTTTCCAGCGACTGAAACACCAATTGCAAAATAACACAGGCCCAGATTTAGCTGCAAGTTGTAAAAACCCTGGGCGACGGCGATGGCAGAGATCTGCCCCCCGATGGCGATCCATCGCAGCAGAATCAAGGTGCGCAACCGGATCCAGTGGCTGCGTTCTTGTCCGCTCATCAGGCCAATATTTGTCTCAGTCACGTTCGTTCAGCTCCGGTTGCATCGGCTGTAATTCTTGATAGGTCTGGCACCAACACGATCAACATATCACGTATCATTCAAGGTGTGATCTTATGAACCGTTTATACGCCATTCTTGCCTCTGTTTCTGTTGCTGCCCTGGTGGGTGGTGTTTGGGTTATGACCCAACGCGGCGCAGAGGCAGATCAGTTTGCTCAATGCCGCAGCAGTCAGATTGCCGGTGGTGCAGCACAGATTGGTGGACCATTTGAACTGGTGAACGCCAAGGGAGAGACTGTTACTGACAAGGATGTGATCACCGAGCCGTCGCTGGTGTATTTCGGGTATACGTTCTGTCCCGATGTTTGTCCGATGGATACCGCCCGCAATGCTGATGCGATTGATGTGTTGGCGGAACGCGGTCAAAGCGTGACTCCGGTTTTCATTTCAATCGACCCAACACGAGATACTCCTGAAGTGGTTGGTGAATTTGCTGAAAACCTTCATGAGCGAATGATTGGACTGACGGGATCTTTGGATCAGGTAAAAGCGGCAAGCCGGGCGTATAAAACGTATTTCCAGGCGCAGGCAGGTGATGATGAGTTTTATCTTGTTGACCACTCGACCTTTTCCTACCTCGTGCTGCCCGAACAGGGTTTTGTAGAGTTTTTCCGCCGTGATGTAGAGGCCGAAGAGATGGCCGATCAGATCGGTTGCTTTCTGGACAAAATGTAGCTGTTTGACGTTTCTCGCCCGCCCGGTAATATTCTTGCTTAGCTACCACCTCAATCTGGCACAAAGGACTGACCATGGCCGAAACTGCTCCGCAGGAGATTGGACCTGACAAGACATTGTTGCTGGTTGACGACGACGAACCATTTTTGCGCCGCCTGGCCAAAGCCATGGAAAAACGTGGATTCGAAGTTGAAACTGCCGGATCTGTAGCGGCAGGACGCGCTGTCGCTACAGCGCGCCCGCCGGCCTATGCGGTTGTTGATTTGCGGCTTGAAGACGGGAACGGTCTGGACGTGGTTGAAGTCCTGCGAGAGAAACGCCCAGATAGTCGGGTGGTTGTGCTGACAGGCTACGGTGCCATCGCCACGGCCGTGGCAGCGGTGAAAATTGGCGCCACTGATTATCTGAGCAAACCAGCTGATGCCACGGATGTTACAAATGCACTGCTGGCGCATGCCGATGCGTTACCACCGCCGCCAGAAAACCCTATGAGTGCTGACCGGGTCCGTTGGGAACACATTCAAAGAGTGTATGAGCTTTGTGATCGCAACGTGTCAGAAACAGCGCGCCGATTGAATATGCATCGTCGGACATTACAGCGCATTTTGGCAAAGCGGAGCCCGAAATAGGCTCTTATTAAGGGTGAATGGCCCGGTTTTCCGGGCCAACACAAGGTGGTATTTTATTGCAAAGCCAAAAGTTCGGCAAAGCGTTCGACAAACAATTTACGAACTTCGACAGGTGGTCTTAGCTGAATTTTCAGGTCACCAATCAGCTCTTCGCTGGGCCTGCCAAAGAGTTTGTTTGCCTCTTGCACCGAGAAACCAGCGATTTGAACAGCTTCCATCCAGGCGCTAATGTGGTCTGCTTTTTTGATCTGCTTTTTTACAGTGACAGGCAATGCAGCCGGTAGTCCAAATCTAAGATGAATGGCGGCGGTCAAGCGCGCGTCCAAATCCCCATATGATGGACCAATCGCAGCTTTGACCGGTGAAATCATGTCTCCGATCACATATTCCGGTGCGTCATGCAGCAAGGCAGCCAATCGCCATTTTACTGGCGCTTTGGGGTTGTTGCGGCCGTACAGTGTTTCAACAAGTAGCGAATGTTCCGCCACTGAATAGGCAAACTCCCCTATTGTCTGACCGTTCCAGCGCGCCACAAATGCCAATCCATGGGCAATATCATCGATCTCGATATCAACCGGAGTAGGATCCAAAAGATCCAGTCGTCGCCCTGAAAGCATCCGTTGCCAGGCGCGTGGGGGAGTGGCCATATTGACGTTCCTTTTTGGGACATTCTTAAGTTCGAAATCCCTAAGATGCATCCCGTTTTTACATTAGTATCACGTATTGGAAACAGCATGTTGAAGCCGTGTGCTTTGAAAAACAGGGTGAAAATACTAATATTAGATACACAGAAGGGAGCCGAGGCACGCGCCTGGAACCCCTTTTGAATGGTGAACTTGAACTGAAAAGGAGAATGTTATGTTCAAGCGATTATTAGGGATTTCGATTATCTTTGGAATGGCTGCAACAGCACCGCCGGCCTTGTCCGCTACCTGTGGAGATCGCGGCGACGTGATCCACCAGTTAGAAAGCCAATATTCCGAACAATTGACCTCAGGCGGCTTGCAAACGGCCCCGTCCAAGAATTCTGTAGTGGAAATCTGGTCCTCAGAAGAAACTGGGACCTTTACAGTGCTAATGACCCAACCAAACGGGATCAGCTGTATCGTGGCCGTTGGAACCGACTACTTTGGCATCGGTCCGAATAAAAAGCCAAAAGGCTCGGCCAGTTAACCAGCCCAGACGTGAAATCCGACGCTCAATCCGGGCATCTTCGTTGCTTGTCAACCATTGCAATGTTAGGGCCTCTCTGACTTATCAGAAATCGGATTGGAGACGACGATGGCCGAAGATTACTTTGTCAAGGATATCGCGCTGGCCGAGTTTGGCCGCAAAGAACTAGACATCGCCGAGACTGAAATGCCGGGCTTGATGTCCTTGCGTGCGGAATATGGCGAAGAAAAACCGTTGAAGGGCGCACGGATCGTTGGTTCGTTGCATATGACGATCCAGACAGCCGTTTTGATCGAAACCCTGGTGGACCTGGGTGCGGATGTGCGTTGGGCGTCGTGCAACATCTTCTCGACACAGGACCATGCCGCGGCAGCGATCGCAGCAAGCGGCACTCCGGTTTTTGCTGTTAAGGGCCAGACACTGGTCGAGCATTGGGACTATCTAGACAAGTCCTTTATGTTCCCAGAAGGTGCCAACCTGATCCTTGATGATGGTGGCGATGCTACGCTTTATGTTCTGCTGGGAGCCCGTGTTGAGGCCGGCGAGACTGATCTGATCGAAGTTCCAACTTCGGAAGAAGAAGAAGCCATCTTTGCGCAGATCAAAAAGCGTATGGCGGCAAGCCCTGGCTGGTTCACCAAAACCCGTGAAGACATCCTGGGCGTTTCGGAAGAGACCACAACAGGTGTGCATCGCCTGTATGAGCTGCAGAAGAATGGCCAGTTGCCTTTCCCGGCAATCAACGTGAACGACTCGGTTACCAAGTCGAAGTTTGACAACAAATACGGCTGTAAAGAATCGCTGGTTGACGGCATTCGTCGTGCCACCGACACCATGATGGCCGGCAAGGTTGCTGTGGTTTGCGGTTACGGCGATGTAGGCAAAGGCTGCGCTGCTTCGCTGCAGGGGGCAGGTGCCCGTGTTAAGGTCACCGAGGTCGACCCGATCTGCGCATTGCAGGCTGCTATGGACGGTTTCGAAGTGGTCGTTCTGGAAGATGTCGTCGACAGCGCTGACATTTTCATCACCACCACCGGCAACAAAGACGTGATCCGTATCGAGCATATGCGCGAAATGAAGGACATGGCGATTGTTGGTAACATTGGCCACTTTGACAATGAAATTCAGGTCGCAAACCTGAAAAACCACAAGTGGACCAACATCAAAGACCAGGTCGACATGATCGA
>Ga0105350_10002270_pt1 | contig 11586 bp, 9 predicted proteins | sample EN1Hudsemesocosm_FD_83506 | JGI IMG/M metagenome (GOLD analysis project Ga0105350, IMG submission 83506) | Methane-oxidizing microbial communities from mesocosms in the Hudson Canyon - EN1E Hudson Canyon | ecosystem: Environmental > Aquatic > Marine > Cold seeps | place: Hudson Canyon...
AGAACCAAGAAATAATAGCTTTTGAACGCCAGTAACATAAGCTTGGTGGACAATATTAGCTTCCATCATCATATTTTCATATATAAATTCAGCAGGGAGCGTATTATTCGCCAGTATTCCCCCTACTTTAGCTGCCGCTAAGAAAACGGCATCCGGCTTTTCTTGAGCAAAGAAATTAGCCACAGCTTGTTGATTAACTAAGTCTAACTCATCATGAGTTCGTACGATTAAATTCGTATAACATTGAGCCTCAAGTTGTCGAATTATTGCAGAACCGACCATTCCGCGATGGCCTGCAACATATATTTTAGAGTCTAACGGTAACGGCATGAACAGACCTTAGTTTTCCATTGAAAGTGTAACATTATGGCCATGCGCTTTAAGTAGCGCATGTTGTTTAGCGTTAACCAAGTCATTTTCAATCATTTCGGCACACATTTCTTCAACTGTAATCTCTGGAACCCAACCCAACTTCTCTTTCGCTTTTGTAGGATCACCTAATAGTGTTTCTACTTCAGCAGGACGGAAATAAGCTGGATCGACCCGCACAATTATATCACCAACATTTACTGAGGTAATATTGTCACCCGAAACCGACATAACTGTAGCAATTTCCTCAACACCTTCACCAGAAAATTCAAGCTCAATACCAGCTTCTTTTGCTGACATACGAACAAATTCACGTACAGAAATCTGCTTCCCTGTTGCTATAACAAAATCATCTGCAACTTCTTGCTGCAACATCATCCATTGCATACGCACATAGTCTTTTGCATGCCCCCAATCACGGAGTGAATCCATATTACCTAAGTACAAGCATTTTTGTAGACCTTGAGCAATATTAGCAATAGCACGGGTGATTTTCCGAGTAACAAAAGTTTCACCACGTCGAGGCGACTCATGATTAAATAGAATACCATTACAGGCATACATTCCATAAGCTTCACGATAATTAACCGTAATCCAATATGCATACATTTTTGCGACCGCATATGGAGACCTAGGATGAAACGGCGTTGTTTCTTTTTGAGGTGTTTCTTGAACTAAACCATACAATTCAGAAGTAGAAGCTTGGTAAAAACGAGTTTTCTTCTCTAAACCCAAAAAACGAATCGCTTCTAGTAAACGAAGTGTACCTATCGCATCAACATCGGCTGTATATTCAGGTGCCTCAAAAGAAACCGCAACATGAGATTGTGCACCTAAATTGTATACTTCATCTGGCTGAACCTCTTTAAGAATACGAGTCAGGTTTGAAGTATCGGTTAAATCCCCATAATGAAGATAGAAATTAGAATTTCCTTCATGATGATCTTGATAAATATGATCTATACGTTCAGTATTAAATGATGATGCACGACGTTTGATCCCATGTACCTCGTAACCTTTTTCTAATAGGAACTCTGCTAGGTATGAGCCGTCTTGACCGGTAATTCCCGTAATTAATGCTGTTTTCATTTTTTTCCTTAACATTTAACCCAAAACCTCAACCCATCCTACCTAAATAATAATTTTAGTTAGCTAAGGATCTAGATTCACTAACAAATAGCACTTAAAATAATCGTGCAATTATGACCTATTTCCAACAATCTACAAACCCCTTAACTTAAAGAGATCATAAGACGCAGTTACTTTGATCAGATAACGCTCCACATTAAGCGAACCATAAAAGATATATATAATTTATATGAAACACAAAAACCTATTCTGCGAATGGATCGAATACCATAAAAGCCCACTTAGTATATTTTTAGAGGCATATCATACTAGTTAGTAGTAAGGCTTATTTAATAATCATATTTCACTAAGACCATACCTTAATTAATACCAACAATTAATTTAAAAGCTACTAATTACTTTTTAAACATTTCTAATGCATCATTTATCGAAATTTTATCAAATACCTGGCATTTCCCACCAATAGTTGCATCATATATTCGCCCTCCTCGCTTTTCAAAAGCCACCTTAGCTAAAGAATAATCTTCTTCACTGCCAGCTAGATCAGGACTGCCCCACAACGCGCCATCTTTAAAATAATCCTTAGAAAAATGATTAACATCTGGCCCTTTCATAGTCGTAATTTCATTTGCAGGTTTATCTGTTACAAAATTATGATCCATCCCTACAATGACAACCCTATTAACGCCCATAGTGTAAGCAAATTGCAGTGCAGCTGCAGTAACAGTAGAACTCGAACCTACATTTTTTCTCACATCAACAGAGAAACTCTGTTTATTATTCATTTTGAAAAAAAGTAGTTTATCCCTAATTAGCTTAGGAATAAAAAACCTTACCTTCCAAGGAAGAATTAAATACTTAGAATTAGAAAGCATATCTCGCCAGCTTTGCTTGGCGATAAGGCCGTTTATACAAAATGTAACATCCGGCCTCCAACTCGTTTTGTCATAAATCATATAAATTTTATTCAGACCGATTGAATACGCACCTAAGGTATCAAATTTATCTAGCGGAGTTTCATTTAAGCTAGGTCCATTTGCTACTAACAACAAGGTATCTGGCCCTTCTTTTGATAAGAACTCATTGAGCTTACTTTGTTCTTTTTTAGAGAAAGTAATATTATCAATAAAAAATCTTAGCGGTTTAGAAAACTTAACTACGTAATTAAACAATTTCATTTTCTATACCACCCTCTAAGTGGCGCTTTGAACATTTCAAAGGTAATCACTCTAAAATAATGCAGAAGAATTCTAATACTAAATCTATATTCACGACGCATAAAATGAAGTTTTTCCAAATGAACAGATAGTCTCTTCATATCTGAGACTCCACCCGTAGCAAAAACGGAGATTGGAAGCCTGATATAATCAAAATTTGAGCCGCCCTTTAAAAGTCGATGATAAAATTTGAAGTCGGCTGTAATAGGATAATTTAAATCAAAGCTATTGTTTAAAAGAATATCTCTTTTACAAACTAAACTCTGATGAGAAAAAGCCTTATCAAAATGAAGATGTGTACCTTTATCAAAAAAAGTAACATTAGCCTTTTTATAGCAGAAATTTAAAGGATATTGAATGATTGTGTCTCCGAAGACAAAGTCACTTTTCTTCTTTCTAAGAACACCACTTATTCCCTCTATACTATTTGTAGAGTAAAACCTGTCCCCTGCGTTCATAAAAACAATATATTCACGAGTACTATTAAGCACACCTTTATTCATTGCATCGTAAATCCCTAGATCATCCTCGATAACAATTTTTAGGTTCTTGAATATATTCTTAGCTTTTAACTCAGCCAAATAAAGACCAGTGCCATCGGTAGAGTTCCCATCAATTATTACCAACTCAAAATCTAAAGTAGACTGCCCCATTAAATCTAAAACTGTGTATTTTAAATCATCTAAAGAATTATAAACCACAGTAACCACAGTAATCATAAAAAATACCTATTTACTCTATAGCCCTTTCTATAACAGGTTAAAAATATAAATAAAACAAACCAAAACGTATAACCAACCGTTATAAAGTACGGTCTTTGTATCCATAGTAATAAAAAAGCTAGGGCCAAGAAATTCAACCTAAGCAAACTAACAAATAATATAAAGAAAAAAGGAATATAGTATAAAAATGATACTATCAAACCGTGAACCACAAGAGGCGAGAGAAAGTTCTGTTTATAATCCCCATATACAGCGGAACATGAATTTGAAAGGTAACAACTATCTTGATAAAGACCTAGCAATATATTCTTATCATTAATTGCATTATATGCGTTTTCAAAAGAGCCCCCTCTTGAGTTTCCAGAGAAACCAGACGAGCTAGAATAAGAAAATCGACTAAGGAAGTAATCAATTATTGTCTTAGCTTGTGAATCAAAATCGTACAATATATAAAGAGAAATAATAAACACAAGAAAAACAATCACTATTTTTACAATACTTTTTACTTCTCTAATAGAAAAAAGAAAAATCATAAAGTAAAAAAAGGCAAATACAAAATGTGCCAAGCTCAACGTAACAAAACCAAATAGTACAATTAGTGTAGATTTATTATCAAACTTCCTTTTTAAAGCACATCGAGAAAAAACACACGCACAACAATGAAAAGATAATGCTCCAGGCTCATCGAAAATACCTGACGGCCTCATAAAATACAAATAGTTAGCGTTCGAAAAGCTCGTTAACATTAAATAATTTGGTCTTCCATCCGGATTTTTAAATTCAGCTAAAGGCTGACCACCAAAAGATTTATAGATTAAAGATATTAAAGCAAGAAATAATACAACTAATAAAATATCACTTATTATGTCAATTGCCTTTTCTAACTCTGAAAAAGATACATTTGAAATTATAATCAACATCATTGAGAAATAAATTAAATTCAATGAGCCTTCATAATTCCCACTAAAGAAGCTACACAGCATCCCGATAGAAATAATGAAAAAGAAAGCTAGTAAGTATTTTTTCGCCAAACCATATAATGAAAGGTAACCAAAAAAAATAATAAATAGGACAATTGCAAGAATACCATTTGAAACAAAAAAACCTACGACATGTGATGCCGTAAGAAAAAAATATATCACCAAAAATAACGGGACGTACTTTCTTTCATAAAAGTTATTCATAAATTCACATCTTCTACTCTGCATATAAGAAATAAACCGTACGTCATTGCGTTTATTCACTTTAAGCAGTTATACCGCGAGTGTATTCTATGGAGTTACATCAAAAGTAAAGTTGTTAAGCAACAACCCAACTTTAAGACCAGACTTATTAACAACCAACCTATAATATTGATAGTCTACAATTTAATAAATAGGTGATTTTTCAGAGTTCATAAAGGATTTAACGGGCCGCCCTATTAGAAACATAACTAAAATCACTTCCATAAATAAGACAAACAGTCCTAATTATTTATATTTTTGCAACATTCTCTATCCACATGTTTTCAGCAAATAAAAAGTCATCAGGCCAGTCAATATCAATGGATTTTATTTTTGACTGCTCATAAATATATGGTTTAAGGCCAATTCTATCTGATAACTCACTATAGGTTTTAATTGATGACATAAATACACCACTATCAACCTCAAACAAAGGCTCTATATTTTGCGTCATCGGCCACTTTAAAGCGTTCCGATTATAACTGATCGGTTTTTCTGTATTCCAAATAAAACCTTGTAGTTTTAAAGCTGTCATCAGAGAATCAAAACCCTCACTTTTTTTTACGTTATAGCATTCAATTAACTCCCGATAATCAAATTCATTTATAAACGGCGATGTCACATGAGTCCATAAAACATCACCTTCACTAATCAATGACGGGACATATTTGATAAGCTCATCCGTAGTTGTACTACTTAAACCTAAGCAGTCTGGTCTATCATCAAGCCTTATCCTCGAATCAGAATAATCGGAAGCAAATTCTAAAACTCGAGAATCATTTGAAGAAATTATTATTGAGTCCACCTCATGACATCGAGTTAATTGATCCAACTTTATTCTTAACAACCCCCCTTTTACTCCAGCAAAATCTTTAATATTTTTATCAGGAATTCGCTGGCTTCCTTTTCTACAAGGTAAAAAAACAGTGATCACTTTATATCGCCCCAAGCATTAGTGGTAATTTGATTATATTTATTGCTTGAAACTATTAGCTCATTCTTCACATTTGAGAATGGTGTATATGCAATAAAATTTATGTTATTTTTCTGTGCTGCTTCTAAATCAGATATTGCATCACCAAACATAACAGCTATTTTAGTTTTTTCTTTAGATAATATAGTTTCTACAAGCTTATATTTAGCAGTTGGTGATCCGTAAATTCCAGTAAAATATTTTTCTAAACCACGGATCCGAAAAACCTCGCGCAACTCACTTTGCTCAGAACCACTTGCGATATATTTATTACCCTTTAATGATAAGATAAAATCAATAAATCCAGGAGTTAGTTGGGCGTCTAGATACAAAGCCTTACACTGGTGTGAAAATAACTGCAATATATTAGCTCGACATACCTCTTCGGCCCCTAAATCCAATCCTAAAAATTGTTCAATAAAAACATCAACATGGTGAAACCTAGATTTCCCGAAATTATTCGCAAAGTACTCTAAAAAACTTTTAATTGTTGAACACTCATAAGAAAGAGCGCTCAGCACTCTTTCCATAGCATCTATTTTAAGTTGATTCGAGTCTAAAATAACCCCATCACAATCAAAAATATACACCTGATAATCATGAATGGATCGCATAAATAGACCCTTGAGTTAACGGATAAGAGGTAGGGGTTAGAGCTATAGTCTCAGCAATGTTTTCCAAAGAATTATATTGATTAACCAAATCAAGCATTTCTTGTTGTCGAACGTCCCCTTTCTCATAACCATCAAAACCGATCATTTTAACACTAGTTGGTTTGCCATTTGCAATAACCCCAAAAAGGTATGCACTAGTCAAGTCATAAGGTGCTGATACAGAAATTTCACCCACTGTTAACAATTTTGAGCTCACTTCAAACCCATAATCAATAAGAGTTAAATGGGATATTTTCTCTAATTCTTCATCAGTAAAACGATGTTTAGGCAATATTACTGGTTTAGTAATTTGTTCATATTTTCCAGAGTCCGACAAAAATTTAACATTGTGTGAAATAACAAAGTAATCAACTAAGCCTTGCTCGATTGACTCATTTAAATTAACAGAAATGACAATAGGCTGTTTCTCACGAATATACAGCTCTATCGCTTTTTTATATGTTTGAGAGGATGCTCCGTTTGCTATTACTAATACTTCTTTACCTCGAAACATATCCACTACATTTCGCGATCCTGAAACTTTTTTTGAGGTAGACTTAAAATTAACGGCATGGTCTAGAACCAAACCATCATATGAAGCAGCGCCTTCAAGCTTACTTAGATAACTAATAGCTCCCACGATCTCTTCTATTCCATAATGGCTATTAGACAGTAAGCTCTGAATATAAGTTGGATGTATATTATTTTGCGCACCTAGAAAGTATAATAAATTACTTCCCCAACCGTACTTCTTTTGCATTGGCTCAAAGAAACGAATCACTACATCGTAAATAGGTTTAGGATTATATTTGACACATTTTTCAGCTAAAATAGCTAACAAGTTCTCTGTTTGAGTATTACCTGCCCCACGCCCCATACCGGTAACGGTTGTATCAAGCCAGCTTACACCCAGCTCTTTAGCTAATAATGTATTATCTAGCCCTCGCCCCATATTATTATGGGTATGAATCCCTAATTGCCCAGCCCACTCTATTCTCAATGCATTAACAATTCGTACAATTTCCTCGTTATCCATATTCCCTAATGAATCAGCAAAATAAAGTACGTCTACACACCCCCACAACATAACTTGTTTAGCCTTTTGGGCTATTACACTGGAGGGTTTGCCACCCGCTTGCATTAGATTAAAACCAACAAGATAGCCCAACGCCTTAAGCTTAAGTGCAATTGGGCCTGATTTTTCTACATCATCAAAGTGGGCAGCGATACGCACTAGCCCTATTTTACTATCAGACGCAGGAACAAATAACGCATCAATCGCTTGATCAACGCCTAATTCAGAGACTAGTAACGTTTTTGCATCAACCATTACTCCATAGACAGGGCCTTTAGGTAAAACGAGTGTCTTGAGATGCTGCTCAGTAGTATAAGCATACGCACCGAAAAAGCCTTGTTTGGGGAAGTTACGAAGCCCTAATTCTACATAGTCAATTTTAGCTTCTACAACAGACTTTAAATAAGCCTCCACAACTTCAGTAGAAAAATCCCAATTATTATAGTAACCACCATCGCGCAAAGTACAATCTAAAATATTAAACGCCATACTATTTTCATTTCCATTTTTAGTTATTAATCAGCCCAAAAAACACAATATAAATCAAACTAAACACCACCAGACCTAAGCATTTCTTCTTCAAAATTTCTAATAATTTCAAAATCTATTAACTAAACATGCTTTATGATGTCCGAGCTGATCAAAGTCTTAAAATTATAATTTAAAGCCGCACTTTAAATGGATAATTTATACTGAATCAAGATGAGCATCAACAGATCCTCCCCCGGTAAGACTCTCAACTCTACAAGCAAACTATAATAATGGTATCTTACTAAACAACGTCCAAATCGAACATTGCTATTCTAAGCTTTCACTTTATAAGAATTCCTTAGTGTACGAGAATAAAGTTCAATATATTGTCATCCAGTAACCTCAAATGAACATTGTTTGATAGCTCTCCCTTTAGACCTAACACTTAACAAAGAACCTTCGTTATTATTAAGGCATCATTCAACCCCTTTAGCCAAATCATTATTATCAAAAGGTTTGGCTAAAAAACAGTTATTCTATCTTCAGTAACATCTGGAAACCCTATGGTATTAAAAGCAACAACTGGTGTACCACAAGCTTGTGGTTCAGAAGCTATTTGGAGTAATTTTTTGTTTAGAAGGGACTGCCATGACATCAGTAGCACTATAGAAAAGGGCTAAAGTTGCACCATCATTATAAATGCCTAATGAACTGTAAAAGCAAACCTAAATAGGGTTGTATTTCAGGTTTCGGCTGACCAAAAACAACACGCTCACACTTCAAATGAGTATTGTTTACTAAGCATAAAAAAGACACCTTAAGTAGATCAACCCCTTTACGTGAGCCATTGCCTCCACCCATTGCACCAAAAACATTTAATCCAGCGTCGGTTTTTGATATTTACGACAGAAGTACCTAACAAGCACAACCATTACAGATATGAGCGCGCCAAAAATAAAACCTAAAACTGAAATTAATGCCCGTTTAGGCTTAGATTTTTCTTCAGCAATCCTCGCTGGACTTATTGTTTTAAAAACATATTCCTCACTAACATCTGCTAACATTAAGGTTTTGGTTTGCTCTTCTATTAATTGATAGAAAACAGACTGCATATCTGAAACGTGGGTCTCTTGTATTTTTTCTTGAAGGTATTGAATACTCTTAGTCGCTTCATCTCTATCTCTGTTTTTTAGGTTAGCATTTATAGTTTTAACTAAACTTACCACCCACTCCTTCGCTAACTCAGGAGAATAATATTCAACAGTTAAATTTATCAAACCACTCGCTTTATCCTGTTCAATACTAATCCTTTCCGAAAGAGCTTTATACAACTCCCAACTACTGGGTTCTGCTTTTTGGCCTTTAGCAGAGTTAAATTCACGCACCCATTTATTAGCGGACTCATCATACAGTTCAGGATTAATAATTAGCTCATTTCTAGATCTATCCCATCCAATTGCCGCAAATAAGGGAACCTGCAAACTATTTTTCTCTATAAATTGCTCTAAAAAGCCCCAGGTTTTTATTATTTCAATCGCGATAGCTACTTTATCATCACCGCCAGAGCCGCCTCCTAAATTAATTCCTGCCAATGAGGCCAGCCCACCATATTGACTAGCAAGCTTAGACAATGCAGAACCACCCGAAGATGACGCGGGTGCTAGCAGTACAGTTGATTTATATTCATTTGGTACTGATAAGGCATAATAAACAGAAGCGACTGAAAAAATACCTGTTATGCAGATAATTAGCCATTTACCTTGCCAGATGGCCAAAGCAAGTTCACGTAAGTCTATTTCATCATTTTGAGGGGCATTAGAGTGTAGCGCTGAAGCTGCTTGTAGTTTTCTCTGTGAATCTCCATCCATATTTCGACTTTCATTTGGCACGTTCTATTTCTCAACTTTAGTAATTTTAGCTCAAACTCACACTATCATAAAGGCTACAAACTGCTTACTGCAGCTGCACCTAAGGCAATTTGATAGAAGATTTGACTCATGTCACGCCATAGCACTATTTGGTCAAGTTTATCTGCATCTAAAGGCACGACAATCGTATCTCCTGGTGCTACTTGTTGCTGATTACCGGCAAACCAGCTAGAACTTTCTGGTATATGTACACCACCATTTGCTTTGATGATATACACCCGATCTTCATCAGCGTTATCTGTTGTACCGCCACTCCGATTAATATAATCCCAATAATCTAATTGAGACTCATATATTTGCGAGATCGATAACTGTACTTCACCAATTATTGTGACTGAGTTCTTTTTAGTGGGTATATGTAAAGCATCCCCTTTTTGTAAAGGAATCGAATATTCAGAATCTTCAGCAAGTACCTTTTCAAGATCAATCACCAAACGACCTTTCGCCGTGGTATTCTTCAGCTGTGATAATAGCTTTTCCGCCTGCCCTACATCATTTGATTTGCCTTTATTATTCATTGTAACAAGCTCAGCTTTGGCAATATCTTCCGCAAGTCGTTCTTGCATTTCTTTTAGCTGCTGTGTTTGTTGCTCTTTTAACTCCACACGGGTGAACATAGCACCCGGCGCATAGGCGTACTCTGTTAAGCCCCCAGCTCTCTCGAGCAATTGCGCTAACGTGTCGGTTTTATACACTGGGTACGTACCTGGAAACCGTACTTCTCCACTCAGTGTCACTTTCTCTGATTCGGCCCATTCTGGAATGGTTTTAATTTGTAGCTCATCACGGGACTTCAATACCACATTTAGTGAGTCTGAGTTCGTTAAATTCAAATCAACTCGATATTGATTTCGTTCTTGCTGCTGATTAAACTCTGTTCGACTTAGCTCAGCACGTAATTGAAAAGCTTTTTCAGTCAAACCACCCGCTGCATTAATTAAATCATTAACATTCATATTGGTCACCAGCGGATAAACCCCCGGATACCGAACATCACCACTAGTTGCAACTTCTCTAGAAGGTGATTCAATGGTTGACTGGGCTCTGAGTTGCTCAATTATTTTAAAAATAGCCTCTTGTCGTTTCGAATCAAATATACCGTGTTGCCCAACCTCGAAAATATTCTGTTGCTCTAATTCTTGAAGCTCTTGCAACTCTTGCTCACTTAATTCATTTAAGTCTGCAGATTTATGTCCTTTCACGCCACGGAGTAAAGAATTTGTTTCCTCTTGGTCAGTTTGCTCTTCATATTCATATAAACCAAAAAATAGAATTTCATCTTGGCTTAGTAATAGAAGATCACTTTCAGATCCTTTCTGCTGCAACGCTTTACCTAAACTAAACGCTAATACTTCTAATTTCTGGTAAGGCGCTCGATATCGCTTTATCAAGCCATAGTTTAAATCTGGATTTGGCTTCAAGCGTCTAATTTCAGGTACCACATCACTTAAACGTAAGCCTTGGCGCCAGTTAAGCGTTTGCTCACGATAAATATGCCCTGAAAGCTTAACGATATTTTCTATTTTTTCTAATACCTTAGGGATAAAAACCATATCACCATTTTGCATATTCGTTTGTAAAGATACGGTATCTTTCAAGTTTAAGCTTAATAACGATCGCTCGTTGTTTGAGTCTATTCTTTCAAGCGTAGCCGCTTGCGAATAGGATGATGACAACAAACCGCCAGCATAATAGATAAGTGTATTTGCCGTTTCTTTTCCAGTTAGCTCATATCTCGCAGCACGCCTTACTTCACCTTGAATCCCTACTGTATCCCCTACAGGAGGTATAAAAACAACATCGCCTGATTTAAGCTGCGCATCATTACTTGTGTCGCCATTTAGCAGTAAGTCATAAACGTCCAAT